>JAEIGA010003207.1_pt1 | contig 25710 bp, 44 predicted proteins | sample 9270691 | NCBI WGS metagenome assembly JAEIGA01 (sample SAMN17057246, study PRJNA624740) | gut metagenome | biome: biome; isolation source: fecal sample | host: Bos grunniens | place: China: Xizang | collected 2019
ATGTATTCCAATTTATGATAAAAGCGTTGAGCAAAATTTAATTGCGTTCATTCGTTATTATGATGATTATGATTATGTAGAAGACAAAACTTATACAAATATTGAAGTGATTGATTCTACTCAAATTACTCGTTATAGAATGTCTGAACAAGCTACTTCTTTCTCACTTTTGGAACAATATCCACACTATTTTGGTATGGTTCCTATTGCGATTTATAAGAACAATGAAGACCAAACTGGTGATTTTGAGAATGTAATTAGCTTAATTGATGCTTATGATAAAATGGAATCAGATACTTTGAATGATTTTGAATACTTTACAGACGCTTATCTCGCATTATATGGTTATACGGCCGACGGTGAGGATGTAGCTAAGATGAAGGAAGACCGCATTCTATTAATGGACGAAGGCACTTCCGCAGAATGGCTCATTAAAACAGTTAGTGATGCGTATGTAGAGAATATGAAGAATCGTCTTGATAAAGATATTCACAAGTTTGCTAAGTGTCCTAATATGAGTGACCAAGAGTTTGCTTCTAATGCTTCTGGTATTGCGATTAAGTTTAAATTACTTGGCACTGAAAATCTTGTGTCTATTAAAGAGCGTAAGTTTAAACGTGGTTTACAGCAACGTCTTGAACTTATTTCTACTATTAATTCCGTTATTCGTGAAGGTTTTGATTGGCGTGCTATTGACATTATCTTCACTCGTAATATTCCTAGCAATGACGTTGATATTGCTAATATGGTAAATACACTTCGTGATATTGTTAGCGATGAAACATTACTTGCTCAAATTCCTTTTGTAGAAGATGTAGAGAATGAGTTAGATAAAGTAAAGAAAGAGCGTGAAGAAAATAAAGAAACAAATCCTTTCTTCGCTACTGGTTTGTCTTATCAGACGAAAGCTCTTATTAATTCTACAGAAGAAAAAAATGAAGAAATGGAGAAAGAGTCATAATGAAAGAAATTTTAGCAAATTTACTTAAAATTAAGTCTATTGTGACTATTCTAACAACTGTTGTTTTCTGTGCTATGCTTATCGCTACCATCTTTTGTCCGGCCGTTGTAATTCCTCAAGAGTTTATGATGATTTATACAACCATTATAGCTTTCTACTTCGGCACTCAAACCGGAAAGGCGGACGCCGCAAATAAGCTGGCAAAAAACGATGAACAGGTTCAGCAAATACTCAAAACCGACGATTGAATTAGTTCTTTCTCTCTTGGCTGATGCTTATGCCGAAGAGGCCAAGCTTGATAAAGTTTTAGAGCGTATTTCAGAAGAAGTTTTCGCAGAAGTGAAAAAAGAAATCGAAAAGATGGCTAAGGATGGTAAGATTGATTTAAGTAAAAAAATTAATTTACACAACCATCCAGCCATCTATACGGCTCTAAAGAGAATAGAACAAAAAGAATGGGATAAGATTATGGAGTTTGCGTGGATAGGTATGATGGTTATGACTGAAAGTTTAACGCAAACATACCAATAGACTTTAGCACAAACTTATCAAATGTTTAACTATACCAAAGCTATTGATACTGCTACTGTTGGTAAACCAAAATCTTTAAACGTTACCGTTCAAATGACCGATACTTATATCACAGAAAACGTATTAAAAATCCCGTGGTGTCAAGACGGAAAAACCTATAGCGAACGCCTATATGCGAATGTCGCAAATTTTCATTCTAAGTTAGCTTATGTCCTTGAGGAAGGCATTACTAACGGACGCGGAATGGAATGGATGACAGAAGCTTGGCGGAAACTAACAGGTGCGGCCGCATATGACACAGCTAGATTATTAAAGACTGAAACTATGGCAATGTGGTCAATGGCAACAAAGCAAGCCTATCTTGAAATGGGTATTGAGTATATAGAAGTTGTAGGTGACGCAGAGTGCGGCGGTATATGCTTGGATTATATTGATACGCCGATTCCACTCGCGGAAGCTGAATTGGGAGATTTATTGCCGCCCTATCATCCCAACTGTGCTTGTTGCTATATTGCTTACGAAGAAGTGGTAGAAATGCCAATAGAAGAAGAAACAGAAATTTTGGAATAATTTTGGGCGGATTGGGTTAATTTCGTTTCACTAAAAATCAAAATATATAGAACAAATAAAACTCGTTTGAGGGTTATTTAAATAAAAATGGAGGTTTATTTTTTTATGACTGAAGAAACTAATGTAAAGGGTTCTGTTGAAACTTCAACTGTTGAAACTGGGGAAGCTACTGTCGAGAAAACTTATACTGAAAGTGAAGTCCAAGCTTTGCTCCAGCGTGAGGGCGACCGTAGAGTTACCGCTGCTTTGAAGAAACAGCAGAAAGAATTTGAAAAAACAACTGCGGAGGCAGAAAAGCTGAGAACAATGGACGAGAATCAGCGTAAAGAGTATGAATACTCTCAAAAACTACAACAGCTCGAACAAAGAGAGCGTGATTTCAATATTGCGTAGAACAAATTGGAGGCTACCAAGGTGTTGGCCAATAGAGAATTACCTATCGAGTTTGTTGATTACATTGTGGCCGAAGACGCTGAAACAATGATGGACAATATCACTGCTTTTGAAACTGCTTTTAAGGCGGCAGTAGCCGATGCCGTCGCGAAGAAAATCGCGTCTCCAGTGCCCAAGGGAAGCACCGCAAAACAGACGGGGCTTACTAAAGAAGAATTCAAAAAAATGTCTGTGGCTCAGCAAAGCGAGTTATATCGCACCAATCCTGAGCTATATAAACAACTTACTAGATAATAAAAGGAGATTTTTATAATGGCACATACTATTTATGATAATTTTATTCTTAGTAATAAGCTGACTGATATTCTTATTACTAAAATTGATATGAACTCATATCTTACTGTTGATACTTCTATGACCGAAGAAGCTGGTATGAAGAAAGTTATCAACACTTATACTGCTACTGGTGATGTAGAAGAGTTGGCAATGGGCGAAGGCAATAGCTCTGAAATCACTGTTAGCTTTGTTCCTGCTGAATACGAAGTAAAGACCTATCAGGGCTTCTTCCAGTATTTTGATGAGCAGGAAATGACTGACCCTATGATTGTTGACGCTGGCCTTGATGGTGCTGCTAAGACTATGGTAAACAACTTTACTGAGAAGGCAGTTGCTGAATACGAAAAGGCTACTCTTGAAGTTCCTGCTAGTGCTTGGGGCTTCGACGTAGTTGTTGATGCTATCGCAAAGATGAACCTTGAGTCTGAGGATGGTTTGTTCTTACTTATCTCTCCTGCTGACCAGGCTGCTTTCCGTAAGGCTCTTAAAGATGACCTTAAGTATAGCGAAGGCTTCGTTCGCACTGGCTATATTGGCTCTGTTTGTGGCGTGCCTGTAATCGTTACTAAGGCTGTTGCTGCTGGTAAAGGCTATCTTGCTACCAAGGACGCAGTTACTGTATTCATCAAGAAAGATACTGAAGTTGAGCAGGACCGCGACCCCGATAAGAGAAATAACCTTTTCTGGATTCGTAAGGTTGCTGTAGTTGCTCTTACTGACGCTACCAAGGCAGTTAAAATTACTATTGCCTAATTTGTAATTTAATAACAAGGGCTTGCTTGTTCAAGTAGAGCAGGCAAGCCCAATTTTTTTGTATATAAGGAGGATAGCCAATGTTAGGTAAGATTAAGCTTCTGTTAAGTAAACTAGAAGACGATACTTTAGACGACCTTTTGGTTACACTAATTAACTTATGTAAAGATGAAGCGATTGCTTATTGTAATCGTGATATCTATGATGAGTCTATGGACTTTGTGGTTATCCAGATGGTAATAGAAAGATATAATCGTATGGGTTCTGAAGGAGCTACTTCTCAAAGTGCTTCTGGAGCTGGTGCGACTTATGACAGTTTCTATAGCGACAAAGTCGTTCGTATGTTAAATAAATTTAGAAAGGTGAGAATGGTATGATTAAAAGAGACACAATTCAACGTTATGTGGCAACTGTAACTGATGATTCTATGGGCGGCCAAAATGTTTCTTATACTCCAGCTGAATTCATAACCGCCAATGTTTCTATTAATGCCACTTTTGGCGATATACAATAGTTTGGTATCACTGATGAAATGGTCCTTCATACTGTTACCAACATTAAATTAGACCAGTATATTTATACTCGTTATGAATATTCTGGAAAAATGTTTAGATTGGTTCGTCAAATTAAACAAGGCAATGAATTTTTCTCCACTCTGATAGAAGCGAAGGAGGAAAACTAATGTTAAATTATAACACTGATACTAAGGCAATTACTATGATTGCCAAAGATACAGGAACGCTAGTGATTAATTTAACAAACTACATTCTTACTTCTGGAGCTGACACTGCTTATTTTTCAGTAAGTGCTAATCTAGAAGATAGCGTTCCTTTAATTAAAAAAACAATCACAGAGTTTACTGATAATAAAATTATTGTTAAACTGACTTCCGCAGACACTGATTTGGCTATTGGTAGTTATTTTTATGATGTTCAGATTAACACCGCGGATGGCCGCGTGGACACCGTGCTTGGGCCGGCCAAATTTAAGATTGCGGGAGGCGTGACTTACTAATGATAGATGTAAAAGCAATTGACAGAATTGAAGCAGAAGTAGAAAATTCTATTAATATTGAGGCTTCTGTTGAAGAAACGCCTATTGTAGCAGTTTCAATGGCAAATGCGACTTATCGTGGTCCCAAAGGCGATAAGGGAGATAAAGGAGACCCCGGCCCTAGAGGTCCCCAGGGAGTAAAGGGTGAGCAAGGTGTTCAAGGACCGTCTGGTCCTCAAGGCATCCAAGGTAAGGCTGGCGAACAAGGGCCGCAAGGTTCACAGGGTCCCCAAGGCCCTATAGGCCCCCGAGGAGAAAAAGGCGACCCAGGTCCTTAGGGTATTTAGGGTCCGCAAGGCGAAATTGGTCCTGAAGGCCCTCAGGGTGTTTAGGGTCCAGTTGGCCCTAAAGGTGATAAAGGTGCTGACGGCACAGTTTCTTTTGAAGAATTAACAGAAGAACAAAAAGCCTCTCTGCGTGGAGAAGACGGTAAGCCTTTTACTTATGATATGTTTACTCCCGAACAATTGACAGCTTTAACCGGTCCTCAAGGCCCCCAAGGCCCTGCGGGACCTCAAGGTGAACAAGGACCTTAGGGTATTCAAGGTCTTTAGGGTTTAACTGGCCCTCAAGGCGAACGTGGATTAACTGGATTACAAGGCCCTGCTGGTCCTTAGGGTGAAGTTGGTCCTCAAGGCCCCTAGGGCGAATAGGGTCCCCAAGGTGAGCCTGGCGTTGCTGGTGAAAAGGGTGCTGATGGTCCAATGGGTCCACAAGGTGTGTCTGGTGTATATACTGGCACAGAAGACCCAGGAGACAATTATGATGTTTGGATTAATCCAGAAGGTGAAGCTGTTGATGTTCCAGGCGGTTTAACTGAAGCTATTGGTTATATTTCAGACGGTTTAAATTATTCTTTAACAGAAGAAAATAAAAAAAATTTAAAAGAATTATACTTAGGTAGTGACTCTTTCAATAGCGACAGTAGATTAAATAAACTTTATGTAATAAAACCAAACTACCCAGTAATTTCCAGCTATAAAACTGGTAAAAAATTATATATTAAATTACTTGGGGCTGTTACTAGTAACTTAGGAGACGACTATATATTACAAGCAGCGATAAATTTTGATGATAATAATGAATGTATTGACGAGAAGATTGTATTTACTCAATATGCTTTATATTCAGAAAAAAATCCACAAAAAATTAATATTGAAATTCCTGATATGTCTCCGATTTATTTGCCTTATTGGGAATCATAGCTTATGGATGAACATAAAGCAGCATTAGAAGAACTTTGGCAAAATTACAAAAATACACAAGATATTGCTACTTTTGTTCAGGCAATTAAAACTCGTTGCGTAATTGTTCCCTATAATGATATGGCTAATAATAGTAATCCTATGTATGATGTTGAATCTGTTAATATATATGGAGATGAAGGGTTTGCCGTTAAATGGAAAGACATAACGAGTAGTGATTTCGGTATGACATAGGTTTTATATGTAAGATTTAATGCCGATGGCACTTTTTCTTCTTTTAGCGGTTGGGGAGAAAACTATGGTAGTAGTGGTCAAGAATCTTTTGTTGATAGGTCTTGGCAATATGACCGTGAGGTTAATTTTGGTAACTGGGGCGGCGGAGATAGCACTAGATTAACGGTTATATTAACAAATCATAGTTGGGATTCTTTTTAGACTTTTATCATAGATGTTGGCGGCACGACACTGTATAATACAAATGGCTATTATTTTTATGGCTACTGGGGCGAAAGCGATACTAAAGTAATATTTTATAATACTGGTCAAAGCTTAACGGTTTCTACTGATGACGGTAATGATAATTTCTATGTCTATGGTTGGTATTATAATTAAGGAAGGAGGCTGACAAATGAATGTTTTAAAAATTAAAAATAAAGAAACTGGCGAATGGCAAGATATTCCCGCATTAGTTGGACCTCCTGGTGCTGAAGGGCCACAGGGTCCCGCAGGAAGTGATGGATATACACCAATTAGAGGCACTGACTATTGGACAGCAGAAGACATAGCCGCAATTATCCAGGAGCTTGAAGGAAAAGGCTATCAAACAGAAGCTCAAGTCAATGCTTTAATTGCGGCCGCACTTGCCGCGTATCCTAACGCAGAGGAGGGCGAATATTAATGGGTAAAGTATTTATTGAAGAATCTACACTTTCGTCTATTGGTTCTGCTATTCGTTCAAAAACTGGTGGTTAGGATTTAATTTCGCCTTTAGATATGGCAACTCAAATAGAAGGAATTACAAGTGGAGCCGAAATTAATGGTAAAGAAAAAATATGGTTTAACCTTTCAGAAGAAGAGATTCCAGCAGGTTCTTTTGTGACTTCTGATTATAAAGTCACCCATATAATAGACGACCCCGTGGCCACATTATCGACATCTATATCTTATCAAGATGGTGCGTATTAGTTAAATAAAAATACTATGATTTATTTATATCGGCCCAGTTCTGGCAGCGGCTATACAAAAATTATTCATTGGCTGGACGATGGTAGCGTAACCGATTTTAATATCACTGGACTTCATCCTGTAAGTGGTCAATATCCTGGAATATTGCCTCTCGATGAGCACTCTTTCCTTTGCTTCCCTTCAGATAATTTTTCTTCATACGCACCTAAAATCGTTACTATTAATGATGATTATACTGATGCCTCTACCCAAACACTCAGCACTTCTGGTAGTGTCTCAACTAAAGAGGGATATGGTGGCGTTAAAATAAGTCATTTAAAAGATGACTTATATGTTTATAGCGTTTTAAATAGTAATTCCTCATATAAAGATGTAGTTTATGCGTTTAGCTTAGACCTGGAAAATAATAGTCTAAAAAGATTATGTTATTATGAATTTCCAGACTATTCTGTTTCTCCGACGGGCTCAACTCATATAATGGCTTTTGATAACAATGTTTTTATTTATATTTTACGTGGTATTTTATATACTTTAATTTATAACGAAGAAACAAATAAAATTTTAGAATATTTACCTCCGCTTACGCTCACTTCTTCCACAGGTTCAAGCACAATTGCTAAAATTGATAATACAAGAATGTTTATTAATTTAATTGGTAATATTTATATTTATAATGTAGAGACTTAGGAATTAAAACTTACCGGCCATTCAGATGATATATATGGAGCTACTGGACAATCCTATTATAAAGATGATGTATTAACAAAGGTTACTGATGAAGTTTGGTATATTCATAATGGGTCTGGATAGTATTGGAGTGTTTTTATGCCATATGAAGGAAAAGGTGGGCTAACTAAAAAAGTTATAAATAATTATAGTTCCACTCTAAACCACAGAAAAGATATGGTTGGTATTTTAAACGAGACTACCAATACCTTTAGACAATACGGCACAGGATATTATAGCTCAAAAATATATATATGGTATACTGATTTTTAGGTTGGAATAAGAAAAGCACAATTTGGAGATAGAATTATAGGAGTAAGCAAAGAAGACATTGCTCCGTAGTCTTTTGGAGGATGTTATGGAATTGTATAATATTTTAGTATCAAATATTGATGAATTAGTTTACGAGGCTTTTAAAATTAATGACTATAGTTGTAATGACTACAACTATAGTGTTAAAAATGTCTAGTATCCTAAAATTTTATTTACACTTTATCCCAATGTAGAATTACCAGAAGATTTTGTTCCTTTTGGTTATAAATATGATGGAATAGAATTTAAGAAAGTAGAGGAGGTTGCGGAATGACAGAAGGTATTATAATTGCCTTAATTGGATTCCTTGGAACTATTATAGGTTCTGCCATTGGTGTAGTCGCCTCAAGTAAATTGATTAATTACCGATTACAGCAATTAGAGGAAAAAGTTAATAAGCATAATAATCTTATTGAAAGAACTTATGCTATTGAAAAACACGAGTGCGTAATTGATGAGCACTTAGAAATGATTGAAAATGAAATTAAAGAACTGAAGGAGTATCATAAATAATGGGACTTTTGTGTGAATTTGATGTTGTCGATGATTTTGGCTATATTGATTCCACAGAAGAATATAATATTTATCCTGATTATAGCTTGGGTTGTCAAGCTTTTGTAGAAACTTTTTTAGAGGTGTCAAGATAGCTTGTGCCAGTTGACACAGGCTATCTTCGCTCTACCCTAGAAGCTGACTGTGATGAAACCAGTTGCCGAGCCGAAACTATTTGTGAATATGCTCAATATGTAGAGTATGGCACTTGGTGCTGTCCATCTTAGCCTTATTTTGAACCGGCTATTGCGGCGGCGTTGGCTGCGGCCGCACCTTTATGGGATTAGGCGGTAGATGAGGCTTAGGCCGAAGAAGAAATGCTTCTTGAGGCTGAGGAAGAAGAATAGCGTATGGCAATGGAACGAGGCGGTCGAGGGCAAGGCCCTGGTTTAGGCTTCGGACGAGGCGGCGGCTTCGCTGGTTTCGTTGGAATGATATTGGCGGCATTAGTTGTTGCTCTTATTGTGACTTTTATTCAAGCTATTACAGGACACGATTTCCGAAGTGGAAGCGGTGGTCTTAGGGGCGGCGGAGGCCACGGCGTGCCTTACGTCCCAGATATTATTATAACTTAAGGAGGAACCGAAATGGCCTTTTCAAATAGAATGACTAAATATGAGGCACCTGCCGGTTATGTATATGATTGGGCAATTCCTCATTATATTACTCAAACCGATGAAAACGGGCAAGAAATTCAAGTTTAGGACCATCTTTATGTGAAGTTTTTATTTCTAACTAAACGAGACACAATTGAAGCCTATACTTTAGTTCCTGCTCCGAAAGGAGAGTAAAAATGATTAAAAAAATTAAAGAACGCTTTTATTCTTTAATAAAAGATTTAGAATATAACATTACTGATAATGGAACATACAATGAGAATTTTCCTTGGTTAATGCTTCGTTTAGGTAATGCGACGAAGCTCAATAGCTTCGATTTAAAGGTCGATGCTGTGAGTTTAACACTGGACATATTTTCTACTTATAATGGTGAATTAGAAATCATAGATATTGTAGAAGATATAAATAATAATTTACAAAGTTTAGTTGCGGATATGCCAGAATTACTTTATGCGTATCAAAAGACCTTTAAAATTTTAGATGACAGGTCGACGGGACCAGTAAAAAAACACGGCGTAGTTGTATTCGATTTTCTTCTAGGACAAAGCCAGAAGGAGGTAAACGAAAATGACATAGTTCAATAATTTAGTAAAAAGTATTGATGTTATCATTTCCATTGACGGCAAACCTCTGGGCGGTCAGCAAGGAGCCGTATTAGAACGAAAAGCTCAAATCATTGATATTACTAATAAAATCAATGGAGATTGGAGTGAAAGTTTATCTGGAATAAAGACTTGGAACATTACTTGTCAAGGTTTATATGTTATTGACGATGAAGCCCTCCAAACTTTAGAAGATTGCTTTATGGAAAACAAGGTAGTAAAAGTTTCTTTTGCTATTGGTTCAAATACTTATAATGGTTCCGCCCTATTGGTAGATTTTCCTACTTCTGCCATATTCAACAAAGAATTTAAATATAATCTTAAATTATTAGGCACTGGTCCGTTAGAGAAAGAACGCTACAATGATTTTTAAAACTAAAAAACAAATTTTTTAGACCAAATTTGGTCTAAAGGGATTAATCCTATTACACGAAAAATCAAATAATGTAGAGAATAATTTAGTATTTCATCTATATTGTGCTCTAATTAGCTTATAGCCTTGGGTGACATTCGAAGATATTCAAGAAATTATTGAAAATAATGATTTAACAATGTTTTCGGTGCCATCCGAGGCACCCTCTCTATTAGAACTTGAAGAGTTATATTCTATGGCTGTTGGAGAAATAGGCGTGTCACCAACAGAATGTATGACTATGACTCCTCAAGAAATTAAGAGAGCTTACAACAATTATCTTCGAAAAAAAGAAACCGAAGCAAATTTAGTAAAAATAGCTATAGCAAGTAGTGATAATGACTAGTTAATTCGTCTAACAAAAGATTTGGGATATACAATAGGCAATCTCGAAGAACGCAACCAAACTTTTGAAAATTTAAAAATTGGAGGTTTGACCGAATGAACTATGAAGAATTGTTAGATACTTTATCTAATCAACTAAGTGCGGCCGCACAAGAAGCCGCAAACAAATAGGCTAAAATGACTCAAACATCTACTCCAAAAGAAGACACAACTTCGATTCTATTAAATAAAATCGAACTTGAAATTCAAAGACAAGGAGGCTAAAAATGTTAATAAACGGTATTGAATTAGATACTCTTGGCATTTAGCTTTTCGACCGCGTATTATACAGCAATGATATAGACACGGCCCAAGAGTGGTTGGATGGAGACATTCAGCCTACTTTTATTCGTCAGCAAGACCGCTTTAAAAAGATTAAATTAGAATTTTTAGTGCTTTGCTAGGACGAGGAAGAGGCTTTTAAACGTATAAGCCGCTTAACCTCTATGCTTAAGAAAGCGACCATTAAATTCGATGATTTAAATTTCTTTTTTGATGTTAATATTGTTGACACAGGAGAACCAACTCGTTTAAAAAATGGTAATTTTGTAGTATCGTATACTTTGTCTAGTGGTTATGCCAAAGGACAACGTGAAATTTATACTACAAACGCAAATATGACTAACGCCTTTAAACTAACTGTAGCCTATTATAAAGACACCACTTCATTAATTGAAACTGTAGCAGTGCCTATTCGAGCTTCAATGTTTGATAAAGACAATATTACATTTAATGATTTGGGCGTTGATATTGATAGATTACGTCCTGATTATTATAACCCTGGAGTTGTAACTAATTTAGGAGATTTAGAATTAACATATGAAAATTTACAATCTATTTAGGTTTTAAACATTAATTATACCCCAATGTCATATAATATTACGGTTAATTATTATTTAGACAATGGTGCCAGTATATTTAATGAAATGTTAGTTCGCACGGTTTCATTTACACAACCGCAATTAGCAAAATATCAAACAGTTGGACAATTGGTAGATGTCCAATCTTACCGTCCTGTTGGATATAAAGCAAGAGTTAATTTTGATAAACAATTGACCCTTGAAAATTTGCTTGCGGCTTCTCCTATTTCAGTTTTTTATGAAAAGATTGACGTCGACCGCAGCAAAAACGTTTTAATAGCTTACAAAGTAGAAAAAGATGATGGCTCTTTTGAAACTATTAACTCAATGTATGTCAATGTTACTGAAGCTTCTTTATATGATGGTTCTAAACTTGGAGACATTATTAGTGTAGAAGGTTATCGTCCAGCTCCGGCTTATTATAATTCTGGTTATATTGAAGACCATAACGCTGATGAATTAATCACATATGATACTTTGGAAGTAGCCTATAGCGTTATTTATACCAGAGCCACCAATACCTTATTTGTAGAATATTACGCTGGTATTTATCCAGATTGGTATCGCTTAACTACTGCTACTATACAGGTTAAATATCAAGAGCGTTTTAATGAAGCTTTTAATGTTCTTACGGATTTAAATATTGACTTTAATAAGTATCACACAGCTCCTTATGAAGATGGAAAGCTTTATAATGAGTCTAGTCTTCAAACTTATGATGATGTATTAAACCAAGGTGTTTTACAAGTTTATTATACTCCTATTGAGTATCCAATTACTGTTCATTATTACACCGTAGACTTAAATACTGAACCAATAGTAGAAACAGTTAATATTAATGCTTTAATGTTTATGAACAATCCTCTGTTGAGCGATATTATTCCTATCGCGGCACATAGACCAGAAGGATATCAATTTGATGAAGATTTTTCTTATAACGGCGAAATTAGTCTTGATGCTTTAACTCAAGCTTCTCCTATTATGATTGTCTATGAAGAGATTCAGGCGGTCCGCACTAAAAATATTATCGTAAGATATAAACAAGAATTATCTTCTGCTTATTCTACAATTGCTACAACTCTTATTACCATAAGCGAGTCTGATGTAATCGGTGGAACAAGATTACGAGATATTTTAAGTCTAAACGCTTATAAGCCAGAATATTATGAAGATGGTATTATTGATGGGGCTAGCTCTACAGCAATTGTTAAATATGACGATTTAGCCTCTGAATACAATATCTTGTATGTGGCCGCAACTTATGGCACGCCCGTTAGATATTATATTGATGAAGTTTCTGATACCTCTTGGATTGGTAGCAGCACAATTTCTTATAGAGTTATTGATTTCACAACTACAACTACTTTGTTTGATTTTGGTTTGAGTTTAAATATGTTTAAACCCGCATACACAAGTGATGGCGAATTACTATATACAGGTCCCGTTAATTTCTCTGCTCTATTGGAGGCTGAGAGCATTAATGTAATGTATAAAACAGTATCTTCTCCAGAGGACCCAGACGGAATTGATTACCCTCATCGTTTCTTGTTCTTACAACATAATGATTTAGGTAGTTATGAGCATTTACATCCTGAATGGACTATGAATCACGCCTTTATCAACACGGGCATTTCTGTTGATGATATGTCTAAATTAACTGTTGTTATGGAATGTGATAGAGTAGACCCGCACGTGCCTTTATATCAAGTTAATGAAGGATTAGCCTATTTATTTGGTAGCCGTTCTCAACTTGGTGAGTTCTTTATGCGTTATAACAATCAAACAATGTATGGAGAAAACCTAACTGGTATTAACTTGTTTGAGGCAAAAGCTGGAGCTAAATCAGATGTTCTTTCTCTAGCAGAGAGTGCGGCAGTAGGTTTTAGTGAAAATACTGGTATTTATTCTTCTGCTCAACCGGGATATTCTAGAGCAGTATTCACTTATTCTCATATTTTAGGAACTGATGGAGCTCAGATGCCTTATCCGTTATATCTTTTTGCTAATAACTATAATGGAACTTATGCGAACGGTATTGCGGGCGTAGGTATTTATGCTTGTCGTATTTATTACAATGACCAATTGGTTCGTGATTTTATTCCTGTTCAATACTATGATAAAATTGGTGATAAAGTTGCTCCAAGCAATTGTTTATATGATAAAGTCACTGAAACTTTCTTCGAAGATGGAACAGGATTAAATAGTTTTAATATTCGAGATGATGATAGATATATTGATGACAATTTATCTCATAAAATTGGTTATTGTTATGTAAACTATTATAAAGGCGACGAGTTCTTAAAGACACAAGCCATTTATTTCCGTGGCGATGATTTTATTGATGGTAAAGAATTTGATTTATATGATAAGTTCTTTGTTGATAGAAATCAACCTCAATATTGTAAATCTGGTAAGATTGAAAACATTACTTCCATTGATGTTTCTTTCGAAGGTTTAAACGCCAAAGTGTTCAATGTTCATTATGAACCAATTGAAGCAGTTATTACAGTAAATTATTACCAAGATATTGATGGCGTTCAGCACTTATTACAAACTGAACAAATTGCTTTACAAGAAAAGGACTTCTATTAGGTTCCTTCTTTTGGTGATTTAGTTCGTTTAAATAAATATAAGCCAATAGGATATGAAACCAATTTTAAATATCCTGATACTAAAGTTTCTCTTGGTCGCGTTGTAGAAAATTCTCCTTATAATATTGTATATACAAAAATGGCAAATGAAAAAGAAGAATATACAACCAAGATTATTTATCAAAAGAAAGTATTTGGTGTTCGTCAATATGAAGTAATTGGAGAAAAAGTATTAACTTTCGACCAATCTGACTTCCGTGATGGTGAATATATAGATTTTTATATTAATAAAAACGAAATGAAGCCAGAGCGTTTCTATTTAGATGGTATTACTTACCAATGGTATGAGATGGACGAACGTCTTGAAACACCAGAAGACCTAAAATCAAGTTATATAATTAGTTATATGCCTGAAAAGCAATTTGTTGACGTCAATTACTATGTAGATGTAGTTGATGAAGAGCACGAAGTTGCTTCAACCACTTGGGGCTTAATGATAGATGAATTAGAGCCTGGTTATACTTATAGTATAATTGATATTTTACCTAACTCTTATATCAATAAATATAAACCAGTTCGTTGTAATGGTGGTTTGGTCCAAGGAGCAGATGTGCCTCATACATTTGAAACTTTAATTGACCAAGGACATATTGATATTCTTTATGAAAGTTTAGTTGACCCAGATGACCCAACACAGGCCTATTATGAGCCAAGAATTCTTGGTTTTGGTGCGTTTAATCCGAACATACCTATTAACCTCGGCACGAGACCTAAACCATTAACACTTGAAAACGGTGGTATTATTCCTTATATCGACTTAGGTTATAAGCCTAAAGAATTAGGACGTTTAAAAGTTGAAATTAAAGCAGTAGCACAGTCTAATGGTATATTAGGCACCCCGTGTGACGGCGGATGGCAAGATACTTCTTATGTTGACTTTTTTGGTTATCGAGTCCCTAGAGACCCTGTTTCCTTAGGTATAGTAGATTTCAATGAAAAAGATTATATAACAGAAGACGATTTAGGCAACTTCTATTCTTCCTATATTGTAAACACAAGAAAAGGACACTTTTCTTTTAGCACTAGAGTCGCTCAATCGGGCAATTGGGTTTATACTGCGGCTGGTCCTTAGTCAGTAGATGGATAGACTTACTATACAGCTGGTTCAGGTGCCGGAGTAATCCCCGGAACGCCTCAATGGAAATACTATGGAACAGATGCTACATTCCGAAGAGGTTTAGCCGAAGTCTATGATGAAAACTGGGAAGTAATTGATTGTTATAAGCAATATGGATATACTGAAAAAATTCCAATTAGTTCAAATTGGATTGTTAATACCGAAAGATATCCAAATGCGAGTATCCACGCCATCGCGAATCCAATTACTACTGTTTTAGACGCTTATAATGGCTATTGGACTTCTTATACAGAAGAAGATTCTAATCACGCTCAATTTGATGTTTTCACAAACAAAGACCAAGATATTTTTGAAGCTCGTTTATAGCCCAAAGGTTCGTTATCTTTATTTAGAACCACAAATGCTTTAACTGGTGAAGTTAATATTATGGCATTTGCCCCTACAACACGTCAATCCACTAACGGCGGTGCTGGCTGGGTTCCTGGAGCATTAAGAGGCGGAAGTCCCTATACTGGAAACTATAAAACTTTAGAATATGAAGTTTTAGTTCAGGTTGGCACAGATGCTCAAGGAACTATATTATTCGAAGCCAAGAAAATGTATAAAAATGTTATGTATGCTGATTTCCCACTTTATGTATATCCATAGCTTGAAGCTTGTGCTATTTGGAGTGTAAAAATCTGGGACCGCGATAGATTGGTTCGTGATTTAATACCAGTAGCAAAGGGCGATAAAATTTATGATTATACAATGCCAGAAAATGGTCTGTTTGATTTAGTTACTGAAATTTTCTTTGGAAATAGCAACGAGGGCGGCACTTATGAAATGACTTCTTATTTTGAAAATGAAAATAAGGGTGAAGATGACCCTCAATTATCTCAAGCCACTCAAAAGAAAACTATTAAGCCAGAAGAAGTTTTACCATTATGGGTAATTTATGACCCAATGTATTATGGTAAAATTACAATGAATTATTATGATTATGATTATTCATTTATTACTAATCAATTCGTATCTGTGCCTACTTGGTATTCTGCCTCTAATACAACCATTGAAGAAATTGTTGGATTTAATGATTACAAGCCTGACGATTTCCATCTTGATGGTTTCTTAGATATTGATGATAAAGACTCTCCTTTGTATGAAAGATTAAATTTAAAAGAGCTTTATGAAATGGGTTCTGCGAACGTGATGTATAAATTAAGAACCTTTACTAAAACGGTTGTTTATTATCAAGGTAATTATCGTATTGGTTCTAAAGATATTTTCTATTCTTTACAAGATATTGAAAATGCTAAAACTTTAGCTGATTTGGGTATTGATGTTGATTTATATTGGACTGAAGACTTTGCTCACGGACGAATAGTATTTAATGAAGACATTATTGCTGAAGATAATATCCAGGCATTTATCGATGCTCCTTCTCCAATAGTGGTATACGACAAGTTGAGTAAAGAAGAAGCTCCAAACTTATTATACCTTGAGTATTATCGCGGCGGTGCTTATGATGAAGAATTAATTACGCCTGACCCAGATAACGAGAATTATTTTGATTGTAATTTGGATGGTGTTGTTCTTAATCCTAACGGAGCTATTAAGTATTATAACCACTATCATTCTGCTCTATATGAAGATGAGGTATTTGATTATTTTATTCCTTATTAGGTAAAAGTATTAAATAAATATGTTGGTATCCACAGAGGTCCGGCCCGCAAATTCCCAACCTTAGCAACAATTGTTGAAAAACCAATTCTGACTATTACAGAAGAACGTAATGGTTGGGGTAGATTAAAAGAATATCCAGTAGGTTGGATTATGCTAAATGCCACAGAACCTATGACTGGCCCTGGACAAAACCCTGAATATGATGTGCCCGACGCGGCCGCAGCTACTCTTCCTTTTGGTAGTGAAATTCATATTACAAAATTAACCGTTGATAGGTTATGGTGTTATGTGCCAGAAGTAGAAAGCTGGATTAAAGCTGAAGATATTTCTTATAATCAGTCTGGTAAGCTTTATAATGCTTTAGATGTTTCTGTAATTCATTTAGATGAAATTGATTTTAGTGCGATTACATCTTTAAATGATATGGGAATTTATCCAAATAAGCGTTCATTATTCTTCCACGATAAAGAAGATTATCAATATAGTGGAGAATACACTTATGAGGCTTTCTCTGATTTACACGAAATAGAATTTGTATATCCAGAAACAGTTTATAACTATTCTTGTATTTACTATAAAGATTCTATTTTTGAGGGGTCTGAAGCGTATGATAAGACCGTTCAAGGTTCGGCTACTTTGACTTCCGCAAGTAAAAAACTATATCAAGAGCCAAACACATCCTCAACTGTTGTTCACTCTATTGGAACAACCACGGGCACTTGTAGTGTATGGTCTGAAACCATTCTTGACAGTGCCGGTGTGGCTTGGAGAGAAGTTAGTTATAAGTATTCATCTACAACTTATCGCGGCTATATGAAAGAAGAATGGTTGACAATAACCAAAGAGCCCACTACAGAGCACGTTCCCGCATATCCGACCAATGAGTTAGGTAGAGCTTCATTCTCTTGTTGTATTAGCGACTGGAATCCTGATTGGGATGTTTTCATTGAAACCTCTTGGAAATTAGACGAGAATGGTATTGAGGTTAGTCCTACTTTATACCGTGATACAGAATTACGTTTGAAATGGGATTATTTCGGTTTTGAAAAGAACCTATATAAGCCTGCTGGTTATCCTGATGGTATTTATTTATGGAATCCAAGAACTTGGGAGTCAGATGGCGATATCAAATTCTCTTTCTACGAACTAGTGCGTTGTGGCACACAAAGAGTCCTTTATCCTTGTATTGACCCTAATATTTATAAACTTTGGACTTATCCAAATAGAGTTAATTATTATGAATTTTCAGATAGCACTTCTTATGGCGTTAATCGTGGTATTGGAGTAGATTTAAGAACACCAAATTACTCAACCTTCTCGTATCTTAAAGATGTGGACAACGGTGTCGATGTTCATATTGAAATGGAAGTTCCACCAACAGGGTCCACAAGACTTTGGGGTGGACAGGAGATTAGTTCTACGGGAACAACAATTTATGACCTTCAAGAAAGAAAAAGCAGCTGGTATACGGTTGGTTAGATTCATACAACTGTTGTGAATTATTCTTATGAAGGAGATTTAGGATTTGGTAATTTTGCCGCGAGCAATGGTGGCGTTGGATATACCTACGCAACGAACTGGTCTAATTTTAGACAAAATTTAACTGGCGTTGTAGGTATTAGTAATGCGTATAAAGGACAACCTTGGACTTATTACACTTGGAAAAATAAAACCAAGATTGAAGATACTACAAATTTAAATTCTTATGGCCAGCTATATAAAGAAAAACCAAGCTATAATAACGGCGGAAGTTTGTATTATTATGATGGCGATATTGACTTAACAAGTGGTTATAGTTGGGGCCCAGACAATCAAGGTCCTTTGTTACGAGGCGTTATTCATAAAGCACAATCTTATGAATATTTTGAAATGGCCCATTATTGGATAGCAGTTCCAAAAGGATTATGGTATACCTATAATGGCGTTGAAAAACGTATTCCTGATAACGGATTGTTTGATTTAATGACCGGACAGTTTAGAGACGGTTATAAATAGGCAGATGGCTATATTGGTGATTTCGGAAGCTACAACAAGAATTCTTATAATAAATGGATGGCCGACGCCATAACCTTGGTTTATTTAAAGGACCAGTAGGTCGATGTAAATTATCCGTTTAATTATTTTGATAGTTGGACTTATGATACTACTGATATTGATTATATTGTTAAAGTATCTCCCGCCGCAAAATCCTATGTATAGCCAGATATTTATGCTACTGGAGTCAGAACTTTAGCTAACGGATTGGTTTTACCAGTTTCTAAGGTGACATCAGATGCCGCCAATCGCGTTGTTGATGAGTGGTATTTTAGTGGAGACCAATGGTTCGAAACCAAAAACTCAGAAATTCACGCCGGAACCTTTGATAAATCTAAACTAACTAAATTACAACAAACACTTGCGGTAGTTGCTCCGGCTATCTCTCAAAGCTATTATGTATATTTAGACCCGTCCGCTGTAGAAACTGTTGGTGAAAGTAGCAGTGCTACTTATAGCACTTCAGGCTTTTCTACCACTGTATACTATAATTATGTAGATACTAATGGTAATAAGTTCTATTTTGATGGTAATTACTGGATTCCTGAAGCTTACACACACTTTAGCACAGTTGAATCTAATAAAAACTATGCGGTTATACCCGACCAGCTTCCTTATTATACTTTACCAGTAGAAGAGGATTCTTATATTGGCGGCTATTATCACTACGGTGAACGTATTACTGTTTTGTATACTGCTGGAAAAGATAGTGAATGGGGCTATACTGGTGTTGGCTGGATTAGAGTTAATAGCAGCACTACAAGTGAAGTATTATAATAAAGGAGGCTACGCTTAATTATGGATGCTCAATATTATCCTATTGAATTTGACACCACAGGAGCTATGTTTAGAGTAATAAATAATGGAACAGCTCCTACTCCTTGCGTAGTGACCATTATTCCCAAAGTTGATTTCTTAAAATTAGTGATTGAGGGTCTCACTGAGACCCCAATCACCTTTACCGGTTTAAAAACCCAAGAAGTCTTGGTTATTGATGGCGAAAACCGCACAGTAACCGTAGATGGTGAAGATGCTATTATGCGTTATGACGCCTGGGAATTTCCAAAGCTTCAACCTGGGAATAATCAAATCACAATTGTAAATGGCACTTCTGCGACCATTTCTATTGAATATAGTGCCAATTATATTTAAGGAGGCTAATAATGATTAGAATTTATGATAGTAATTATGAATTTTTAAAATTATTACCTTCTTGCCGCAATATTTATACTACAGAGACCTTGAGCACGGGGACAAAATCCCTGTGCTTCCAGGTCCCCTGTCAAGAAGAGTATTTTGAACTTATCCAAGAGGAGAATTATGTAGAAACAGAAGATTATGCCTTTGTAATCAAAGAAATTATTTTAGAAAATAATGATTTTATGACGGTATATTGTTCTCCCAATCTTGAGGAATTAACTGGCCGCATTTTCCCAATTTTTGACGTGTTAGAATTAGCTTTGCCGCAAGCCTACGCTCATTGTTTAGCTCTTGGCTCTTGGACTATAGATTATCATAGCACAAAAATGCCAAAGGTAACTTATTAGTTGCCTCGTGTATCCGGGCACGCTATGATAGAGTTAATGGCCGAAGATTTTTTATAGGAGCTATGGTTTGACACTAAAACAAAAACAGTTCATATCTATGATAAAATGGGTTCTGAGTTTGGAGCTTTTTATTCTAACGAATTGCGTTTATAGAAATTAATTAAACAGTCTTCTACTTATAATTATTTTACTGTTCTTCATCCTATTGGTAAAGATGGCTTAACCATTGGTTTAATTAATAATGATAGAGACTATCTAGAAAACTTTTCCTATAGTAACAAATACATTGAACACTATATGATTGATGAAGATATAGAACAAATGGAATTATTGAAAGAAAAGGCTGAAAAAATGTTAGCTGAAAACTGTATGCCAAAAGCTAGTTATAAGTTATCATTGTCTGACTTAGGTCCAACCGTTAAAATTGGGGATACAATTCATCTTATTGATAAAATTAAAAAAATAAAATAGAATCAAAGAGTAGTTAAAATTGTGCGTTATTTGCGTGAGCCTGAACGTAGTAGCGTTGAAGTTTCTAACCTACAGGCAGATTTTGCTAGAAGTTTTGTAGAACAAAACAAGAAAATGAGGAAAGAAATCGAAGCAATTAAAAAACAACTAGCTGATTTAACTATCCATTAAAAAAGTCTAAAAATTTCTGGACAATTTTGTTCTAATCGACTACCGCAAAATTCATAATATAGTGAGGGAAGAAATATTTTTTTAAGGAGAAGTTTTATGCGTGAAATTATTAAAGACCTAAATAAGCATACACTATCTGCCGCAACCGATATTTCTTATAGTAGATTAAGAAAATACGCCTCTGGTGTTGTTAGCGATTTAACACCAATAGAATGTGAAAAAATCTATGAATACTTAACTGAAATCGCACAAAAATTTAAAGTGGCAAAAGACCACGATTAACAAAGGAGATTTTATATTATGAAAAACACAACAATCGTTCCAACAGAACAAGAAATTTGGAAAGCTCATCCAGAGTTTACCGCTTATGAAGTATCGACTTTTGGAGAAGTTAGAAACGCTTCTACACAAAAAATTTTGTCTCATAGAGAAGACAAAGATGGTTATGATTCCGTCCATTTACGAATTGGTATTAACACAGAACACGGTAAATATATGTTAATTCATCGTATGGTTGCTGATACTTTTATGGAGCCAATTGAAGGTAAACCCTATGTGGACCATATTGACCGTGACCGCAAAAACAATCGACTCGATAATCTTCGTTTTGTAGATGCTAAAGAAAATGCGGCTAATAGAAAGAAGATTAGTTATATGTTAACAAAAAAAGTGCCGATTGTCTTACTTGATAAAGAAGGTAATTTTGTTCAACGTTTTGAAAATGCCAATGCCGCAAGCGAAGAATTAAAGTTATCTGTTAAAGGAATTCGTAGCAATGTCCACGGAAATAAATCTGGATATTCTTTTGGAACTTTTATGCGAGAAGTTGATTATTTAGAATAGATTAATCAAGAAAAAATTTGACTTTTTTGGAATTTTTTGATACAATATAAATAGATAGGAAAGTTCAGCCATATTTCCTATTTTCCTCATTAAAAGGCCAGGAGCTCATATAACTCCTTTCTCTCAAGCTCCTGGCCATATATTTAATACAAAATTATTTTAACTAGGTTATGGAGGTTTAAATTATGTCAGAACAGACACCAAAAATTGTTAATCCTCGCCGCATTCCGGTTGAGGGTATTTTTTTACACTATAAGACGGACGATATCGTGTATGGATATCTACAAGCAAGTGCGACTTTTAATCCAAAAGACAAAGTGTTATATATTAATCAAAAAAATATGACATCTATTCGTCGAGAATTACAAGATATTATTGGATGTAAGTCGGCTTCAACAATTACAAATAAATTAAATTATTTAATGGAAAATAATCTTTTTAAGCTTGATGAAAAAGCTGGTAGATATGTTTTTCCATATAACCCAGATGAAAAATATAAAATTATAAGTAGTGAACTCTTAAAAGAACTGGTGGTCGTTTACAAGCCTATGGTGCTTAAAATTTTTATTTATCTTTTGGATAAATACGAATGGAAAAAAGAAGCCAATAGTCAGTATGTATTTACATTAACTGAATTGTCTGCGGCAATGGGGTATGCTGCTTCCTCAGGCAGGCAGGATGCCAATATACGTATTATCTTAGAGCATTTACGCAGAACCGGTATGATTAATTATGAAGAGTTCTATGAAAAAAGTGAATTTACTGGTAAGCCAGTTCCTAGGATGCGTCTAACTTTTGTTAAAAAAGAAATCTAAATTTTTTACAATTTTAGCAACGCACATTTTACAAAAAAAGCAACTTACATTTTACAAAATTAGCAACGATATCCTAATAGTATTACCTAATAGTATTACTCTATAGTTTATTATGCGGTTATATAACAGCCCTATCGGGCCGTTATATAACCTTAGCGAATGATAAACCAATAGAGAAGATAAAATAAATCGGAGGATGTATATGAAAAACTTTTATTGTTATTCATCTAAATTAATGAAATTTTTAAAGCTACAAGGTTAGCATTATATATACACTGGGAAGCATCCAAATGGAAATACTTATTGGGTGTTTACACCAAGTGAAGAATTAAATAAAAATTTAAACAAATGGGATGTATATAAACAAACTTTCAAGGAGGACAATTAATATGAAAATTTATCCTATGACTTTCCAAACTACTGATGAGGCCCAGGCCGCAAATATGGCAGAAGGATTCGCAAAAATCCTCTCAATTGATGGTAACTCTTGGAGTGGAGAATTAACTGGAGAAAGAACTCCTGAAGGGTGGTATATAGCCCACATTAAGGAGGGAGACCCAAATGACACAGAAACAGAAACTGTTTGCTGAAAATTATTTAGCTAACGGCTTTAATGCCTTGGCCGCCTATCAGTCTGCTTTTGGAGATATTGGTAAAAAGAAACCTTCTTATCCTTATACTTTATTAAAGAACCCAGAAATTAATGCGTATATAGAAGAACGCAGACAAGAGATTTATGATAGCTTGAATATTGACGCAACTCGTGTTATGTAGGAAATAGCTGAAATAGCTTTTGAACCTAAGGATGAGAAGAATGTTAATGCCAAGCTTAAGGCTTTAGAGCTTTTAAGTAAAAACCTATCTTTACAAACTGTCAAAACAGAAAGTAAAGATGTTATTGAAGTAACTTTAGTGGAGGATTAAAAAATGGATTTTGAAGAAAAGAAACAAGAGATTGAAACCGCATTTCAGGCTGCCGCAGACGCAGCTCGTGATTTCAATGAAAAATTAATGGCAATGCGTAATGTCGAATTGCCAAATATGGAAGAGTTAGGTCCGGAAGACCGCAATAAGCTTATCCAAATGGGTAGAGACTTAGATATGAGAGCTGCCTTTTTACTTCGCTCTCTATTGGTTCAACACGGCAACGTAATGTTTATTTAATGAAATTAAATATCCACACGAGCATCTTTAATCCAGTTTATTTGCCATATTTAGAAGATTTCTCGACGCGTTTCAAGCTATTTTACGGCGGAGCCGGCAGCGGAAAAAGTTTCTATGTAGCATAGCGTCTGGTTTACAAAGCTTTAAAGGACCGCCGCAAAATACTTGTATTGAGAAAGGTAAATAGAACTACTAAAGCTTCTACTTTCTAGTTGCTCTTGGATACACTTAGCCAATTCGGCATTCTTGATTTATGTAGAGTCAATAAAACTGATTTTACTATTGAGCTTCCTTCTGGTTCGATATTTTTGTGTATGGGTCTCGATGACCCGGAGAAAATAAAAAGTATCACCGGGTTGACGGACGCCTGGCTCGAGGAGGCGACAGAATTTACGCTCGATGACTTCTCACAGGTGAACCTTCGTGTGCGTGACCCAAAAGCCAAAAATCAAGAAATTATTTTGTCGATGAACCCCGTGTCCAAAGCAAACTGGACATATTTACAATTCTTTGCTCCTAATCCGGAGTTAGAAGAATTTCGCAAAACCGTTCAAATAATTCACACGACTTATCTGGACAATCCTCACTTGCCGCAGGATTATATAAATGCTTTATTAATGATGAAAGCTACTAATGAAGTCTACTATAAAATCTATGCTCTTGGTGAATTTGGTAGTTTAGATAAGTTGATATACAATAATTGGTAGGAAATGGATTTTGACCCAGAGAATCTTCGTGGCTAGCCTATGTGCGGCCTGGATTTCGGGTATACAAATGACCCAACTGCTTTCGTTTATGCTGTTTTAGTCCCAGAAGAGCAACGTATTTATGTATGTAAAGAATGGGGCGGCACTGGCTATTTAAATGATGCGATAGCCGACTAGATAAAAGAAATGGGTTTCGCCAAATCTCTTATTTGTGCCGACTCAGCAGAATAGAAGTCAATTGATGAAATAAAACGAATGGGAATTCACCGTATTCGTCCTTGCGTAAAAGGATAGGGCAGTGTGCTACAGGGCATACAAAAACTTCAACAGTATGAAATTATTGTTCATCCAAGTTGTTAGAAGATAAAGGAAGAATTATCCAACTACTGTTGGAAAAAGGACCGAAACACGAACGAATATATCAATGAGCCGGTGGACCTCTGGAACCATTACCTGGACTCGCTCAGGTATGCTTTGTAGTGCCTAGATGCGAGAACGCAACTCAGAACAATGGATAAAAGCCAATTGTTTTAATAAAAGGAGGATAATTTTGTGGTTAGTTTAAATGAGATTACAGAATTAAACGAGAAAGTTATCAAACGAATTGTAGAAACCCATCGTGGCTCTGAATTACCTCGTTTGATAAAACTTGAAAAATATTATGAAACTAAAAATGAAATAAATAACCGATAGATGAAGGACCCTAGTAAGGCTAATAATAAAATAGCTAATGCTTATGCTAGTTATATTACAGATACCTTGGTGGGTTATTTTATTGGTGAACCTATTACCTATAGTTCTAATGATAAAAATTTACTTCAAGACCTTACAATGATTTTTGAGTATAATGACGAAGCAGATGAAAATGCTGAGTTAGCTAAGGCCGCAAGTATTTATGGCGTTGGTTATGAATTACTGTATGTGTCTGAAGAAGATAAAATGGTGCGATTTAAAGCACTAAACCCCAAAGAATGTATTCCAATTTATGATAAAAGCGTTGAGCAAAATTTAATTGCGTTCATTCGTTATTATGATGATTATGATTATGTAGAAGACAAAACTTATACAAATATTGAAGTGATTGATTCTACTCAAATTACTCGTTATAGAAT
>JAEIGA010003208.1_pt1 | contig 25703 bp, 35 predicted proteins | sample 9270691 | NCBI WGS metagenome assembly JAEIGA01 (sample SAMN17057246, study PRJNA624740) | gut metagenome | biome: biome; isolation source: fecal sample | host: Bos grunniens | place: China: Xizang | collected 2019
TGCTATTCCAAGTGCCTGCATCGCTACCAATATGCCTCCCGCCTTAAGCACTGACGGATGAATCTCGCCCAGCGGCGGGCAGAAAAAACTTCCGATGAATAAGGCTGCCGCAAGGATGAGGCAAGTCCAGAATATATACTTGTCTGTTTGTCGTTTCTTCATAGGCCGGACTATTAAGCCTCGTACTTCGCCACTACCGCATCCACCATTGCGCTGATGATGTCAAGTGTCTCGCGCTCGTCAGATGCGATGTTGTGATAGTTGACCTTCAGTTCGTCACCGCTTCTGTAAGCATCGAAGCTGATGTTCATTGGGTCAACGGTCATAGTAGTGGTAGTCACACTTCCGTTCATTGAGACGATCTTTCCGTTCTCAATGATAGCTGTTGCGGTGAGCTGATAGTCACCTGCGGATGCAGTCACGGTCTTCGTGATTCTGCTCTTGGTCTCTGTCAAATTAAGCTCCATAATGATAGTGTTAAAGGGTGATTATTTCAAAAACTCGTCAAGCTCCGAGAAGTCATCCTGTGGCTTCTCACCGGCCTTGAAAAGCGGTGTCAGAATCTCAAATACCGCCTGCTTGGTGGTCGGCTGAGCCTTGAGGACTGCCTTGCGGAACTCCTTTCCGTCAAGCTCCTTGATGTCAAGGTCAACGGCCTTGTTGTAGAGGCTCACGATGACCTCTATCTCCTTGTTGCGGAGCGGAAGAAGGTCAGCATAGTCCTTCTGAACAGCCTCGTTGTCGTTTTTCTGAACGGCCTCAAAGAAGCCCTGCAATCTCTTCTCATCTACACCTTGATAGATGCGCTTAGCAAGCTCCGCCTTCATCTTCTCAAGTTTCTCGGTCTCTGCCTTGAGGACATCGAAGTTGTCCATTACTGCCTCAAGTTCTTCTGATGGGAGGTAGCCGAGTGCCATTCCTCCGAGCTGCTCAAGCATCTTCTGCGCTTGAAATCTTGTGATTGTTTTCATATCTGTATTATCTATTATAAGTTGTTACTGCTGCATACATCTCGTCTATAACTATCTTGTATATAGTATTTGGCTCAAGATTATTGAATACATTGATTCCGTTTTCCCATATCAAGCTTCGACCAGGAGTTTCTATAAGATTGAAATTCGGAATTGTGCTGCCTGTCTCAAATATCAAGGTAGCCATATAAAACGCATAACTATTCTGAATTTCAATCGTAATATTATCGTTTGAATTGAGAGTCCTTGCAATATTGATATATGACAGATGGCCAATGGCAATCGGTTCATCCGTCGCGTGTATCAGCCTCTGATACCACCATCCGCTTTTCAGCGAGTCCCACGAAGTGATGGTCTCGCCTCCGAGAGTGATGCCGCTATTTGCGGTAAGAAGGCCGTTAACCGTCAAAGCGCCTGTGATAGTGCCGCCAACCAAAGGAAGATAGTCACCGCTTGCCTTGATTTCATCCCAAGAGGTGATGGTCTTGCCATTGAGATTGAGGGAAGGAAGAGACGTAGTGCCGATATTGCCCATGTGAAGGATTCCTTGCCAATCTGTCCAAGTAGTCTCGGTTCTTGAACGGAATGATATTAATCCACTGGAGCTGATTGCTATTTGACCGACATATAGATTAGGATTCGTAGTGATAGTCAGCAGATTGCCATTCGGGAAAGGGACATCTGCAAGGTGAGAAGTGAATCCCGCCATCGAAGGATAATCAATGTCATTAGCACTCTTCGGGTCATCATCGTATGCTCCAGTATATCTCCTGCCTGCCTTAACTCCGAACTGCGTGAAATTCTTGTCGGTGACTATCTGCGCCCATTGATAAGCAGTTCCATTGTAGATGCTAAGATACAATCCGGGATTATCTCCACTTCCAATGTCTGCATTCAGACGGGCATTCAAGGTAGGGGCCCCCCACACCATAGCAGGCCCATCAACTTTCCATCCTTTCGAACTATACGAATATCCCATACGGTTTCCGACACCACTTTCATACGGTTCAATTCCTGTTCGGCTTATCACCGCATCAGTAATTCCATATCCGCTCAATGTGGTAGGCTTACTTCCGATGTCTGCAAATGCCACACTATCCTTATACGCAAGGCTTCCGAGGCCGAGGATGGATTTCAATCCCGCCCAAGAAGTAATGCCTTGTCCATCCAATCGAAGTGAATACCCGCTTGAGATATACAATCCCGCATTAACCGTTAATGAGAATCCGTCAAAGTTGATATAATGCCCGTGCGGCGATTGTACTTTAAGTGTTCCATCAATCGTTCCGCCTGTCAATGGCAGATAGTTACCACCTCCACCGCTTCCTGCAATTTCATCCCAAGAAGTGATGGTCTTGCTTCCGAGAGTGATACCGCCCTTACATATCAGCCTTCCGTACAGCTCTTGGTCGATGGCGAACTTGGTCACGACAGGGAGATTAGAGAGCTCTGCACGGGTGAGGAACCAGTCTATCTCAGCAAGTGCGGCCTCGATATCAGCCTTAGCCGTAATAGTTATCTCTATTTCGGTAATGCCATAATATGCTGTGTTGTCAAAAACAAATACACCTCCGTGACTGCCTCTTACCTCAGAGAGCGACAGAGTGTACCACCCTGGAGTTCCGTAGGTGTTATATACTCGGACAGATACACTTGCGGGAACACTCTGGTAGTAAAATGAGAGCACTATCTTTCCGTATGGATATCCTGCAATTATATAGCTTCCGTTATTGTCTATTCGGATGGTAGCGGTCTGCCCCATCGGAACCTTGATGGAATCTTCGTAGCTTCCGTTGAAAAGCACGGTCTTTCTGTCGCTGTCGAATCCATTGAGGGTGATGTTGAATCTGTGCGCGGCAGCATACAGCGCATTATCGAGCTGCGAAAATTGTATCCTTCCGAAGTTATCGAATGCGTTGTTAGGCAACAGTATGGAGTTCTTGGCTATACCCTCGGTTGGCCAAGATGTACGTGTCGCCCCACCCAGAGTTATGCCACTTTCTGCCTCAAGGACACCCGCAGCCCTAACCTTGCCTCGTAAGGATATTGTAGAACTCGCAATCTCTGTATAGTCTGAGTTATTGCGTACTATCCACCACTTGCCATCATTTATGTCGAATATACCTCTATTATTACCGCCACTGCCCACCCCGAATGCGATATGAGCCGTATCACACTTCGAATGGATGTATCTATCTCCAGCCGAGGTCTCGACATAGAGCTGCCCTGTCAGAGTGCCTCCAATCAACTTAAGGTACCTTGAGTCGGCAACCGACTGAGATATTGCGTATTGGCTGATATTGTTTGTATCTATAATGGTGCGCCAGTCAGTCCAATAATCACCGTCTGCTCCCGGTTGGTCATTTTTGGAACGGACAAAAGTCTCTCCATTAAATTGTATGGCAATCTGACCTATGAAATAACTACTCTTGCCGTGAATGGTCAACAATGTTCCGTAATTATGTGGATTGTGCGAGTTTGTACCTCCACCTATTGTATATGCACCCGGAGTAGTTAAGTCATTAAAATCCACATTGCTCTGCTCATTACGGACTGTCATAGCATCCGTAATTCCGTAATGCGCCAGTGTCGTGCCCTTCACCACGAAGTCCTTAATATCGTTCTTCGTGGCATAGTTCGTCATCGCAGCAGAGGTGAGGTAGCCTCGACCATTAATCTCATTCTCCAAGGCATTGACAAGCTCCTCAGCATAACCGACAAGATATTCTTCTCTCTCGCCCACATACTTCGTTGTTGCGTAGTCAGTGAGGACTTCATTCTGAATGTACTGCTCGGCAGCAGCTTGAGCATCTTTGGCCTTGCCATCAACATAAGCCTTTATGACTTTATTCTGGACGGCATTCTCGGAAGTGTCGGACATCTCAGAATCAACAATGAGCGTACTCCCTTCGTTGTCTCCTTCGCCGCTGCCGCCACCGGAAGAAGATCCACCGCCACCGGAAACAGTTCCGCTGCCGCTTAAACCTCCGGCTGGAATCTCGATAATGGTTTCCGACTCAATCGACACTCTTGAGTTCGGAATGCTAACAAGCTCTACCTCTAACTCGTCAAGAAGAAGATCATACGAATAGGTCTCCAGCAAATAATAGGTATTGTCGCGCTCAAATATAAAAGGGATCCAAGGCGTAACTTGCGCTGGGACATTAAGAGTACCACGGTATCTTATAGCCGGCAAAGCGGTTAGCATAGCATAGTCTGCCGCAAGAAACTTCAACAGATCCGAAGCAGCATTATAAGGGGTGTGCCAGCTCGTGATGCCGCCATCCAAGCGAAGCACGCCATACATTGTTTCCGCCAGCATAGGATCTGCAGAGCTCGATATTACAGCCGATGTTTCGACCGACTCCCTGGCATTATTGCCTACTTCGGCAATGAGTTTAAGTCCTCTGATCTGATCATTCTGTGCCAATGCTATATCGTATACCGCAATGGCATACTTTGAAATAATAGGATAATTCTGTACAATTAGCCTTATTCTATCTGGCCGAATATTATCACCCAAAGGGAGAACCGCATTGACTGTAGTAACTTCTTGTTCTACATCTTCAGGCAATTCCTCTCTCCACCAAGTGTGCATCAGGGGTATCCGCTCAGGATACCATTGCCATACTGCTCTACCGAGCGCATCATCGTAAGAATGCACAAGATAATAAGTCCCTCTGACACCATTTACCGTACCTTCCAATTCGACGAAGTAACCTAACACTGCACGATCTTCCTCAGATGAATTGAACAGCGGTCGGGCATTAATAGACAGTTTAAGCGGTACAGAAATAGGATATACAGGAAACTCCATAGCATATATGATGTAGTCTTCATCTGAAAGTATATATGCTTTTTCCAAGTCATTGTAATACACTCCAGTTGCAAACTCCCATCCTCCTGATACGCCAGATATAAGTCCTGGCAATATGCTGTCTTTATAATTATTCTCGTGCGTCAGAGTCAGCTTGCGCTTTGCAGGGACAATGTCAGCCGACAGACTGCCTATAGGCCACCAGGTAGTCTTGTTAACAGAGCCAAAGGCAGCTGTACGGAATAATGGGATATTATTATAAATATCCGTCTTACGTACTATCATCCACCGGCCAGCCTGCTGAGTTATGCAGGCATTGAAAGAAGTGAGAATATCTTGCAGCACATCATAATCGCTATTGGAAGCCAGGTGCGTAAGGTTCGCTGTCAGACTCAGTAAGGATGAAGGAGAATTATTATGCGCTTCATCATCCCAGCTTAGAGATGATATAAGGTCAACGCTTAACGATAGCCCCGTCTTTCTTAGTATATAATCGATGTGATCGCCTAACGGATAACTTTCGTCCGGTCTGTCAAAAAGAGTATTCTTGAGCTCTCCAAGACCATCCGTAGCTATGATCTGCACGTCATAAGGAGGTGCAATGTCAGGCTCGGCATACAGTTCCGGACTGACAAAGCCTGTCCATTGAAGCTCCCGATTTTTATATACCAGTACACGGAATTCGTCGGCAGAAGAAGTATACAGCTCCACGTATTCCTGATCTATGCGGCATTCGGCATACAGCTCTAACGAAGTACCCAGTATGGCACCGTTGCGCTCTCTTTTCAGTACAGGACCCCTGCCGACAGGACGGCGGACAAAGCTGCCGAAATAATTCTTCTTTTGAATGCAGACCTCAACCTCATCCCCGTTCTGCGAAATAAAGTTGAATATATATTTATTACCGTAAGTTGTCATCAGGTAGTATGATTCTTTCTGTTATTCTCGCTTTCTATAGCAGCTATCAACTGATTGCCTGAAGCATATAGCTTGCCAGTGACCTTAATCTGAACTTCACGGGTCTCAAATGACGAGTTTGATGATGACGTGCCATAGTTGCCGGGAGTTGCCACGTTAGCCGATGAGCTGTAACCTCCAGAGGCAATATTGCTCAGGCCGGTCTTGACCGCAGTACCCAGTGCGACAAGAGCTACACCGGCGGCGATGGCGGCATAGCCGTTACCCGACTCCAATGCGGCATTAATAGCTAATCTTGTTGTTCCTGCCGATATTGCAATTTTGCCGACTTGTATTGCAAGATCGCCTAACGCCGATATCGCGTTGTCGGAAAAATTTCCCCACGCATCACCGCCAGTCGCAAGATCTCCGATAAGACCTCCGAGAGATTCACCGATGCTGTCAAAGGCAGAAGTCAATACTGATTGAAGTTCATTGGTAATATCAATTATTGCCTCGGTATCCAGCACCGGAGTCACCGTCACCGGAACCGCAATACCTGCATCAGGAGCAACGAGCTGATTTGGCAGAGAAGCTGTTATATCAACTCCTTGGGCAGTCTCTCCCCAGTTCTTGAGTGCTTCTCGATTCGCAGCCATTGCCTGAGCCGCAGCTAATGATGCTTGCCTTGCATCCGCTTCCTTCTTGGCGTTAGCAGCCACGGTGGCCTGACGCTCCGAGAGCTCGCGCAGGGCATTATTCATTGAAGCTGTAATATTTTCAGCTTGAACTCGCAGCTGATTGGCCTTATCAATATCAGCGACAGACGACTCCGCGAGCCCATTGTATTCAGCCTGCAGATCCGCAAGTCTTCCTTGCAATTCCGCCTGCTCGCCGAACTTCTTTCTGATAAGCTCTGCGGCCTGAGATAACGCTTCTTGTTGCTGAGCAGTAGATGATGTTTTGTCGTAGGCGATGCGCTTGTATTCGGCAATCTCGCGCTCCATTCTCGCCCACTCAACAGTCTTGTCGGACATCTGACGAGTGATTGCGTACATCTCGTTAAAGATTTCTTCAGCCGTTCTCGCTTTCTGACCCGCTTCGGTAAGGAGATTATTATAGCTTACGAGGGCTTGATTGTTGAAATCACCGGGAGCCGATGCTCCCGCGACCGCTCCTGTCTGGAATGCGGCCTTCATACCAGCACCCAGCGTCCCCCAAAACTTTTTCCAAGAAGATTGAGCCTCCGCTGTGCCCTGCCCGACCTCGCGATTGAAATCATGGATTACCTGGCGATAGGTATCAATATATGCCGCAGTAGCCATCTCCATATTGGCACCAGCCACCGTGCTCTTGAAATTCTCAGCCTCCTCGTTCAGCATTTTGAATCCGGTAACGATCGCGCCGACGCTTATGCCCGCAATGGCAGTGCTCAATCCGCCTACGCTCGTCAGCAGCTTTCCGAATGCCGCTGTTCCGGCATCGCCTGATTCTGACATCTTCGTGCCAAGACCGCGGAGAGCCGAGCTCATCTGCTCGATCTTGCCGGTATTAACGCCGAAGGCGTCACCGAGCCTGCTTAATGCATCATCTCCGACCTTCTCGAAGTCTCTGAGAGCCTGCTTCGACTCTTTGGCCTTCTGCACAAGATCGGAGTTATCAGCGGTCATATTGACCTTCATATTGACACCCTTAGCCATAAGCTACCATCCTATTCTGTTAATGAATTCCCGAGCTTCTTCCGCTCGTTCTTCCTGACTTAACGACTGGAGATATTCCAGTCCTTCATCTACTTCAACCTCATCCCACGGCATCCTCCAGAACTCCGCCGGATCAGTAATGCGGGACTTGGCCGTCACGAGAGCATTGAATATTCGCAGAGAGGCTCCCCTCGCCAGCTCTCCCGCATGTCTTCGATCTGCCTCCTTCTCCTTCGAGTGAGCATCCATCGCCTCCCAGAATTCGCCAGGACGCATCATATAGAATTCATTTCTGGACAGATGGAGAAGGCCGAGAGCCCACCCTCTGACCTGCCCTATGGTCAGAGGGATAGGATCAGAAGGCTCTATTCTTTTTTTTCCTTGCCAGCTGGGACTTGCGGCGTCACCATTCTGCAGAAGACTGCGATGAATTCGGATATCTCCGCCATGCCGCAGTTCTCGCCGATCCACTCGGCAGTGAGACTACAGTCATGACCTTCAAGTCGCTCACCTTCGTTCACGCAGGCAGCCATAAGATGAGGAATTTCCGTCGGCTGCAGGGCCGAGATATCAGAGAGCCCCTGGATATTGTCCTTGCCTCTTGCTGCGAGATAGGAGGTGATAGCATTCCAGTTCGCCTCAACGCGATGCTGAGCACCGGCTATAGTAATATACTTCTTGTTCATAACCTATGATGCTGTTACCTTAGTAAACTTTCCTGCAATCTTGAAGTCAAGACCATAGGTAGCATCGCCGTTGGCCGCAGTGCTCTCAGTGTAGCCGGTGATCACCGCCGTACCCTGATAGACCGCTCCAGTGCCCGATGCAGGTCCGTAAGTTACCGGAATCTTGGCGTCGGCTCCGGTCTTGAGTGCGAGCTCGATGATCTCGTCTCGGCCGAGGTTCTCTCCTGAGCCAGTGTCCATAAGTCCGGCAGCTCTGAAGGTTACGTCGTGACCCGTCACGACTGAATTAGTGTTGCCCTCATCATCCTTGGTCTGACTTTCTTTAGTCAGCGCAGAAATATTGAGGTCGTCCTGTGTGCGTCCGGCAAGCGTCTTGCCGTCCACCTTGAATGCGATATTGTAGCCCTGAATGCTCATATCAATAGTATTGATTAATTGTGTAACTCAACTCTCTTGACCAGACGCCGTCAGTGCAATCAGAATAGTCGCGCAGCTGTCTGGCTGAATATTTCCCTCCGCTCATCAGCGAGATGATGGCCTGCTGAATCTTGGAGGCTGTAGGATTGATGGCATCGAGATCCTTGTCATATATGGTGATTACCACGTCAGACTGATAATGGTCTATGCCATCCTTGGTGTATACTGGAGCAACGGTCGAAGTGTAGACTGCATACGGATACTCCTCAGTCTCCGCCTCCGCTAAGTAGACGTCGACAAACTGCGAGACAATCTCGTTGATCTTGATTCCTATACTCTCTGTCATCTCTGATATATATCGTCTTGATTACGTTCGACTTCGGCGTAAAAGGCATCGACAAACTTCTCCTCCCATCCAACAATAGCCTTTTCGAAGAAGTTCTGCGCTGGCTGACCTACCGACTGCCTCCTATACTTGCTCTTGGGCTTGACCTTGTACTGAAACTGATGCGTCGGATCTCGTCGCGACAGCGTTCCGTAGTTGGCCCAATAGGCCTTGAACCAATCGAAAGCCGGATCTTTTCCCTTAGTGGACTGCTTGCCGGTAGCCTGCTTGTTGTTGTAGAGACCTGCACGTGCCCACGGGCTGCCGTCTGCGAGCTTGCCGACGCGGCTTTTGACCAGCTTGCGCCACCTCTTGGGAGTGGCCTTTCGGATATGGTTCGCTGATGCCCTTGCACCCGTCCGCATCGCCTTGGTGCATATCTTCACGGCATTTGCCGGTGCATTGTCGAACATCTTGAGACAGTCCTCAACGCCTTCAATATGAACGCCCATTTCAGTCGAAGATTAGTCGATTGCGTATAGCGTCAGGATGTTCAGCGGAGATATCCTGGATATCGGATCAATGGCGGTGATCTCGTAGGTCACACCTTCGACGATCACCCTCCATCTCACCGTAAGTCCCGGAATCTTGTACACTGTCAGCTCGATGGTGTTGCCTTCCTCGAGATTACCGTTGCCGACCATCTCGTTGATGCTACGCTCCACCTTCGCCCACACCTTCGAATGCTGGCGATGCTCCACCTTCTTGTTGCCCTGGAGGCCAGTGGTTATCACGCACTCGAGGATAGTGACCATAGTGTCCATCTCACCTATGACAATGCCGTCAGCCATCGATTCCGAATGATCTATGCGGCCTCAGCAGGTTCTTGGCGACGCTCGGCATCGCCTCTACCGTATCAGCCGGATTATTGAATAACTTCGCTGCAGTCAGAAGTATCGCGGCCTTGATGTCGAAGTCCACGAACTGCATACCGGATTCATACACCACCTGCATCTCCTTGCCGATCACGTCCGGAGATATCAGGAGTGTGCGCCCGTCGAGCTCATAGCCTTCAATTCCAAGAGTCTTTCCGTCCACCTCGACGGACTTCACCACGGCACCGGAACCACGAAGGTCGAGGGACCGGATGAAGAATCCGCTGTAAGTGAATTCAGAGCGCGCGATGATCTTACCTATATGATGCTCCGCCGAATTGATGGCAGCCAGCAGATACGGCTGCAAGGTCTCGTCGAGGTCACCCGAGGTAATCCTCAGGTGCCTCTTGAGATCTTTCAGCGAAGGCTGGACGTAGGCATCTATGTAAGACCTGGCGAACATAAGACTACGCGATTACGTCTACGATAGCTGCGAATGACTTAGGCTCTACCACCTTAACGTCATTCCATGCATTGAGAGTCATGATGATCTCTGCCTTGCGAGCTGCAGTGAACGGATCAATCACGATGTCGATACCACCCCACTGACCGACCACGAGGTCCTGCCAGTTACCGAAGATGAGAGCAGAGAGGTTAGTGCCTGTTCCCTTGCTGAGGTTAGAAGGCACAATATTCGACCATTCCATAGGATAGCCGTTCAGCGTCTTTCCATCCTCTGTGAGGAAGCGGCCTGAGCCTGTAGTCTTCTCCACTGTCTTGAGCTCTCCTACTACCTTAGCGTTGGTAGCGTAAGCCATTCTGCCCTTATTCGCGTTGTTAGAGTTCACCGCTGTCTCGAGAGCCACGATATTCTTCCACGTGATGGCAGCGCCGTTAGTTGCGCCCGCGATAGTTGTGATTCCGGTGGTCTTGAGGATACCGGTAGGCTGACCATTAGCGCCTGTTCCTGCGAAGGCTGCCATATCGATCATCTCAGCATGATGCTCAAGGAGCTTGTTCTTGATGAGGTTCTCCACGTCCACAGATGTCTGACGGAGGAGGTCCTTCGAAAGGGCACCTACCACCCAGTTACGGTGCGGAGTAAGAGTGATCTTTGAGAAGTTGATCTTCTCGATAGGAGCCTCGTCACCTTCATTGCCCCAGCCTCCTACGAATGAGCTTGAGCTGAGGAAAGGAACTGTTCCCACGAGATCAGTGAGGACAGTCGCTCCGAGGCTGTTCACGATGAGACGGTTCTTGAGGTCCGCCATGTAGCGAGCCGGAGCAGTCTCGATGAGGTTACCACCTTCTGCAGGGACAGTGTAGTTCTGACCAGATGATGCGCGGAGGAAGCAAGCCGGGAGGACTGTACCCTGCTGTGCAAGGCCGAGTCTGCGGTACTCATCAGCACCCATGTCTGCTGCGTCCTTCTCAAGACCAGTAAGGCCCTTGCCCTCTGAGAGCTCACGAAGGAACTTAACGATAGAGAATGAGCGGCCAGCAGCCTTCTCCTTCTCCTGGAATGAACGCTCGGCAAGAGCCTGAGCTGCAGCCTCGGCTGCATTGGCAGCGTTAAGTTCGCGGATCAGCTCATTGACATTCTCAATAGCCTTCTCGCACGCCTCCTTGTCGCTGCGGTCGATGTTGCGGGCAGTCTCTGCTGCCTTAGTGAGTTCGTTACGAATCTCTGCAATCTTTCTCATAGCGTAATGATTATTGTTAATAGTTATGCAAGGTAGGCCCTTGCCTGAAGTAATGTCATTTCAAAATCGAGGTCGCGCTGATCCGGTTCCTCCTGTGGTTCCGGTGCCGGTTCCTCGACCTTTGCCTCCTCAAGAAGCCTCTTTCTCTCAGCCTCAAGGAAGTCATTCTCAGCCTCCATTGACTTGCGGAGCGCATTCGGATTCGCAGGTATGTTCACCACAGACACCTCGAGTAGCTGCTGACCAGCGAAGTAGTAGGTCTCTGCATCCGCACCCTCTCCGAATCTTCCCTTTCCGATAGGAAGGAAGCCCACGCTGACCGCGCGGAGCGAGCCGAACAGAACCTTCTGGTATATCTTCTCTGCGAGCTCGTTGATCTCCTTAGGCTCGAAAGTGATGTCCACCATCAGCTTTCCGTCCTCGACATAGGCGTGACCTTTGCCGATGACGTTATCCGGATTGTCGGTGTCGTCCCAGCCTCCGTAGACCTTATGCTGGTACCCGATGATACCATTCGAATTGAACCTCGTGAGATCCCAGTTATCCTGGTTCAGTACGGTGCCGGCAGAATCGCGAGTGCTGTCCGATGCGACGAAGGTGATGGTTCTCTCATCCTCCTTCTTGCGGATCTCGCGTATTTCCGAGTGCCGGTAGCTTACGTTGATAGTCTTACTCATATCGTTATTCGTTTGCGGCCTTCTCGGCCTCGTTACTGTTAATCTTTCCGTCGGCGCCCACGGTGGCCACGTTCAGAGGCACCAGGAAGTCGTCAAGTCCTTCAGCCTTGGCAAGGCCCTCAAGCACGCGCACCTCATTGCGAGTCATGTATCCGTCAAGAATGGCGTTATGATAGAATGCCGACCTTGCAGTGGTGTCACCTCTGAGCAGACCTTCCAGCGAGAACTTTATTCCCATATCCTCCTGCTCGCTCTCGAACAGGAGCTTGCTCTCCAGCTCCGCCTCAATCTTCTTGATCACCGGACGAAGGGAGTACACCACGAACTGAATGGTCTGGTGCTCGATATTGGAGAAGGTGGCATGCGAAAGCTCTGCAATCATATGCGGCGGCACGTTCAGCACTCGCGCAATATCCTGAATGGACATTGTCTCGGACTGCACCAGCTGAGCCGCCACAGGATTGACCGAAAGCTGCTTGTACTTGATGCCGTACTCAAGGAGAGGAGTCTCGAAGTTCTGAGCCTGATTGAAGTGCGCGAGGAAACTCGAATACATATCATCATCGAGGCTTCCGTCTGTCTCCAGCACCGCCTTGATGTTTCCGCCCTTGCGGTAGAACTCGCCTCCGAACTTCTCCTGCGCGAGCGACTTGCCGATAGCCAGCGCATTCTCGATGACGGTATTGACGCCGATGATGCCGTCGTATGACAGCTCCATGAAGTGAAGAACGTCATCATCGGAATAGATGCCATCAAGGAACTGGAAGTCCGGATCAGCCATTGTCACCTTATAGCGCTTCTCGCCATTAACAAAGGACACCTCCATGCAGTTGGGATGCACCTGATGCAGCTCTACCGGACGTCCCGTTCTGTCACGCTTGATCACCGCATAGCTGTTACCCCAACCTTTCAGCCAAGTGATGATGACCATCCAGAAGGTCATGCCATTGGTGTACTTGTTAGGCTTATGCAGGAGCTTGTTAATAATGTGAGCCTTGACGAGAACCGTCGAGCCGCGAGCATCCTCCTTCTTGACTGACTTAGGGAGAGACGCGATGTTCTCCGATATCAGACGGATGCCCGCGAAGAAGGCTGACAATTTGAATGCAGCCTTGTTAGTGACAGCTACTCCGAAGTCGATATCTGTTGCATACGGTGCCAGCGGAGAGTTGTCATGACTGACGCGGATGCCGCGCAGCCAGGCGCCCCATCGGCGGAATGGCCTGACGATGGCGTCGTAACGTGATATTCTGCGCTTATCTTTCATAATGCCAGCAAGATAGGTACATATATCACACCCGCCAAGGTTGAAAAACTCTTTTTATTTTTCAACGATAAAAATCTTACTTCGCACCCATACTAACCGTCCTAAGGCCATGTGTAGCATAGATTTCCCCTGTCTTTCCGGATGTCATATTGAGCCATCCTCCGAGCGCATCAACGCACGCCACGACGCCGTCTATCTTGTTGCGGCTGCGAGCCTTATCCAGTTTGATATTGGCATTCGGGTCTATATAGATAACCACGTTCTTCATATTCCATCGGAAGATAGGATTACCGAGGAAGTTCAATTCGTTCTTGTACATGGAGGACTCGAGCCACTTGGTCGGCACACTCATGTAACGGATAGACTGCTGATACTCCATGAGCTTGCTCTGATACCTTCCAAACTTCTGAAGCATATTCCACATACCCCAAGGGTCATACGTGATGCACTTAATCTTATACTTGTCCAGCTCCTGCATCAGCCTTGTCATATACCACTCCTCGTCGATGATCTTGCCCGGCGAGACAGTGAGCCATCCCTGCTCATGCCACAGACGGTAATCCACGCGGTCGGTGTTTTCCTGGACCTTGGCCTCGGGCACGATATACAGAATCTTGAAGGCCTTGTACTTCGGAAAGTAGAAGGCAGCGGCAGTGAGGTCGGTCTTGGACGCAAGGTCGATGCCGACGTAGCATTCCTCGCCCAGGAGCAGAGATTCGTCCAGCTCGGCATTATTCTCCTTGACGGTGTCGTCAGATATCCACACCGTAGGAGCATCCACCCACATATTGAGGTTCTTGGTACAGAAGGCCGCAAGAGTAGTACCGCCACGCATCTTCGCCTCCTTGTACTCGTTCTCCATGTAGGATGCAGAGAGAGAGACGCCGTAGTTAGGATTGACCTTACGCCAGGTCATAGGATCATCCCACTCATCCTCGTCGTCCGGCATATACAGCATAATGAAGTGATTATCCTTCTCCTTGATGCCGAGCATGACTTCCTTGAGGACCTGAACATCGGAGTAATAAGGGAGCGAAGTGTCGGTACCAGCCGTTGAGATGGAGAAGATGAGAGGCTGAGAGCGGGCACCCACTCCCGTCTTGATCACTTCGTAGATATCATTATTCTGCCATGCATGGCGCTCGTCGCAGACTGCGCATGACGGATTCAATCCGTCCTTATTCTTGCTGTCCTTGGACAATGGCTTATATGAGCTGGCTGCCTTGCCATAGACAATGCTGGAGGTGTAGAGGCGGACTAATCGCTCAAACATACTGCCACGGATAAGTTCCTTCGAAGCCTCGAAGCAGATCTTCGCCTGCTCTCGGTCCACCGCAGCAGCATACACCTCGGCACCGGCCTCACCATCCAGGATCATGCAGTAGAGAGCGATAATGGCGGCGAAGGTAGTCTTGCCGTTCTTACGCGGGACAAAGACATCGGCATAGGTGTAGCGGCGCTTCCTCGTGGACTTCCGCTTCCATCCGAAGATGTTGGCTGCGATGAAGATCTGCCACGGCTCAAGGCGGATAAACTGACCGGCCAGCTCTCCCTTGAAATGCTTCAGCGACTGAGCGAACGCCCAGAAGGCAAGGACAGTCATCCAGTCAAAGTAAAGATCCTCGCGCTTCCAGTCATTCATCCAACGCTCGCAAGCCAGCCGCACCATCTTACAGCTGGGCAGCCGGCCTGTGAGCACGTCGTCGACATAGGTGACGAGGATACTCTTGAGTTCTTTCAGTCTTTCATCCTTACCTATCGCCATACATCTTCATGAAGTCATCGAGAGGATCTTCCTCCTTGACCTCAAGTTTAATCTTGGCCCTGTCCACCGGAGAGAAGCCGAAACGAGACGCGATGGCCGTAAGGTCCTTAAGCGCATCCCTTCGCATCTTGACTGCAGGATTCGCCACAAGCACCTCTTCGCCGAACTTGTTAGTATTCTTCAGGACGGCGCCATACTCCTTGACCGCGTCGTCGTATATCCAATACTGATCGTAACTGTGAGCATAGAGAATGACCTGGTGCAGGTCCGATGAGAACAGACCTGCGCCAGCCACCAGCTCCTTGCACTTCTGGCGATAGAGAGCCTTCGCCCTGTTGCTCAGCTCCGCATAGCCGGACACGTGGTAGGCGCATCTTACGTCAGTAATAGGTTTGCCTGGATCAGCCTCAGCTACCTGCTTTCTGTCCTTCCTGACAGTGCCTCTGAGCTTCTTATCCTCGATATTTTCCTTAGTCCTTGCCATCGTTAATAACTTTTGACACCATCAACCCACTCTGAGAGCCTCTGAATGCCGTTTTCCATTTTCTCCAAATTCCCGAAATTCTGACATCGTGCGAGTTTTTCGGGGGGCGTGGTCTTGAGCGAATACCTCCAAGAGATTTGCACTCCCTACCCCCTCTGCAGCTCGCGCCACTGCCTTATCACTGCTTTATCGCGCTGTCCCTTTTCATTATTGCACGTAGCGCAGAGGCTCTGCAAGTTGCCAACGTCAAAGAAACCATTCTCTCCGCAGACCGGCCAAGGCAGTATGTGGTCCGTATGCTCAGCCGCCTTGATGATTCCCTTCTTGGCGCACTCAGCGCACAAAGGATGAGCCGCACGCCATGAGGCAGAGAGCTTGGTCCACCTTGACGTATGATAGAGGCTGTGAGAGCGCTCGCGGCAGTATCTGCCATCCTCTCTATTTATCCTCTGCTGTGAATCCCATGGTAACTTCATCCGGCAGCATATTTACGTTAATCTTCTTGCAGTCATATCCGAGAGCCAGCAGACGCTCGCGGCAGTTTTTCACTTTTTTTAGCCGGCATTTGGTGCAGGGTGTGATGCCTATCATCTTCTTGTTGATCTTGACCGGGCGAGGACGTGACGTCCCACTCTTCACCCTCGCCTTACGTATCTGAACCATATCGAACGTCAACTCCTCTGTCTTATGGATTATACGGTCACACATATCCAGCGATGGCGGACCTGCGGCGCCCCATCTGTATAGGCAGTATACACCTCGATGCCCAGGCACCCTGTTGCTCAGGCGGCAAAGTATACCAAGGTCTACGATAGCTCTACCGATCAGCGTCTTCTTGCCTCTCAATGACGGATACTCTTCAACCAACTTGTAAAGCGATAGCTCGCCTGGCGAGGCCGATGTTGCAACGTATATCCTTCCGATTACCTGCATCAGATCTTGTCGGTTGATATCCTGACACCGGCGCGAATGCCCACGCGGGCACGCCTCCATGAATCTGATATCTACCGGATAACCATCCTCCGAAGACACCATACATCCGATGCTGCTGGAGCCATCGGCATAGCTCACTGTCCCGCAATGATCGCAGAGCCAGCACTTGGCTCTCATGTCTGCAATTCTCATTCGTTATTGTTGTTCCTTTGTGCCAGCGTATCACTTATCAGCTGGCGTGTAGAGAGAAAAAATCTTTCGTCCGTACTGAACCTTAACACCAGCCATCCCATAGATGCTGCGGTATTAAGCTTCTCCATATCAGCAAGATATCCAGCCGGTCTATTATGGCGGCCTTGAGCCCACACCGCACCGTCAATCTCAATGGCCACCTTGAGAGCCGGGAATGCATAGTCAAACCGCCACTTCCTTTCCGGATAGAACCGCAGTTCCTTCACCACCTCAACAGTCGGGAACTGCTGCTGAAGATAATTGAGGAACAGATCCACCTTCGCGGATGCCGTAGAGGATATCACCTTTTTCCTCGTGGCCTTGTTCACTGTCTTCTCTCTCATAGGTAGTCGTTTATCTTGTTAACCATCACGAAGGCAGCCTCCACCATCTCCTCCGGCGAAAGGTCCACACCACCGGCGATCTGAGCCTCAACGAGGCGCATCACGTCTTCCTTCATGGTGGAACCTCTCTCATCCATGATTATCTCAACCGCCGTTCTGCCGGCCTGATGCATTGTATTGTTTGGCGGCAGCGGTCTCGCTGCTCTTGGTTTTAAACTTGGCATATATCTGAATCTTCTCCTCAACGTGTATTCAACAATCTATCCTTGCGTCGTTAATGCATTAAAAGTTACTTCGCCTCAACGTCCTCTGGTAACTCTATCGGCTGCCAATGAGTGACGGCATTTGCAAGACTCAGCCCATCGGCATAGTCCATAAAGCACTGTCTGTCGTATGCATACCACGCATATGCGTAATAGGTTTCCAATGCTCTGATTTTTACAAGGAAGTCATCTCCATCGGTAGGCACCGGCAGCCTATCGCTGACCTTTATCCATTTGTCTTTCATAATCTAATCACTGATGTAAAATTCAACAAATTCCATTTTATTTGCGATTGCAGTTTTAATGCGTTCAAATGCCATACGCATATCATTACACTTTTCTCTTTGACTTGTTGATTCCTCATAATGGTAACAAGACCATTTATAGGATGCACCAGAAGACAATGCCACTGTTAGATAGTCTGTCCATCCAGTATTATAATGTCTTACAGAAACTATCTCACTAACTTTGATTATTGTATGACTCATAACGAATACATTATTGCTGAAGTGAATGTACTTCCGAATGCCACCTGCTCAAGCCAATATGTGTAGGCGGTCTTGATGCTCTTGGTGTACCAAGCCTTGATTACAAAGATAAAGGCGAATATCGGAATGCTGAACCAATACGGAGTGACCAATGCCACCCACAGGAGTGAACAAGCTGCTGCGATGATGGCTGAGATTGTATGCACCTTGTTCTCCAACTGAGAATCCTTGAACCTCGGAGCAGTTCCGACAAATGCTATTGATGCCGGAGCAAGGAAGGCCAAGAACTGAAAGTTGCTTCCTTCTGATAGACTGATCCACGCAGGCATCATAAGAGCCACAACGAGATACATCATCAGGCAGAAAAGCCAGCCTTTTCCGTTCTTTTCTTTCCAGAGGTAGTAGGTGTTGCTCAGTGACTCTGGTATGCCGAAATTCGCCAAGGAAACGGCATTGTAGGCAACGAATATTGTCGTTGCGATGATAATTGAAATTGTTATCAGTGTCATAATTATTCCTCATTTAAAATCTTTATTGCCTCCTTGATACCTTCGAGAAGGGCTTCACTCCACTCCTTGACCGCCCAATACTTCCCGTGATGATGGCATACACATTCTCCATCTTTATAGATATTGTATGTTATCGGAGTATCAGAATCATCATCAACGAACACCTCTACAATGATATTCTTCTCTTCCCTCAGCCACTTCTGAGCCTCCCACATTGTAGGAGCATCAATATAATTGCTTGTCATAACATCTTTTGGCAAAGAGTTACGAGAATAGAAACAATCTATTACATAGCCACCTCTGAATGGGTTAGACACGAAAATAAGTTGATTATTATTGGGCATATAATAGGCAGAAGTTGGTACTTTATATCCCAACTCTTTCAAAGCGACACAAGTATCATAGTCGCAGTAGTCTTTTTCTGTTAGCATATTACATCCCTTTAAATACCAACCATCCATCAATAATCTCACATCCTATAATTGGAGTATAAGCGTAGGCAAACCCTTGAGAGTGTACCTCTACTTTTATAGGCATATCCATCGGCATATCCTCGATAGCCTCAAGCAAGTCTTTCTTTGTTAGTGTTGCCATAGTTATTTCTTGTGCTTCTCAAAGTATGTTCTCATACTTTTCCTGTACTCATCGTGGTCTTTACAAGTACCTAATGATGTGCAAGTCTCTCTTGGAACCCCGCATCCACAATGTTTGCAAAACAAGACGCAACTTTCGTGAACCATTGTGTCTATTTGTTCTTGTGTTAGAATTACCTCCTTTTTCTTCTTCTCCAAGACAATCTTAGTTGCGTTGATTACATTGCCGTTCTCATCACGGAACTCGTACTCTTCGTTACGGGTAATCTCAAAACGCTCATTCTTGTGTATCTCATCAAGTTTAATTACTTGAGGAATCCAAGCGTGGTTTATTTTTTCGTTCATTTCTCAATCAATTTAAGTTCCACTTCTGCCAACTCTAACAACTTTTGTAATGTGTCGATGCTGATATTGTCCTGTCTATCGGCGCAAAATGCAATATGCTGTTCAAAGTTGCGTATGTCATAAGACCATTTGAACAAACCACTGTAGCCAATGCGAATAATAGCCTTTCTACCTATGTGTTTGGTATATTCTCCATCTGGAAACTTTGAACCATCCCATACACGAAAATCAAATCCGTTGACTAATAAAAATTCTCTCGTCACCATCTCGCTTCTTTATTACAAGCTCAACTTCCTGCGGTGAGTTCTCGAAGGTCACTTCGGGATAATCTCTTTCTTCTAATTGCCAAAAATCATCAGATACCCAGCACCCATTAGTTTCCAATTTCGGTCTTCCCCGATGAATCCACAATGAGCCACATTCATCTCTTGCTATCCACATCTTCATAACTATTCCTCCTCATCTTTTCTATGATCTCAGCCTCATCGGCCAATATCCTGTATCTCTCAAAGGTATCGTTAGACGTCACCTCCAAGGTCGTATACACCTGGCAAACCTCGAAGAACACATGGTAATTCTCGATAAAGAAGTTCACGCCCTCTCCCCTCTGCGGAACTCTGTTCATGAATACCCTTCTGCGATCAAGCAGCTCTTTGAGCTTCTCATAGTCATCGTCAGACTTCGTGGTGTTGCCACCGTACATAATCAATACGTTATACATGGTCTTATTCTTTTAATCTGTAATGCCCGATATCCTTGTCATCCAGACAGAAGGTCACCACCTTGTCATTAGCGTTCTCATTGGCCAGCTGCCTCATGTAGCGGTAGACCTTGTCCATGTTCTCGCGGTTATGATGACCGACTCTTGCCATCTCGAGGATGAAGGTCGCCACTTCGCCGCAGTCAGACTGAAACTGCTCGTAACCTTCCGCATTATACGGGATGCCCTCCTTCTTGAATATCTTGTCAAGCTGCGACTGGATGTACATCCTGTATTGCGCCTCTATCTTCACCAGGCAGTCAGCAATCACCTTGAACGCCCTGTCCATCTGAGCAGCCATCAGCAGGTCACTTCTGAGAGCCTTGGCCGCCTTGCTTTCCTTCTCCCTCTGATATACGCTCTTGACGCGGCGCTCGAGATCCTCAATGACAAGTGACGTCGTGCCGGCAAGAGTGAAGGATATCGCCAGGAGGAACTCCACCTTCTCGCACTCCCTTGCCTGCTCCATAGGGTTCTCTCGTGCCTTGGCTATCAGGACCTCCTCATTCGTGATGTAATGCTTGCAGCCGTAGAAGTAACGCGGGAAGGACTTCTCAATCTTGGAGCAGTATTGCGCCACCAAGCTGTAATGGCAGCAGTTCGCGCAGCACTTGAGCTTCGGGTCCGAATTGATGGTGGTGTGCAGTTCCTTCCTGATCTGCTCGTCCGTTGGTATATTGGTCATCATTTCTTTCCTCCCTTTTTCTTAGCACTCCACGGTGTGACGAATCCGACCCACGGAAGAGATCTCACCTGCGATTCCAGCATCTTAGACAGCATCTCCGGCGAGACATTCGGCTTCAGGCCGTGAGTGCTTCCTCCGGCATTCTCGCGCTGGAAGGCGTAAGCCGTCAGATTAAGCTCTATGTCTTCGAGGAATCCCGTAGTGGTTCCTCCGTCCGGCAGCTTCTTCTTGTATCCGTTGCAGCATACTCCCGCATGATTGTCTATCGGGATGAATACGCCATGTCTCGGCGCAGGCTGACCGGTGATCAGCTCTACAGCTCCCCGTATCTTCGTTACCTTGATGGTAAGATTGAGATTTCCTAATTCATTGTCCATTGTACTTGTTATTTAATCATTCGAAATCTGACAGACGAGCATCTAAGTATCGGATCCAATGCCTCATGAACCATAGCCCTGTTATCTTCCACCCATCGGCGCGCCTCTGCCGTAATATCCCAGTCCCACCTTTCACTCAGGCCGTTCCATACGAGCTTCACCTTGTGATTAATGAGAGCGTCGGCTCCGGATATATCCTCCTTCACGGCTCTGTCATAGATTTCCTTGACAGCATTGAGATAATCCTGGCGCGCCCACTGTCCCTCGGACTGAATCTTCCAGAACTTCGCCAGGCCTGTCCTCTGCTCCGAGGTCTCATATCTCCTTCCCTGACTGTTGGTCCATCCGAGACTCTCGTTATAGGCTATGAAGCGCTCAACCTCAACCGCCGGATCTGCAGCATTGCGAAAAAAGAAAACCTTATAAAAATCTTCTTTTTCTTGTTCTTGCTCAGCCGGCGAGGCGCAAAAAGAAGAATTAGTATATATATTATTCTCTATAGTATTATTGGTTGTCATTTTGACAACACTTTCGTGGTCATTTTGACAACACTTTTGGGTCGTTTTGACAACAGTTGTATTTTTGACAACACTTTTTACAGTCGCAAGTCCCATCTGTTCCCCCCTCTCGGCCTTGGCCAGCATGGCGGCATAGTTCGACGTGTACTCGTAGCATTTCATGTCTCCGCGGAGATACTCATGCTTATTGATATAACCGGCCTTCTCGAGCCTCTTGATAAGCTTGCTGACCGCGTGACGGTCCGTTCCCAGCCACTCGGCAAGATAGGTCAGGGACGCACGGCAGGTGTTCTCCCCATCCTTGGAATAACCGTAGATCAGGGCGAACAGGTCACAGGCGTGGCCCTTCAGCTTCAGCTTGGTCCTCATGGGAGCCAGCGTAACTATGTAATCGCTTTCGTTCATAGTCGTGTCTGCCCCTCCCCGAAGGGAGGGTATATCAAATCATTATACTTAGCCTGTCGGCCAGCTTGCGGATAATCTCACTGCCGTATGATGCGCAGGTCAGCCGGATGAATTCCTCAACCGTGTAGGAACTGGTCACGACGTCTATTCCTCTATCCTGGCAGAAAGCTCGTCTTCCCATCTCGCAGGAACCAGTAAGAATATGATGCCACTTGAACAGATCCTCCCCGGAATACTTGACTTCCATCGACGGATGAGCCTTGACAAACTGGTCTATCCTTTCTTCCTCCGGCATCCTTTCCATCTCCTTGTCGAGCGCAGCGACGTGAGCCTCGTGAATATTCTTGCCGTGCGCAAAGCTATTACCCACTCTGGCTATCCAGCACTTCTCAAGAGTAAGATCACCACGAATAATCCAGCCCATAGCGAACTGACCGCGCACCTCATCGATGATAGTCCTTACGCCATCGACGTAGTAAACCTTACGGCCGCGATAGCGGCCGATACCAGAGCCATAGCCAGAGCCAGAGCCATCGCCAGAGCCATCGCCAGAGCCAGAGCCAGAGCCATAGCCATAGCCATAGCCATAGCCATAGCCAGAGCCATCGCCATAGCCATAGCCAGAGCCATCGCCAGAGCCATCGCCAGAGCCATAGCCATAGCCATAGCCATAGCCATAGCCATAGCCATAGCCAGAGCCAGAGCCAGAGCCAGAGCCATAGCCAGAGCCATCGCCAAGATTAAGGAACTGGTCTATTCTTTTCTCTAAATCTTCCATGCCTTCACAGAATCAATAGAGTCGATAGCTTTATCAGTGCAAGGGATGATCTCGATGGCGTCAAGCACCTGGAGGCTCTCCACCTCAACGGTGAACTTGCAGTCACGAGGATTCTTGGTACCTTCGCTCGCCAGCTGCATAAGAGCTGCGGCGCCATCCCAGTACCAGAGCTGCCTTACGTTGGTCATCTCCACTTCCCTGCCGTTACGGCTTGCGATGCTGCCGTAAAATACGCCCGACCTGTCGCAGCGTACGATGAATTTCTGTTTAGATTTGTCCATATCTTTTAAAGATTAAATTGAGTTTCTTCCGTACTTTCTTTTCATCGGCGTCATCCGGCTTGTCCCAGATGACGCCTATAGAAGTCCTGTGTACCTCAACAAGCCCCTGCTCATTGATGAGGTCTATCGCCTCTTCCCTCGTCAGATCCTTTCCATGGCGCGCGGGATCATAGACTTCCTCATATTTCCATACCGAGCCAATCTCCTTCTCGTGCTTAGGGTCGTGCTCTGACCTATTCTCAGGAACGCCTTCCCTATACTTGATTACTGCCATATCTATCTGTTATCTCCGTCCCCATCGATCACACCTCTTGTCTTACGCGATGCGAGCTTGTCAAGATTACCCTGCGCCACATCCTCAAGGTCCCATCCCATTGCTCTACAGAAGCCAGATAACTGCCACAAGATGTCACCGGCCTCGGCCTTGTATTCATCTTGCCTTGCAATCCATTCATCAAATGGCATCCGAGGAATAAGCTCATTTCCATTCCGTGACCGATGACCGCATTCACCTTGCGGATGTCCTTTGCTACCTTGCTGGCCAGCTCTCCCACCTCTCCGATGAGATTCAGCATCATATAGCTGAAGTTGTTACACGACGGCATGCAAGTGGCCATCGCCTTTTCTTGGTATTCGTTTAATTCCATAGTCCTTACATTATCATCTGTTCACTTCCTTGTCATAATCAATCGAATAATGACTGCTGTGTAACAATAGTGTCACCAATGACCTCAACTCCATGTATCTCCTTCTCGAATCTCTCATTGGCCTTGTCGAAGTATTCCTTGTCAAGCTCGCATCCGTAGAAGTCCAGGCCAGCGTGCCAGGCGGCGATCCTGCTCGAGCCCGAGCCCAGATGAGTGTCCAGTATTTTCTGCCCCCCCCTGCTGAATTTTTCGAAGATCCAGGCATACAAGGCCCTCGGCTTCTGAGTGGGATGGATGCGTTCCTCCTTGTCTTTCATATTGCCCTGGAGCATCCCCTGCCACCGGTAGGTAAACATTCTCACTGCCTTGTCGAAGGACGTCCATGCGAGCTCGCAGTCTGCGAACGGATTGTCTCCATTGACCTTGTTCCACACTATCCAGCACGATGAGTCCAGAGGCATTCGGCTGATGAAGTGATTGGCTCCGAAGATGATCTGATTCTTGCTTACTCGTGAGAGCTCTTGGAAGTATGATGTATCTGGAGCGCTGGCATCCCAGTCCTTCTTCATATAGCGCACATTATCCGCCTTGCGCGAGATACCTATAGTGCCTCCATCCATACCGATCCCATACGGAGGATCCACGACAGCAAGGTCAAAGAACTTATCCGGGAACTGCGCCATATAGGCCATGCAGTCCATATTCTTTACCTCACTTATCATAACCGTCTCAATTCTTTTTCCACCTTCTGCAGCCTGACCTTCATCATCTCTCTCAATTCGTCTGCCATAAACGTTCTGAGATAAGCCTCCAGCCACGCTTTCTTTGGCCGCTTCGCCTCCACCTTCACAGTGATATCAAAAGAGGTAAGAGTGCATCCTATCGCCCTCTCCAGTGTTTCCTTCTCGGCCAATAATCTCCGAGCCTGTTCTGCTTTTTAATCTTCATAGCCTTTCTGCTTCTTCTATGCATTGAAAAATCCTATACATCACTTGCGGAACTATCGCATTACCATAAGCCTTTAATGACTCATTTCTCCATTTTGAGAAAGAAATGGCAAGGTCGTCCACATCAAAGGGAAACCCATCATTTCCTCGGTGAACAGGGGAGACAGACGGAAACCCTTTCCATCGTTCTTCGGGCAGCATTCGTGCAATGCTTTCGCCACCGACTCTTCCAGATTGCTCTTGTTTCTCGCTGAGAGATTCCTTGTCAATACCACATCGTTTACTTTGTTTGCCCTTGGCGTCGGCAACATTCCGCTTCCCGCCATTGCAGAAAGACTCTGTCCCATCTGAGAGTTCGGATTGAATGTGTTCGTCCACTTCGCGCCTTCCCCTGCCGTAGGTGTTGGAAGAATGCCGTGAAACAACATAAAATCCATTATTGAATTCGGCCTGCTCTCTCCGTTCGCCCGGCTGTGAAAGCTTGTCGCTCCTGTCGCTTTCAGTTCTTCCGTTCTGCGCGTGTGATTCACTTCCACTGCCAGAGGTGTGGGCAATAATAAAGACTCGGTCTCTCCTATGGGGAGCTCCGACAGCGCAAGCCGGAATAAGCACCGGCTGGACGGAATATCCCTTTGATTCAAGGTCTCTGCAGATTCGTTCGATGGTAAAGGCATACTCAGCTCTGAATCGGTGAACTCCGTTATCCTCTTCGAACAGAGAGGTCTCGCCTCCCAAGTCAGTGATTTCGCAGGACTCCACCATAGTGGTGATTCCAGCAACGTTTTCACCAACAACCCAAGCGGGCCTGATTTCGTCAATAACGCGGAGCATTTCCGGCCAGAGATAACGGTCGTCTGTCTGCCCCCCCCTTTTACCTGCGTAGGAAAAAGGCTGACAAGGGAATCCTCCTGTGAGGACATCGATTTGTCCTCGATATTGCTTGAAGTCGGTCTTTGTGATGTCGTCATAACTTCTTGAATTTGGAAACCAATAATCCAGCACAGCTCTGCCAAAA
>JAEIGA010003209.1_pt1 | contig 25699 bp, 34 predicted proteins | sample 9270691 | NCBI WGS metagenome assembly JAEIGA01 (sample SAMN17057246, study PRJNA624740) | gut metagenome | biome: biome; isolation source: fecal sample | host: Bos grunniens | place: China: Xizang | collected 2019
AGCGCCGATTTAGACAGATGTTGAAAAAAAGCGTTTCCACGGTTCAAAACTTGGAGGTAGTACGTGGCTGACCTCATCAAGGCCGTCAAGAGCGGCAACCAGCGCGAGCTGTACCAGGGGCTGCTGGAGGACTTGACCGAGACACTGGCGAACGGCTGCGAGGCGTACACCAAGCCCGGCATCGTCAAGCAGATCATAGCGATTCAGGAGAAGCTGGACGCCATGCCGAAGCCGCGGGCGGAGTCGCCGCTGGCGAGGGCGAAGCGTGGCGCGTAGGCTCGGCGGGCAGCGCCCGACGTTCGAGTGCATCGGCGAGTATGCGTCGACGCGCGGCACCGAGGCCGTCGAGATGTTCGAGGCGTACGGCAGGCGCTACTACGGCTCGCAGAAGTACGAGATGGACCTGTTCTTCGCCCGCGACGATGACGGCGGGTTCGCGGCCAAGACGCTGTGCATCACCAAGCCGCGGCAGAACGGCAAGAGCTTCGCGCTGCGCGACTACGCGCTGTGGATGGCCGCCGTCGAGGGCAAGAGCGTGCTCTACACCGATCACCACGGGCGCACCGTGCGCAAGATGTTCAAGGAGATGTGTGACTTCATCGAGTCGCACGAGGACTTCCGCGACGAGCTGGACTACATCTACAAGGCAGGCGGCTACGAGGGCATCTACTTCCGCAACGGCGCCTGCATCGAGTTCCAGACGCGCACGAACAGCGGCGGGCGCGGCGGCACGTACCAGATCATCGTCTTTGACGAGGCGCAGGAGCTGACCAACGCGCAGCAGGACGCCATCCTGCCGACCGTCTCGGCGGGCGGCGAGATTGACGAAGGCGAGGGTGACCCGCAGAAGATATACGTCGGCACCGTCCCCGGGCCAGAGTGCCAGGGCACCGTGTTCCGCACGCTCCACGACCGCGCGCACGACGGCGAGTCGAGCGTCTGGTGGCTGGAGTGGGGCGCGCAGGCCGACACGTTGGACGAGGTGGACGTGGATAGCGTCGACCTCTGGTATGCCTGCAACCCCGCCATGGGCAGGCGCATGAGCGAGGACACAGTGCGCGACGAGCACGACACCATGAGCCGCGACGGCTTCGCCCGCGAGCGTCTGGGCTGGTGGTCTCCGACCGCTGGCAAGCCGCAGACGCTCATCGACGCCGACGCGTGGGACGCATGCGCGACCGACCACCCGCTCGACCCCGAGCGCACGTGCTACGGCGTCAAGTTCGCCGCGGACGGCTCCGAGGTCGCGCTGGCCGTCGCCGAGTCGCGCGGGGACGTGACGCACGTCGAGCTGCTGGAGCGAAGGCCGATGGGGCATGGCACGGCGTGGCTGGCCGACTGGTTGTGCGAGCGCACAAGCGTCGGCTGCTGCGTGGTCGTGGACGGCAGGAGCGGCAGTCAGGCGCTGGTCGAGCGCATGAGCGACCGCGCGCCGCGCGGCTTCGTGGTCACCCCGTCCAGCGGCGACGTGATCGCGGCGGCTTCGATGCTCTGCGACGCGACGAACGAGCGGAAGCTGACGTGGTACCGCCCGCAGGAACAGCTCAGGGAATCGGCAACTACGGCCACGCGGCGCCCCATCGGGCACGGCGGCGGCTGGGGGTTCGGCGGCGCCGACCCATTACCCATCGAGGCGTGTTCGCTCGCCCTTTGGGGTTCAAGGACGACCAAGAGAAACCCCAACCGTAAAGCGAGGATAGGCTGATGTATCACGACCTCAGGGGCGTGCGTGACGCGGCGGGACTCACGCCCGACGCCCGCGCGCAGATGGGCGCGCTCGTGGACGAGTTCGAGCGCCACAACTCCAAGAACCGACTCAAGCGCCGCTACTTCGAGCAGCGCGTGACCGTGGGCGAGTGCAACCTGGGCATCGCCCTGCCGCGCTCGCTCGCGCGCTTCGAGATGGCGTGCTGCTGGCCGGAGAAGTCGGTCACCGTGCTCAAGGACCGCAGCATCTTCGACGGCTACGTCGCGGCGGACGGCACCACGCCCGACCTGCTGGCGTCCATCGTGCGCGACAACAGGCTCACGAGCCAGTACAACAAGGCCGTGGGCGACGAGCTGATGCACGGCGTGGTGTTCGCCACGCTCTCCGCTGGCGGCGCGTCTGGCGTCACCATCCGCTTCCACAGCGGCGAGACGGCGGCGGGCATCTGGGACGGCGGCGCGCAGCGGCTCGCGTGCGGCTTCGCCATCACGGAGACCGAGCGCACGCGCGATGGCTGGGACGTGCCGAGCGCGGTCAACCTGTACACCGACGATGCCGTGTGGGTGATTCGCCGCGTGGACGATTCGCACTGGCGCGCCGAGGGGCACGCGCAGGCGATGGGACGACCGCTGATGGTCGCCATGGCGAACGAGGGAGGCACGACCAAGCGCCCGCTGGGACGCTCGCGCATCTCACGCGCCGTCCGCGACCTGACGCGCGGCTACATCCGCACGATGAGCCTTGCGACCGTCGCGCTCGAGTTCGCCACCAGCCCGCAGAAGTACCTGCTGGGCATCACCGACGAGCAGTACGACGCGCTCATCTCCGACAAGTTCAAGGCGTACATGGGCAGCATGCTGCTGGCCACGCGCGACGAGAACGGGGACGTTCCGCAGTTCGGCCAGCTCACGCAGGGCAGCATCACCCCGCACATCGAGATGCTGCGCTCGCTCGCCACGCAGTTCGCCGCGGCGACCTCTCTGTCCGTCACGGACACGGGCGTGGTCAACGACGCGAACCCGACCAGCGCGGACGCCGTGGCCGCCGCCAACGAGAAGCTGATCGTGCGCGCGCAGGAGCTGAACCGCGAGAACGGCGGCGCGCTGTACACCATCGCGCTCATGGCGCAGGCCATCGCGGGGAACAAGTCGCTGGACGCGCTGGACGACTCCGAGCGCGCCGTCATGGCGAAGTTCCAGAACCCCGCCATGCCGTCCGTGGCGTCCACCGCCGACGCCGCCGTGAAGATAGCGAGCGTCGACCCGTCGTTCGGCGGCACGGAGGTCTTCTACGAGATGCTGGGCTTCGACGCGCCGACCATCGCGCGCATCATGGCGCAGCGGCGCCGCAACGTCGGCAACAGCCTGCTTGACGGCTTGGTGACCGCATGACGCAGTGGAGGATAGGCGCGGAGGCGTGGAAGCGGTACCAGGAGGCTCACGCCAAGCTGCGCGGCGACGCGGCGGCGAAGCTGGAGGAATTCTTCGACTCGCTGCCGTGGGACGCCGAACCCGCCCGCTCGCTGCGCCTGCTGTGCGAGTTCGCCGACCAGCTTCTGTTCGAGTACGGCACGGCCGACGCGACGCTCTCGGCGGCGCTCTACGACGAGCTGATGCAGGGCGCGGCGCCCATGGCCGAGCTGGCCGAGCTGCCGAGCAGCCGAATCGTGGCACAGAACATGGCCGACGCCGTGGGCAAGGCCACGTCCACCGAGTCCGCCCGCGCGCTGGTCGGTGGCGAGATGCAGCGGCTGGTCAAGCGCTGCGGCGTCGAGACCATGCGACAGAACGCCGTCGCGCAGGACGCCATGTGGGCGTGGGTCTGCATCGGCGACTCGTGCGCGTTCTGCCGCACGCTCGGCTCGCAGGGCTGGGTGAGGGCGTCCAAGGCCGTCAGGGCTGGCACCCACGCCGAGCACATCCACGGCAACTGCGACTGCGAGTTCGTGGTGAAGCGACCCGGCGACGAGCTGGACGTGGACGGCTACGACCCAGACGCGCTGCTGGACGAGTATTCGAACGCCGACGGCATGAATTCCAAGGAGCGCATCAACGCCATGCGGCGCGCGGACTACACGCAGGAGTTCGCCGACAGGCGCAACGCGCGGCGCCGCGAGCTGTACCGCGCGGCGCGCGAAGAGGGCGCAAGCCCGGAGCAGGCGGCAGACGCCTAGACACGATGAGACTGGCCCCGCGAGGGGCCTTTTTCATGGCTACGCGAGCCAATCGCGGCAAATGACGACCGCCAAAGCGCGGGGAAAGGGGCCATCCGATGCCCAACGAGAACGAGACGCCGACGCAGGGCGCACCTGCGGAGCAAGAGCGCACCTTCACGCAGACCGAGCTTGACGCCATCGTGCGCGACAGGCTCAAGCGCGAGCGCGAGAAGTACGCCGACTACGCCGACCTGCAGACCAAGGCGAAAGCCTACGACGAAGCGCAGGAAGCTGCCAAGTCGGAGCTGCAGAAGGCGGTTGAGCGAGCGGAGAGGGCCGAGGCCGAGCTGACCGCGATGAGGCAGGAGCGCGAGCGCTCCGAGCTGGTCGCCAAGCTGGCCGCGGAGAAGGGCGTCAGCGCCGAGATGCTGGCGCGCATGTCGGGCGACGTGGCCGAGAACGCCGCGTGGCTCGCCGAGCAGGACGCCGCAAAGCCAAAGTACCCCTCCGTCGCCGACACGGGCGAGGTCACGAGCGTGTCGAGCGCCGCGACTGGCGACGCAGCCGCCGACTTCGCCGAGTTCATGCAGAGCGCTTTTAGCGCCTAAACACGAAAAGGAGGCCACCATGGCCGACATCTCCCGTCCCACCCTTCCCGCTTCCATCTCCGCCGACATCTGGGCGCAGACCCTCGAAGATTCAGCCGTCATGCGTCTTGCGCAGCGTATCGAGCTGCCGGGCAACGGCCTCGCCGTCCCCGTGATCACGGGCGAACCCAGCGCCGACTGGGTCGCCGAGACTGGCGCGAAGCCCGTTTCCAACTCCACCGTGGCCATCAAGACCATGCAGCCCTACAAGCTTGCGGTCATCGAGACCGTCTCCAAGGAGCTTATGGATGACATGCCGCGCCTGTACGCTGCACTCCGCGAGCGCCTGCCCTTCTCCATCGCCAAGAAGTTCGACGCCACCGTGTTCGGCACTACCGCGCCCGGCTCCGACTTCGACGTGCTCGGCAACGCCACCGCCGTCGCGCTCGGCACCGACGTGTACGGCGCCCTCGTCACCGTTGACGGCAACATCGCCACCGCTGGCGGCGTGATGGACGGCATCGTCATGTCCCCGCAGGGCAAGACCATCCTGCTCGGCGCCACCGACCAGGCCGACCGCCCGCTGTTCATCGACACCGTTGCAAACTCCACCATCCCGACCATCCTCGGCGCTCCCGTGACCTACTCCCGCGGCGTCTACGCGGCTGGCACCCCCGCCCAGCTCGGTTTCGCTGGCGATTGGACCCATGCCCGCTTTGGCACCGTCGCGGGCATCGAGATTGCCGTGTCCGACCAGGCGACGCTTGCCGTCACTGGCGGCACCATCAACCTCTGGCAGCAGAACATGGTCGCCATCCGCGCCGAGGTCCGCATCGGCTTCGTCGCCGACACCGCTTACTTCAACAAGATCACGGCCTAGCCATGAGCAAGGTCATGGTTCACTGCGTCACGGGCCACGAGATGGTGGTCCCCGACGAGCTGGTCGAGCTGTACCAGTCGTGGGGCCACACCGTCAAGCAGGACGAGTCGCAGCCGAAGAAGCGCGCGCCCCGAAAGAGGGCGGCGAAGAAGGAGGCGTAGCCCATGGCTGTGACCACCTATGCCGACGTGAGCGACCTTGCGTGCACGGTCCTAGATTCGGACGTTGCCGAGAAGATGATTGAGCGCGCGTCGCTCATGGTCACCGCGGCATGTGGCAGCACAACGCCCGACGCCGACGCCGCACGCATGGTCGTGTGCCAGATGGTCGAGCGCGCGCTGGCGTCGCCCACCGCCGAGGAGTTCGGCCAGTCTCCGCAGGTCATCCAGAGCGTCAGCAGCTACAGCAACACGTGGACGTGGGGCAACCCCGTGGGGGCGCTCTACATCCGCAAGAGCGAGCTGCAGATGCTCGGCGTCGCCGCCCACGCGGCGTTCGCCGCCCCGTCCTACGGCGTCCTGGACGCCGACCCCGACCCCATCTGGGCGGCTGTGCCATGAGGCACAGGGTCAGCGCAGACCTGACCGTCGACACCAACGCCGCGGGCTTCCGCGAGGTCATGCGCAGCGCGGGCGTCCAGCGCCAGCTCGCCTACGAGGCCACGCGCGCCAAGCTGCGCGCGCAGGCCGTGAGCGGGCTTCGCTTCGGCAGCGGCGTGGACGTGGGCGCGGTCAAGGCGCGCGGATGGGTCGGCGCGTCCAGCGTCGATAGCAAGCGCACGGGACGCGTCAACGCCGGACTGCTGAGGAAGCAGGCCGCGGCGCTCGCGCAGGCGTTCCACGGCGTGTAGGCGCCGACCACAGGCAACACGACACGAGGCCCCTGCCCAGCGCGGGGGCCTCTTTCACAATCTAAGGAGCAACTATGCCCACAGGAGCCAACACCGTCGCCAACGTCTCTACCACCAAGGGCGTGGCTGGCGGCTATTTCTACAGTGCGCCGAGCACGGCCACCGTGCCGACCGACATTACGACCGCGCTGCCCGCGGACTTCGTGAACCTCGGATTCATCAGCGAGGACGGCGTGACCGAGAGCATCGAGACCGACAGCGAGTCGATGGTCGACATGATCGGCGACACCGTGTACACCGCATCGTCCAGCCGCACCGAGACTATCACGGCCACCCTCATCGAGGTCAAGGAGGCCGCGCTGAAGGAGATCTACGGCCACGACATGGTGACCGCCACGACCGATCTCATCACGGTCAGGCACGGAAGCCACACCGCGTCCGAGCGCATCTACGTGCTGGAGCTGGTCCTGCGCGACGGTCGCCGCTGGCGTCAGGTCGTGCCCGCTGGCCAGGTCACGGAGGTGGGCGAGATGTCGCTCGCTTCTGGCGAGCTGGCAGGCCGCGAGATCACGATCACCTGCAACGTGGACGCCAACGGCGTCAGCGTGTACGACTACATCGAGGTGGCCGCTTAGACATGATTACATTCGAGTTCGAGGGCAAGCGGTTCGAGGCCGACGAGGACGTGCTGACGGACTACGAGTTCGTCGCGGACGTGCTCACCGCCGACGAGGAACCCAAGGCGCTCATCCGCTGCTTCCGCGCCATCTTCGCTGGGCGCGACCGCGAGTACGCGAAGGCCGTGGGCGGCAAGCTGGCCAAGATGGGCGAGCTGCTGCGCGCCGCGTTCGACGCGGCGGGGGACGGCGCAAAAAACTAGCGCTGCTCGCGCGGCTCCTGCGTGACAGGCCGTGCGAGCTGCGCGCCGACTTCCAGCAATACTACGGACTCGACCTAGACGGCATGGGCGCGGCGTACAGCCATGCTCATGCCGCCTGTTTGTGCTCTCAGCTCCCAGCGGGCGCCCGCGTGTGGCGCGGCACCGCGGCGGAGTGGACGGCGGAGCAGTACCTGCTGGCCAAGATGGAGCACACGCTGCGCGTCATAGCGTGGCAGAGCACCGAGGACGCCCAGAAGCGGCGCAACTACCCGAAGCCCATAGACACGCCCGCGGCGCGCGAGGAATGGCAGCGCAAGTACGACGCGACCAACGCCAACCGCGCGTTCGTGGAGGACGTACTAAACAGACCCTTCCAAGGGGGTGAGCAATAGTGGCAGGAGAAATCGCCAGCGCGTACCTCTCCATCTACCCGAAGCTGGAGTCCGCGAAGGTCGTGGACGAAATCGGTAAGACCATGGGCAGCGCGGGCAAGGGCGCGGGCAGGTCGTTCTCCGAGGGCGCGTCCGCAGCCATGACCGACGGCATGGGCAAGGCGGGCGGCGCTGGCAGCAACGCCCTCGTGGAGGGCTTCAGCGCGGCCAAGGTGGCCATCGGCAACGTCATCGCCGACATAGCCGAGAGCGCTGCGTCAGAGTTCGCGTCCCGCTTCGGCGACGGCATCGCGCAGAGCGACGCCATGCAGAAGTTCGCAAGCACCATGAGCTTCGCGGGCTTCGACACAAAGCAGATTGACTCCGTGCGCGACGCCATGAAGGACTACGCCGACCAGACCGTCTACGACCTCGGCGAGGTCATGGACACCACGGCGAAGCTGGCCGCGAACGGCGTGCGCGACTTCGACTCGCTCGTGCAGGCGTCGGGCAACCTCAACGCCGCGGCGGGCGGCAACTCCGAGTCGTTCGGCTACTTCGCAAACGCCATAACGCAGGTGAACGGCGCGGGCAAGCTGATGGCGCAGGACTGGAACCAGATAGTGAACGCCCTGCCGGGCGCGTCTGGCGCCATCCAGAACGAGCTGAAGGAAATGGGCGCGTGGGACGATTCCATGGGCACCTTCAAGGACGCCATGGCCGCGGGGGAGATAAGCGCGGACGAGTTCAACGCGGCAATCACCAACCTGGGCATGACGGACGTGGCGCAGGAGGCCGCCACATCGTCCACGACGTTCGAGGGCGCCATGGGGCAGCTCGACGCGAGCGTGACCAACACCATGCAGGGCATCTACGACTCGCTGAATCAGGACGGGCGCGTGACGGACGCCATCAACGGCATGGCCGACGCGTTCGCCGCCATCCAGCCCTACGTCTCGCAGGTGGCCGACGCGTTCGGCGACCTGATGCAGTTCCTCGCGCCCGCCCTGCCCATCATCGCGGGCGTGGCCGCGGGAATCGCGGGCTTCACGATCATCAGCACAGTCGTGGGCGCCATCGCCAGCTTCGTGAGCACCGCAGGCGCGGCGATAGCCATGATCGGCAGCGTCCCCGGACTCATCGCGGTCATTACCACCGTGCTGGGCGGTCCCATCCCCATCATCGGCGCGGTTATAGGCGCCATCGTCGCGTTCATAGCGACCAACGAGGACATGCGGAACAAGGTCACAGCCGCGTTCAACATGGCCAAGGCGGCAATCACGGGCGCCATCGACGCCATCAAGAAGGTCGTTTCCGCGGGCTTCGCCGTCGTGCGCCGCGTTATCACCACCGCCATGAGCGTGGTTCGCTCCATCGTCGCCGCCGTCAGCGCCGCCATGCGCGGCAACTGGTCGGGCGCGCTGAACGCCATGAAGGCAGCGGTGAGCGCCGCCATCGGCGGCATCCGCAACATCTTCGGCACCCTGCGCGGCGCCGTGATGGGCGCGCTGAGCGGCGCTGGCTCGTGGCTCGTGGGCGCTGGCCGCAGCATCATCAGCGGCCTCGCAAACGGCATCCGCGGCGCCGTGGGATGGGTGACCAGCGCCGTGAGCAGCGTGTGCTCCAACGCGCTGGGCGCGCTCAAGAGCTTCTTCAAGATTGGCTCGCCGTCTAGGCTCATGGCCGAGATGGGCGACTACATGATGCAGGGCCTCGCCATCGGCATCGACGATGGCTCTGTCGAGACCGCCCACGCCATGGGGCTGGCATCCGAGCGAATCGCGGGCGCCCTGCAGCTGGACGGCGGCGCGACCACGCGCTACGGCGCGGCATCGTCCGCGGCGCTGGGCGGCACCGTCTACAACGTCTACCTGAACGACCTCGCCGTGAACGACGATGCGGGAATCGTCAGCGTGACGCGCGGCTACCTCATGGACCTGTCGAGATTGGGGGCCATCTGATGGCAATCGCTGACGGCACATACGAGATGCTGCCGATGCTCGACGTGACAATGGCCGTGGACGTTCAAGGAAACAGCGTGGCCAACAGCGCCGTCGTGTTCCTGTGGTCGCGCGACGGCAGCAACGCCGAGAAGTGGACGCTCGCCAACCAGGGCACCTACTACACCATCCGCGACGCCGAGACGGGCAAGTCGCTGGACGTGAGCGGCGGCAGTGCCAGGAACGGCACGCGCTGCATCATGTACACGTTCAACGACAGCGCCAACCAGCACTGGAAGGTCACGGAGGTGGGCACGCAGGCCATCAACGGCACGGCCTATCCCGTGGTGACCATCGGCGCGTTCAACGGCTCCGCCTACATGCTCGACGTGACAGGCGGCAAGAGCACCATGCGCGCCATCATCGAGATTTGGACGGCGCACGGTCAGGCCAACCAGCAGTTCGTGCTGGTGCCCACCGAGTGGGAGGCTACCGCGAGCGCCAAGACGAGCTACGCGGCGCTGCCGACGCCCTCGCGCGGCACCAGCGGCGCGGCCATCGGCACGGCCCTGCCATCGTCCGTGGGGCTGGCGAACGGCACGCTGTATCCCGCGTGGGCCTGCGCGCAGGACAAGTACCAGGTGCGCTACCGCACGCGCACGCGCGCGGCTGGCACCGACGGCATGGGCGACTGGTCCAACTGGATGAGCATCGCCGACGGCTTGACCGCGTGGGACGGCTGGGGCACGCCGGGCGCGTCCAACTGCACGCCCACGGACGCTGGCGGGCGCAAGTGGTCGACCAATGGCGTGGCCATCGACAACCGCACGACCTACGACCGCACCGACGTGCAGTTCTCCGTCCGCCCGTGGACGGCATCGTGGGGCGCTGGCGGCGCCGCGCACGGCGCGGCCTACTCGTGGACCGTCACGACCACGCGGCCCGTCACGATCAGCGACGCGAGCGTGCTGCTCTCGCCCGACGGCGTTACCGTCGCGTGGGCGTCAACGGCCACTGGCAGCGGCAACGACGTCACGCTCGAGTCGGACGTGTGGGGCACCTACACGACCACGGGCGCGGGCACTGGCAGCGCGCCCATTCCGCAGTACGCCATGCGGCGCACGCCAGACGATGGCGAGACCGTCAACGTCAAGGTGACGCTGCGCACCGCAGACGGCGTGACCGTCAGCAGGACCGTTAGCGCGACCGCGGCCTACGAGGGGCAGCACGGCACGACGCTGGAGCTGCACGCAGACGTGGACCGCACGCTGGCCACCATCACCGCGTCGAACGCGAACGCGCGCGCGTGGCTGGTGGTCCCCGAGGGGCACGGCACGCGCTACGTCCCGCTCGCTGGCAGCAGCCCGTGGGTGGTCCCCGCTCCGCTGGGCGTCGCGTGGCAGGTGCTCGCGTCGGCCGTGGACGGCGCCAATTGGGCGAGCGTGTTGCAGCGGTTCCCCGCCATCTACGACACGGGCTGGCACGTGACCAGCCAGGACATGGCCAAGGACCTCGCCGTGTACGTCAACGCTGGCGAGGCTCCGAAGGCCGACGTGTCCTATTCGCGCAGCGTCGACGCCGTGGACGTGATGGGCAGAGAGCGGCCCGTATACCTGCCCGGCGACTCAACCGAGGCGTCGTGGACGCTTGACGGCATGACCTACGGCGACTACATGGCCGAGGACGCGGCGCTGGCCGACTGGGCCGTGCACGCGGGCCACGTCTACTTCCGCGGGCCGAACGGCTTCTGGGCGCAGGCGTGCGTCACGGGCGGTAAGGTGGAGCAGTCTACCGCCAACGCACGCGAAATCAGCATCAGTATGAGCGGCGAGGTGTGGTAGTCATGGCCATCGACTGGACGAGGGGCGACCTGCGGCACGGGCTGACCGTGCTGCAGGTGGACCCCACCGACCTGACCGACGTGCGCGGCGAGCTGCGCGGCGTCACGGGCGGGAAGCTTGACCTGCAGTACTACGGCGACACGCGCATGGGCGCGAAGCTGGAGACCACGGGCGCCCACGGCTGGGACGGCTCTGCGGCGCTGCGCCTCGTGCACACCGTCAGCGACTACACGGGCATGCTGCTCGTGGAGCCAATCTTCACGGGCTTCGTGACGGAGGCGAGCTGGGAGGGCGAGGGCGACGCGCGCAAGGTGTCGTGGACGCTCAGCAGCACCCTGCGCGCCATGGAGTCGGCTGTTTCTGGCTGGCCGTACAGCGTGGCCGCAGGCTCGAAGGCGCTGGGCGTCATAGAGCAGATCTGCGCGTCGCTCGGCAGGCCGTGCCGCATCGACCAGAGCGCGCACGAGTACCTGTTCTCGAGCAACAAGGTCTACGAGGCGGGCAGCACCTACGCGTCCATCCTGTTCGACGTGTGCGACCGCTCCGACAACCGCATGAGCGTGGACGCCGAGGGCGTCGTGACGTTCTCCGCCTACGAGCTGCCAGCGTCGCGCGGCGTGGACTACGACGCCAGCGAGCTGGGCGAGCGCGGCGCCGTCATTGGACCCGTGAGCGGCGACGCGATGGGACTGGACGCGCCCGCTCGCGTGGTCGTGCGCGCCGAGGACGGGGACAAGAGCGTGACGGGCGCGGCGCTCGCGCCAGACGGCTCGCCGTCCAGCGCCAAGGTGCGCGGCTTCCGCAACGACCGCTTCGAGACGGTCAGCGACCTCACGCCGTTCACCACCGAAGCGGCCCGCGCGCTGGCGCAGCGGTACCTGGACGCCGACCTGTCCGAGGTGCCCGCCATCAAGCACGGGCTGATGTACCGCCCGCTGCGAGAGGGCGCAATCGAGCACCTGACCATGAGGGACGGCAGCACGGCGCGCTGGATGGTGTCGGGCGCGTCGCTCGACCTGACGAAGTGGACGTGGGACCTAGACCTGAAGGGCGGGTGGGACGCATGACCGAGTACGAGCTGGCACAGGCGCTGTTCAGGCGCCAGACCGCGCAGGAGGACGGCGGCGCGCGCACCACGCAGGTGCGCGGGGTCGCCACGGCGGACAGCGCCGACGGCGCTGTGACCATCGTGCTGGACGCCACGGCGGGCGGCGCGGACGCCGAGATGCAGGTGCCCACCACGGGCGGCATCACCGAGGGCGGCGAGGTGCTGGTGACGCTGCTGGACGGCACGCCCGTCGAGGTGTCGCAGGCTGGCAGCGTGGACTCCGCGGCGGGCACGGCCACCAAGTACATCACCGAGACGAGCAGCGACGGCATCACCGTCCATCCCGAGAACGACACGGACAACCGCGTGCTCATCGACGGCGACGGCATGGACGTGGTGGTCGACGGCGTGATGGTCGCCCACTACGGCACTGCGACCACGTTCGCGTCCGACCGCGACTGGACGGTCGGCAGCGCCGACGCGTTCGTGCACTACGACCATGCGACCAACACGCTGCAGATAGGCGGCGCGGGCGTGACCATCGGAGGCAAGGCGCCAGCCGACCTGCTGACCGACGTGGACGTGACCGTGACACAGACCGCCACGGGCGCCACGATCACGGTCAACGGCCAGACGGCCACCATCTCCAACGGCGCCGACGGCACGTCCGTCACGATCCTCGGCAGCTACAACACCTACGCCGAGCTGATTGCCGCGCATCCGACGGGCAGTCTGGGCGACGGCTACATGGTCGGCGGCGACCTCTACGTGTGGAACGGCAGCGCGTGGGAGGACGTGGGCACCATCCAAGGCCCGCAGGGGCCTGCTGGCCCGCAGGGGCCGACGGGCGCCACGGGCGCCACTGGTCCCAAGGGCGACACGGGCGCCACGGGTCCGCAGGGACCGCAGGGCGAGCAGGGCGAGCAGGGACCGCAGGGCGCGACTGGCCCGCAGGGGCCGACGGGAGCGCAGGGCGAAGCGGGTCCGCAGGGACCGACTGGACCCGCGGGCGCGACTGGCCCCGAGGGCGCCGTGGCCGTCGTGGCGACGTCCATCGACTGGACGGCGGACACGGCGACGCTGACGGCCACGCTGCGCGTCAACGGCGCCGTGCGCACGAGCGGCGTCACGTACCGCTGGACGAGCGGGACGTCCACCACGTCGCTCGGCACGGGACGCACGCTCTCCGTGGCCGGCCTCGGCGCGACCTACCACTGCGCGTGCACGTGGTCTGGCGCCACGCAGGTCGGCAGCATCGACCTCGCGGCGATGGCAGACGCGGCGGGCAGGGCCAACGACTTCATCACGGAGTTCGGCAGCGGCGGCATCCGCGTCCACCCGCTGGGCGTGTCTGCCGACTACGCCGCCATCGACGCGGACGGCATGAGCGTGGTGAGCGGCGGCGAGAGCGTCGCGCACTTCGGCACGGACGCGCGAATCGGCGCGGAGGACAAGACGCACGTCACGATCTCCGCGAGTGAGACAAGCGGCACTGGATACACCGACAGCACAAGCGACATGACACTGTACGACTCGACGGGCGAAAACCCCGACTTGCGCCTGTACAACACGTCAAGGGCATGGAGCGATGACAGCGACGGCAGCGAGGAAGTCGGCATTACTCTCGGCAGGGATGTCTACGCATCCAAGATAAGGGCGTCCATCTACGAAGGCGAAGACCCGTCTTCCAACTTGGAGATACTGACGGGCGACTTGAGCACTTCGGTCAACGCGGGCACCTTCATCGGCAGTCAACGCCACTGGGCGTCTGATAGCAGCAAGTTCGACAAGGCCTCTGTACAGACGACCTCTGGCGCTGGCGGTGGAGCGAGCGTGCAGATTTCGGCGATGTCTGGCAATCCGAATGCGGCTGGTGCATACGCAGGCATGTCGGTCAAAGCTACCAGCAGCGGCACGACCGTTACCATCGAGGCGGACGAAATCAAGCTCTATGACCATCAGCAAGATTCGTACTCGTCTGCATACATGACTCACGGCATGGTGGCACAGGGGACCAACGTGCCCGCTAACGGGTACCACGACTTCAGTGTGTCGTTCGGGCACACATACGCCAGCCCGCCGGACGTCCTGCTGACCATCTACACCACGACGAGCGCCACGACGTTCAACTGCGACATCTACCTGCGCAGCAGGAGCACCACGGGCTTCACGGCTCGCATCGTCAACCGCGAGGGTTCGGACCGTTCGCCGGGCTTCCAATGGCTCGCCATCGGTTAGGAGGCACCCATTGAACACATTCAACCTGACGCTGGACCTCGCCAAGGCCAAGCAGCGCCAGCAACAGACCATCTTCGCGCGCCAAGGTGACAAGAACGCCACCACGATCGTGGCCACCATCACCGACCACGGCGCCGCGGCGGCAACCAGCGGCATGACGGCGCGCTTCTCCATGCGCCTGCCGAACGGCACCGAGTACTACCGCAAGGCCGCGTCGCTGAGCGGCAACGTGGCCACCGTGACGCTGGACGAGGCGCAGGCCGCGAGCGCCGTGGGCCGCACCGACGTGGCCTACTTCCAGCTGCTGCAGGTCAGCACGGTCGTGGCGAGCACCGAGAGCTTCACGGTGATTGTGCTCCCCGACGCGCTGGCCGACGCGACCGTGCCCGAATCGTACGACAGCGCCATCCAGGACGCCATCGACGCGCTGGACGATGCCGTGGAGCAGATGCCGTCGACGGTCGAGGACGTGCTGGCCGACCACCCCGAGTGGACCACCACCGTGCAGGACGGCAGCATCACCGAGGCCAAGCTGGCCACCGACCTCGCGCGCGACCGCGAACGGCTGCTGTACAGGCTCGACAACCTGCTGACCAACGCGCTCCCCGAGGGCGAGACGGCCACAGCGACCGACGCGGCCAAGACGCCCGTGGCGGGGCTTGCACTCTACGGGCGCTCCACGCAGGACGGCACGCCCACGCCTGATGCGCCAGTGCCCATCGTGAGCGTGGGGGCGGCGAACCTGCTGCCGAGTGACGCGACATCGACCACCATCAGCGGCATCACGTTCGACGTGAACGGCGACGGCAGCGTGCACGTGAGCGGCACGGCCACGGCAAACGCGGCCTACGACTTCCTTTCCAGCGGCGCGCACGACATCACACTGCCAACGGGCACGTACACCCTGAGCGGGTGCCCGAGCGGCGGCAGCGGCAGCAAGTGGAACCTCGGCATCAACGACACCAACAACACCTACACCAACGATTTCGGCAGCGGCACGACGTTCACCGTGGCATCCACGCGCACCATCAGGCGCTGCCGCATCGTCGTGTACAGCGGCCAGACCGTGGACTTCACGTTCAAGCCCATGCTCAACGCAGGCACCACCGCCTACCCCTACGTGCCATACGGAAACGCGGGGCTGTGGGCGCAGCGCACGAGCGACGCGAGCGTGCAGACCGTCACCCCCATCGACCTCGACGGCCACGAGCTGCGCTCGCTGCCCGACGGCACGCGCGACGAGGTGACCGTGGACGCGCGCGGGCACGCGGTGCTGGTGCAGCGGGTGGGGTTCCAGCACGTCTCGGAGTTCACGAGCGTGGGCAACGAGCTCGCCAAGACTCCGCTGGTGGGCGGCAGGGAGAACGTCAAGTGGACCGAATCCGTATGCATCTGCGACAAGCTGGTGAACAACACGAGCGCCACGGTATCTGGTGGCATGCGCCAGCTGCAGAACGTAATCAAGGCCGCACGCAACAGCGGTTCCGACACCATCATGCGCTGCGTGGTCAACTTCGACGGCTCGCAGAGCACGCTTGCCGAGTACAACGCAAAGCTGGCCGAGATTGGCGGCATCGACGTGCTCTACCCGCTGGAAACGCCCGTCACCCACGACCTCGGCACCATCGACCCCGTGCCGCTGGTCGGCCCCGACCTGACCGCACAGGCCGTGCCCACGGCACCGATGCAGCTGACCTACGAGCGCGATTTGAACGCCACGCTCGCAAGGCTCGAATCCGCAATCGCAAACCTCGTGTAAGGAGCACACCATGGACTACTACGAGATTCTGAAGAGCGCCATCGGCTTCGGCGGCTACGAGCTGTCCGTCATGGAGGCCAAGATTGACCGCCTTTGGGTCGAGGGCCACCTGACCACCGACCAGCGCACGGAGCTGCGCACGCTCGCGGCGGAGTCTGCCCGCGACGCCGACCAGATAGACGTGGTGGCGCGTCTCGCCGAGCTGGAAAGGCGCGTCTACGACCTAGAGCACCCCACGGACATCTACCCCGTCTGGACGGCTGGCCACATCACCAAGAAGGGCGAGATTGTCCGCTTCGACGTGACGGGCGATGGCGAGTACGACCTGTGCCAGTACAACGGCGGGCGCACCGAGACGAGCCTGTCCATCGGCAAGATTAACGGCTGGAACCTGCTCGACCGCGAGCTGACGCCCACCCACACAATCACGCGCGACGCGGATGGCGGCTACGTGCTGACTCCCGTTGAGACCGAGGGGGAGCCGACCGCCGAGGCCGAGGGGGAGTAGATGGAACCGTACCAGTACTTCCTCGCGCCCGTCATGGACGACAAGGCGCAGGTGGCCATCATCGCGCTCATGGTGCTCGCCCTGATGGACGTGCTGTTCGGCGTGGTGAACGCATTCTTCATCCAGCACGATTTCAGCAGCCACGAGTTCCGCGCGGGACTCATCCGCAAGCTGGGCAACCTCGGCATGGTGGCTATGGCCGACGTAATCGACGCCATGCTGCTCGGCGGCCTAGAGCTGGGCGTGCAGCCCGTGCTCATGACCATCACGGTATCGCTGGCCGTGATGGAAATCATGAGCCTGCTGGAAATCTTCGCCGAGATGCACCCCGAGATAAGCGACGCGCCGTGGTACAAGATGCTCCGCGACTCGAAGGAGGGGCTGCGCCATGAGTGACGTGCGCGACCGCATCGTGGCCTACGCGCGGCGCAACATCGGGTGCCGCTACAGCTACGTGCCGAGCGGGGGAGTCGAGGGCGAGAGCTACAACTGCAGCTTCCTCACGACCTGCGCGTACCGCCACGCGGGGCTGACCATCCCGCGCTGGCAGGGCCACCAGAACGGCGACGGCTCGCAGAGCGACTGGGTGTGGCGCAACGGCCACTGGACCACCGACCCCGCGAAGCTGCAGCCGGGCGACCTCGTGTTCTTCGGCAGCTCGCGGACGTACACCACGCACGTCGGCATCAGCCTCGGCGGGCGCTGGATGATTGACAGCGTGCCCGCTGGGGGAGTGCAGACGCGCCTGCTGTACGGCAGCTTCGTGGGCGGCGGCTGGCCGCTGAAGGAGCTGCCCGACGAATCCGACGATGGGAGGTTCCCCGTGAACAAGACAGTCACCGTGCAGGCAGACCGGCTGGCCGTGCGAGACAGGCCGTCCACCTCCACGGGCGTCGTGGTGGCGTGGTACGCCAAGGGCGACAAGGTGGCCATCGACGGCGTTGAGATTGGCGCCGACGGCTACGTGTGGGGCCACTACGTCGGCGCGTCCAGCAAGAAGGACCGCTACATCGCCCTCGGCAGCGCGGAGCTGGCACGATGACGCGCGACCTGGCGACCGCGCTCACGCTCGCGGTGATGGCGGCGGTCATGTTCGCGGCGTTCAAGCTGGCGGCGTGGCTGCTGGCCGCGCTGTTCACGGCTGCGGAAGTGATCGTGGCATGAGGTGGCGGCGCGACGGCGCCTGCCCGCGCTGCGGCACGCCGCTCGTGCTGGTGGACGGCAGCGAACGGACCACGCGCTCGGGGACGTACTACGAGGTGCGCTGCACCAACTGCGCGTTCAGGATGGACGGGTACCGCCCAAGACGGAGCAACCATAACAAGTGACTGAGACGCCCTCACCCCTCGCGGGGTGGGGGCGTTTTTGCGTCCCAGAAAAGTCCCAAATGGGTCGCACACCATGCACGGGACAAACGGGCGAAACGTAAAACCGCACGTAGACGCATTGTGGTGACCTTGTGCACACGAGTTACAGACTGGTGAGTTATGTGCACATACTCATCTACCTGCTGTTATGTAGGCGCTCCGTCCCATTTTTGGCCATCTACCCACGTCCAGCCCGCGTCGAAGGGTCGCGCGCGGTAGGCTTCGGCCACGGCCTCGGCGAACATCTCCGCGTCTGGGCGGTCGTAGTGCTGCCCCGTCACGCCCTGCAGACGATGACCCATCATCGGCTCGATGAGGAACGGCGGCACGCGCATCGTCCAGCGCATGTTGGTCTGCCAGCTGTTGCGCAGGTTGCGGAACGGGTGGCGCAGGCGGTCGGGCAGCGAGCAGCGCTCCCACGCCTTGCGCAGGCGGTAGCGCGTGGACGCCCCGCCCAGCCCGTCGCCCGAGAGGTAGTCGGGCGCCGACGCGGCCAGCTCGAGCAGGCGCTGCCCGGCGCGCCCTGGAATCGCCACCGTGCGGCGGCTCTGCGGCGTCTTGAGCACGTCGGTCACGCCGGACGGCGCGGCCTGACGCTCCACGCGCACGAGGGCGAGCCGAACGCCGTCCACCGTCGCGGCGCCCACGTCCTCGGAGCGCACGCCCAGCGCCTCGCCCACGCGCAGCCCACCGAACGCGCACAGCAGGAACGCCGACTCCCACCACGTGCCGTGCGCCACGCGCCAGACCTCGCCCAGCTCGTCCAGCGTCCACACGCCCTTGTCGCGCTCGGACACCGTGGACTTCGAGGGCATGACGTAGCGCTCGCGGCACGGGTTGTGGCCGACGAGTTCGTAGCGGACGGCGTAGTCGAGCGCCATGCGCAGCAGCAGAAGCCCCTGCTTCGCCGCGGTCGCCGTGATGCCGTAGAGCCACTGCTGGACGGCCAGCGGGCGCACCGCGTCGCACTGGACGTGCGACCAGACGGGTTCGACGTGCCGCTGCCAGCCCCAGCGGTACTGGTCGAGCGTCGAGCGTGCCACGTCGCCCGAGTCGACGCGGCGCTCCAGATCGGGAAGCATCCAGCGCTCCCACACCTCGCCCACGGTCGGGCAGGGCGCGTCCTCGCTGTGCTCGAGCATGAGTTCGGAGCGGGCGCGCTCGGCGTCGAGGCGGGTGCCGCGGACGGTCTTTGAGCGGCGGCGGTATCCGTCGGGGCCGCTGGACCAATACCTGATGCGCCACGTGCCCGCGTCCACTTGCGTGAGAGCGCCCCACGCGGCGCGCTTCTTGCGCGTCATGTCAGTTTTCCGAATCCGTCATGTCTGCAAGGACTTGCAGGGGTACACCTAGACCGTTTGCCAGAGCCTTCGCCTTCGTGAACGTCGGCTCCTTTGAGCGGCCTTTTATCAGCTCGGTAATCGTCTGCTTGCGTACGCCACTTCTGGCCGCGAGTTCGGTCGTACTCATTCCCTTTTCGTCCATGATTCGGATAAGAGCCTCACCAAACGTCATCTTACGCACCCCCAAAATCCTCGCCCTGTTGCCCAAAGTCTACAGAGTTCTGGACAATTTTACAATTCACTATTGACAGATACAGAAGTCTGTACCATACTCGTTATCGCTGGTACAGAGTTCTGGACGGAGGTGAACATATGACTCAAGCCACCACGGCCATTCAGGAGCGCGTCGCGCTATACGTCACCCGCACCAAGAGTGACAGACAGTCAATCGCTGAGCAGATGGGCATGCCCGTTTCGACCTTCTACACGAAGCTGAACGGCCCCTCTGAGTTCTCTTTCAGTGAGGGCAAGCGGCTGGCCGAAATCATCGGCTGCACGGTTGACGAGATGTTCATCCGACCTTCGTAGGACTGCTGGAAAGACAGCACCGCACGGTACGGGGAGGGCGTGGAGTTCGTAGCGCCTAACCGCATGGGGGACACGTCCCCGACGAGAACCGAGAGATACGGAACCTCACGCGCGGAATCTAGACGGCTAGTGCTTCTCAAATGGCAAGGAGCACAGGTAATAAAAGCGCCCCCGCTGCTGCAACAGCGAGGGCACGACGGTCAGGGAGGGAGATAAATCCAATGACCGATACCAGTATACCTAAAGGGCTGGTTATCGACTTCGAGTTCCAGTCGCTCATCCCGCCGCTTAGCGACGATGAGTTCAAGCGGCTGGAGAAGTCGATTCTGGCCGAGGGGGTACGCGACCCAATCATTACGTGGAACGGCACGATCATCGACGGTCACAACCGCTACACGGTCTGCCAGAAGCACGGCATCAAGTTCAACACGGCACCCCGCAAGTTCGCAAGCAGGGACGCGGCCAAGATTTGGATTATCGAGAACCAGTTCGCCCGCCGCAACCTGAGCAAGTACGACCGTAGCGTTTTGGCATTGGAGCTGGAAAGCATATATGCGGCAGAAGCAGAGCGTCGGTTGCATCTATCGCAAGGTCGCGGGAAAAAAGGTACGCAGAAATCTGCGGAGGTTTTTGACAGTGGCGAAACCCGCGACAAGGTGGCGGCAGTCGCGGGAGTCTCACATGACACTCTGCGCAAGGTCAAGATAATCGAGCAAGAGGCGGCCAAGGGCAACGAGACGGCAGTTGCCGCTCGTGACGCCGTGAAGAGCGGCAAGAAGTCCATCCACGCGGCGTACACGGACGTTCGCCCGAAGGCCGACAAGGCCGACAAGCGCCCTATCTGCACCATCTGCGGCCAACCCATAGACGAAGGCGACTCATACGGCCACAACCCGTTCAAGCACAAGTCGTGCGCCATGAGGGACACGGAGGACCACCGCGGCAAGCGTGGCGGCAGACCCGGGGCGTGGATGAAGAACGCCGACCAAGACCTGCTGAACAACACACCGACCTACACCACCGAATCACTGATGGCTGAGCTGACGGCATGTGCCGAGGACTTGCGTGCCGCATGGCTCCAAAGCATCTCCATCAACGAAAGCGTGGGCGTCGTGCTGACAGCAGGGCAGAAGCAGCAGCTGGACGATGCGGTCGCGTTCCTGTTCAAGACCCTCAAAGAGATTGGCTCATAACAATGATCGAGAAGCTTATCCCGTTCAACCAGCTCGCAAAGGCTGGATACAACCGCGGCATCAACCGCGCGCACGTCAACAAGATTAAGAACAACTTCCACGATGACATGGTTCAGCCTGCCATCGTGTCGTTCCGTGACGGCCAGTACTGGATTATCGACCACCAGCACCAGACGCAGGCCATCTTCGAGCTGAACGACAGCGACCCGAGCACGCCTATCAGGTGCGACGTGCGGACTGGCCTCACCTACGAACAGGAGGCCGACCTGTACTACCGCCTGAACACTGGCTCCAAGCCGCTTAACTTCGAGGACAAGATAATCGGCCTCATCGCAGCGAAAGACCCCACGGCGCTGGAGTTCCGTGACACGGTTGAGTCGTGTGGCTATGTGGTCGGTGGCGACTCAACCAAGTCGCTGAGGGCGGTCAAGGCGGCGTGGGGCATCTTCAGCAGGAGGGACGGCAAAGAGACGCTGGTCGATATTCTCACGCTCACCAACGAGTGCTGGCCGAACATCAGGGACAGCGCAAAGGCCGACATCATGTCTGCCATCGACATGTTCCTGTACGGGCACGGCGACGAGTACAAGCGCGAGTGGTTCATCAAGAAGCTTTCGCAGCACACCCCGACCATCATCTCAAAGAGGGGCGAAACCTACTACAAGCAGATGAACGACAAGACCTATACGAAGCAGTACTGCACCTATACGCAGGTTTTCAACTGCTACAACACGGGGCTAAGAAGTCACAAGCTCACGATCATGCCCGTCGGCGTGGTCGTTCCCGTCAAGTAGCTACCCGATAACCATACCCCCGAGCGTCCACCGCTGGCCACGCCACGGGCGTGCGGAGCGTCACCACCCGCACGCGGCGCAGACGCAGTCCAGGCGCCGACCCCGTGCAAGGGATGCCAAGCCTCCCACCGTTGTCACGTGCCCCCTCCTTTCAGCGCGTGGTGGTCGCAGGCTGTGCGGTGAACCAATCTGCCCGCATGCGTAGGCAGACCTGCCGCGTGGTCGGCGATGGGCGCTCGGGGAGCAATCGCCGGAAGGAGGGGAGATGGAGCGGTACTACACCGTGAGCGAGATAAGCGAGCGGACGGGCGTCCCGCGCAGGACGCTCTACGACGCGATCAACGCGGGCAGGCTCGAGGCGCTCGTGCCGAACGGATGCCAGCGCGGCTGGCGCGTCTCGGAGAGCGAGTGGGAGCGGTACGTCCGCGAGAACACGAGGAGGCGCCGCGGCTAGGGCTGGCAAGGCGGGCCGCGGCGCGAAGGGAAACGACTCCGAACGGGAGTCAGTAAGGAGTGTAGCAAATGACGGCAGCGGAGTTTCGGGCGCGGCGCATCGAGCGCGAGCGCAGGGAGCGGCGGGAGCGCGTCCAGTGCGCGCTCGGCGCGATCACGATCATCCTCATGCTGGGGCTGTTCGCCCTGGCTGGCGCAATCGACTGGCGCGACCGCGCGGTCACGCTCGCGCCCAGCGCGGAGTGGCAGTGGACGGCCTGCCGAGAGCTGGGCATGACGCACCCGTAGCGGGGGCGAGGCTTAGCATAGCTCCGTTACGGCAACGCTAGGTTTAGCGCGGATAGCGCGGCGGCGGCAAGGCGGGGAGATGCATAGCTGCGGCCACGCTCGGCATGACGAAGCAGCGGCATTGAATCGACCAGCATCGCGTGGGCATGGCTTCGATGGGCGACCGCAAGCGCGGCAGCGGCCACGCTCGGAGGCGCAAAGCCGGGGCATTGCGATGAGGCGCAACGGCAAGGCATGGCACTGTTCGCAAGGCGTGGGCGCAGCTGGGCAAATCGACGCTGTGGCAAAGCAATGCACGGCGAGGCAAGGGCAGGGCTTAGAGCAGACGAGCGTCGCAATGGCAGCGGCCTAGATGCGCAAAACGCTGCGATGGCCTAGCACAACAGCGCAAAGGCAATGCTCGGAGAAGCCACGCGTGGGCAAAGCGAACCCGTCCAGCGCAACGGCAGGGCATGGCCATGATATTCGCCGCATAAGCAAGGCACGGAGGGCGTGGCCCCGCATGGGCAAGGCGCTGATTAGCACTGCGTAGGCACTGACGAGCGCAGCAGGGGCACAGGCAAGCCCAGCACTGGCGATGGTCTGCGCGGCTAATCGTGGCGGCGGCAAGGCATTTCGGGTCGGTGCTTGGCAAGGCAAAGCAGGGGCACAGCGGTGCGCTGCTAGGGCACAGCAAGGCAACGACGAGCGGTGGCAAGGCCGCTCGAAGGGAAACGACAAGACAAGGAGTCAACGAATGAAGGAGTTCAAGGTACGAATCACGTTCACCGAACCGCTGCTGGGCACCCGCCCAGCGGACCCGGAGCTGCACACGCGCTTCGTCGCGTCAAAGGCACCCGACCACAAGACGATGGCGCAGGAAATCGCGGACCTCGGCGTGGAAGAGGTCGAGGAGCGCGGCAAGACCGTGTTCCCGCGGCTCGAGGACGGCACGCCCTACATCTACGACTACCAGATAAAGGGCTTCCTCAAGGAGGCGGGCAAGGCGCTGCGAAAGGTGACGGGCACCAGGAGCAGCAAGATCAAGGCGTACAGGCAGGAGATTGACAACCTCATCTTCGTGGAGCCGCGCCGCATCCCGCTGTGGATGCCGATCGACTTGGATTTGACCGCCACCGACAACCAGCGCCCGCTCCGCGCGTCCACGCCCCAGGGCGAGCGCGTCGCGCTGGCGCACTCCGAGGAAGCGCCCGCGGGCACCTACATCGAGGTCAGGTTCATCTGCATGGTCGATTCGGACATGGGGCTGGTCAAGGAGTGGCTGGACTACGGCGCGTGGAAGGGCATGGGCCAGTGGCGAAACGCGTCCTACGGGCGCTTCGAGTGGGAGGAAATCTAGCCATGAGCATCGAACGCAAGCTGCGCAAGAGGGCGCGCAAGCTGGCCAAGTTCGCCCGCAAGCACGGTCTTGAGTACGTCCACATCGGCGCGATGGCGCCCGACGAGTTCACCAGCGAGTGGTTCACAGACGTGACCGCCCACGGGGAGCACGGGCGGAACAACGTCTCTGCTGGCGACTTCATCAAGGAGGACGAGCTGTGAACCCGGTCGAGTACCTGATCGCGCTGGACTACATCGAGAAGAAGGTGAAGGCCGAGAAGGCCGACGCCCGCAAGGAGGTCGAGGCGCACTACCGCGACCGCATGACCCACGAGCGCGACCGCGACGGCAACCCGCGCAGGTCGTTCGGCTACTACCTCGGCGACGAGAAGCTGGCCGCGTTCTACTTCTCGCAGGCCAAGCCGAAGCCGGAACGGCGCGAGGTCGTGGCCACCTGCTACGACTGGGACGCGGCGATGGCAGACGACAACCCCGACTTCGCCGAGTGGCTGGCCAAGCGCATCAAGAGCCACATCGGCGAGCTGGCCGAGGAATACGTGCGCGAGACGGGCGACCTCGTGGACGGCGTGACCGTCGAGGAGCGCGTGACGCCCGCGGAGCCCGCGGGGCCTGAGAAGTTCAACTTCCGACCCAACGTGGAGCGCATCGAGAGGCACATGCAGCCGCGCCTGCCCGAAGTGGTGGCGGGGCTGCTGGAAGGAGGGCGCAATTGAAGAAGGGGCCGTGGATGGAGGCGCGGACGGTCGACTACCTCAACCGCGCGTTCCGCACCGACACCATCGAGCGCCGCGTCATGGGTGGCGCGAACGACCGCGGCGACGTGGCGGGCGTCTACTTCCGTGGGCGCCCGTTCGTGATCGAGGTCAAGAACCGCACGAACGTCACGCCCGCGCAGTGGTTCCGCGAGCTGGCCGACGAATGCGGCAACGCGGACACCGACCTCGGCGCCGTCGTGTTCCACCGCCCGAGGGTGGGCGAGCGGAACATGGGCGACCAGGGCGTGTTCATGTCGCTGCGCACGCTCGCCATCCTGCTGGGGGCTGACGATGGAGACGTTTAGCTTCAAGCCGCAGCCCGGCGACGCCGAGCGCATCCGCGCGCGGCTGGACGAGACGCGCGTCTGGTGGGTCGAGTTCGACAAGCCCGTCGAGCGCGTGTTCTGCGACACGGCGCACGTCGCCGCCGTGTTCAACGCCGACTACGGAATCGCGTGGACGGGCATGGAGACGTACCACCACCCGCGGCAGGCGCCGACCGACCGAGAGGGCGTCTGGTGCATGGACTTCGGCATCCCCATCGACCGCATGGCAGTCGAGCACGAGCACATGCGCGGGTGGATGGAGGTCGTGCGCGCCAACGGGCTGCACGGGCGGTACCGCGAGGCGGGCACCACGACCGAGTACGAGTTCTAGGAAGGAGTGAATAAAAGTGGGCAACCTAATCATGGTTCTGGGCAAGAGCGGCAGCGGCAAGAGCACGTCGCTGCGCAACTTCAAGCCCGACGAGGTGGGCGTGTTCATGTCGCTGCGCACGCTCGCCATCCTGCTGGGGGCTGACGATGGAGACGTTTAGCTTCAAGCCGCAGCCCGGCGACGCCGAGCGCATCCGCGCGCGGCTGGACGAGACG
>JAEIGA010003210.1_pt1 | contig 25697 bp, 18 predicted proteins | sample 9270691 | NCBI WGS metagenome assembly JAEIGA01 (sample SAMN17057246, study PRJNA624740) | gut metagenome | biome: biome; isolation source: fecal sample | host: Bos grunniens | place: China: Xizang | collected 2019
CACCGAGAGCAATACCGATGAAGATAGGGAAGAGATTTGGGTGGTCGAGCTTCTTGAGTGAGTTACCCAACGCTTTCTCGGCAGCAGCAACAGCAGCCTCAGGACCAACAACCATAACCTTATCACCCACCTGAAGCTCCATACCCTGATATGGGATAAGGTCGACACCTGCACGGTGAACACGTGTGATGTTGATACCATAGCGAGTACGAAGGCGCAAATCAGCAAAGGTCTTACCATTAACATCCTCACGAGTGATGATAATACGACGTGACACCAAAGGTGTTGACTGCATAGCCGTAGCGCCCCACTCGTCGGCGGTCATCTCGATAGGTTTACCGAAGAATGCCAAGATAGCCTCGCTATCCTCCTCCGAGCAGATGATACGCAAGCGGTCGCCAATAGCGAGTGTAGAGTTACCATCAGCCATAACAATCTCGCCCGAACGGTGCATGATTCGTGACACAACGAACTGACGGTTGATAAGCATGTGAGCAATAGCAATGGTCTTGCCATCAAGCATCTCGTTAGTAAACTCCACAGAGTAGCGGTGAGGGAGGTTTGTCTCCTTGCTCATAGCTGCAAGACCCTCGTCCTCCTTCTTGAAATCGATGCGCAAAACATATCGCATGATAATCATCGACATGATAATACCGATAACACCCAATGGATAGGCCACAGCATAACCCAACGAAATAGAGTCAGACAAAGCCTTATTGGCAGCACCACCAGCATCGGCAAAGGCCTGCTGTGCAGCACCCAAACCAGGAGTGTTGGTCACAGCACCCGACATGACACCCACCATTGTTGGAAGTGGCTCACCTGTGATAAGGTGAATGACATAGGTGGTGATAGCACCGAGCAAAATCACAAGTGCAGCAAGCGAGATAAGCTTCAAGCCACCACTCTTAAGCGACGAGAAGAAACCAGGGCCCACTTGTAGACCGATGAAGAATACAAAGAGAATCAAACCGAACTCCTTGATAAAATGAAGAGTGTCGTGGTGAATAGACTCAGCACCGAGGAAGTGACCAGCGACAATACCTGTAAAGAGTATCCACGTCATACCGAATGATACTCCCTTAATCTTGATTCGGCTCAAGGCAATACCTGAGGCAATTACCAAGGCAAGAATAAAGACAGTGTGTGCAATGGAGGGGCCCATTACAACAGTTTTAAGCCAAGTAAAATCCATTATTTAAATTTGAGAATTAGTTAATCGGGCGCAAATATATAAACCTTTTTCACAATTAGCAACTATATATCAAAGAAAAGAGTTGTAATAGAGTTTTAGATGTCGTTTTTTTCACTATCTTTGTCTACATGTTGTTCATGGAGTGATTTTTGAATCCATAACTACCCCACCACAAAACGAAATGTTTACCAAAGAATGAGCACGATTATTTCCATAAAGCAGAAATCCGAGATATTTGTCGGACGTGTTGACGATGGCTTAAAGCGCTTCACGCAAAATCGACGAGTTATTGTTATTACAGACGCTAATATTGACCGTCTATACCACAACCTAATTTCGCAGTACGAGCATATCATCATCGGCCATGGCGAGGGCAACAAAAACCTTGTTACGGTGCAAAACATCTATACTCAACTTATGGATATGGGTGCCGACCGCTCAACGCTCCTTGTGGGTATTGGTGGTGGCATAGTTACCGACATCACAGGATTTGTTGCTACGACATATATGCGAGGCATGGACTTTGGCTTTGTGGCAACAACACTGCTTGCTCAGGTCGATGCTTCGGTAGGTGGCAAGAATGGTGTTAACATCCTAAATTACAAGAATATGGTGGGCACATTTGCTCAACCTCGGTTTGTAATCACCGACGTGGAGTTCTTGCGCACACTACCACAGCGAGAGCTGCGTGCAGGCATGGGCGAGGTTGTCAAAATGGCCATCATTGGCGATAGCGAGCTCTTCGACTTCATCGAGAGTAATATATCTGACAACTGCTACACAAACACCGATGTTATGCAGCGCATAGTTCTTGACTCGATACGCCTCAAGGCCGACATTGTCGACCGTGACGAGTGCGAACGGGGTGTGCGCCGAGTACTTAACCTCGGACACACCATAGCGCATGCTATAGAGAAATGCACACACAAACTTAACCATGGCGAGGCTGTGGCTGTGGGGCTATCTAAAATTTCACATGTATCCAACTCGCTCGAGATACTCAACAACGAGGATATGCAACGCATAGACCACCTTTTAGTGAAGATAGGTTTCTCACTCGACATGCCTGTTGCAATGAGCGACATACTACGTGAGATTCGCTACGACAAGAAGAAGAGTAATAATCTACTACGCATAGTACTCCCCGAGAGTATCGGCAGCTGTCGCATTGTCGAGATGCCATTCGAGGAGGTAGAGCGTAGTTTTAATAGTTTGAAGTAATGAAAAAGGCATATATACTACTCGCTGAGGGCTTTGAGGTAATTGAAGCGCTCGCCCCTATCGACATTCTTAAACGTGCTGGTGTGGAGGTAGTAAAGGTTGCAGTTGGCAACTCTCTCGACATAACCTCGTCGCATGGCCACGCCACACTACACTGCGACGCAAACATCAACGACGTAGACCATGGCGATGGCGACACGTTGATTCTTCCTGGTGGCAATCCAGGATATATAAACCTTCGTCAAAGTGAGAGGGTATGCGAGGTGGTAAGAGCCTATTTCAATGCTAACAAGCTCATTGCAGCAATATGCGGAGCGCCTACTGTGCTTGCCTATGCAGGCATCGCTAAGGGCAAGAATATCACTTGTCACAGCTCTGTAATCGCTGAAATGGAAGGATATAACTACCTAAAACATAGCATTGTCAAAGATGGCAACATACTCACATCGTCAGGCGCAGGGCACTCTATTACATTTGGCATAGAGATAGCAAAATGCCTTGTCGATGGAGATACACTATCACGCACACAACAAGGCATGGAGCTATAAGCAACCCTCGACACTATAGTCGCACGAGACGAACAATATCGGGAATAAGGAGAATTGGCGATGTTAGCAAGAGTATCCAGCCCCAGTCGCTAAGCGACAGCGGAGCTACACTAAACAACTCGCCAGCAAAGTTTACTATGAGCATCTGACCCAAGAGTATCAACACGGCGATAAGCACAAAGTAGAGGCTATACGACTCCTTGACTGCCTTGGGACAGCGCACCAAATCGACAATATCAAGCATAAGGCTACGATTCGAGTGAAAATACTTGGCGTTGAACATATTCCAGAACTGCATCACAACAAATATCGAGAAGAATATGCCCAACTCGTAGCGTGTGAGAGTATCATGAACATCACCCTTAGTAAACATATCGCCAAAGAGGATACGCAGGTTTTCGCCACGAATAATCTCCGAGACGCTACCAATCTCTATATGGTGCAATAGCTGCCACAAACCTACCAATATCAAGAAGAATGAGAGGCCAGCGCCAACGATTCTAAATAACATAGAGCGGTTGATAATGTGACTATTTGGGTTGCGTGGTGGCTCATTAAGAACACCACGATCTGCGGGGAGTGACGAGAGCGCCATAGCTGCGAAGGTATCCATGATAAGGTTTACCCAGAGCATCTGCGTAACAGTGAGTGGCGACTCAAGACCCACAAAGGCACCAAACAACACGATAAGGCATGCCGAGAGGTTGATAGTCATCTGGAAGATGATAAAGCGGCGGATATTCAGATAGAGCGACCTACCCCACATTATCGCCTTATTGATACTCGCAAACGAGTTATCGATAATTGTAATATCGCTTGCCTCCTTGGCCCTCGACGTGCCATCGCCCATAGACAAGCCCACCTGCGCCTTGCTCAAGGCGGGAGCATCATTCGTACCATCACCCGTAACAGCGACAACCTCGCCATTATCTTGAAGCAGCATCACAAGACGTGCCTTATCGTCGGGACGAGCACGAGCAATAATCTTAAGACGCTTATCACGAAGCAGCTCACGTGCCTCATCATCTGCGAGGCGTGCAAACTCGGGACCTGTAATAACCTCGCCAGCAACACCCGTAACCAAACCGAGTTGACGACCAATCTCCGAGGCAGTACCTGGAGTGTCGCCCGTAACGATAATCACACGAACGCCCGCCTTAGTCATTGCTACATCGATAGCCTCACGAACATCATCACGTATAGGGTCGGCAATACCCACGATGCCAACAAAGGTTAGCTCATCGCTACCTATCTGCTGCACAGCAAAGCCGAGTGTTCGCATTGCGCAGCTCTGATATTGCATAAGTCTCTGCTCGACAACCTCCTGAGTAACGCCACCTGCAATCGTTGAGCACATGGCCATAACAATCTCGGGAGCACCCTTTATGAAGCGATATTTACGACCAGAGCCTACCTCTTCAACATCTGACGACATATACTTTGTCTCGGTAGAGAATGGCTGTTGAGCAATAATACGAAATCTATCTCGTAGTGTGTGGTAATCGACATCGTTAGACCTCAGCCACTGCAACAGAGCTCCCTCAGTGGGATTACCAATAACAACCTCACGGCCATCATCAATGCCAAGTTCAGCAGTAGAGTTAACAGCCATACAACACTTCATCACTTCGTCAAGAGAGTCGTCAAGGAGTAGGTGCTCAACAACAGTCATGCGATTCTTTGTAAGCGTGCCTGTCTTATCGGTGCATATCACCGTTGCAGCACCCATAGTCTCGCAGGCGTGAAGCTTACGCACAAGGCTCTTCTCTTTGAGCATACGACGCATGCTGAGTGCCAAACTCACCGTAATACTCATGGGCAAGCCCTCAGGAACGGCTACAACAATAAGCGTAACAGCAATCATAATCGAGGCCAAGGCAAACTCAGCAATTTCGACAAACGAGTGCTCGGCAATTGGCATAGGATCGAAGAAGATAAACGATATTATACGACCTACGATAATTAGTGATGCCATGATAAAACTTGCCACAGATATCCACCTGCCCAACTGTGCAAGTTGTTTATTAAGAGGTGTTTCAACATCACTACCTTCACTTGCTCGAGCTACACCACGACCCTCTTCGGTATCGACACCAACAGCCGACACACGCATCATAGCACGACCCTCGATAACCGTAGAGCCTCGCAACAAGAAGTTAGAAGGATAGGTAGCATCGGTATCAAAGTCGGCCTCGTCGAGATACTTATTGGCGTATGTCTCACCCGTAAAGTTCGACTCATCGACACGCAGCTGAAGGGCATCAACAAGGTATCCATCAGCAGGAATCTCATCGCCACTCTCTAAGCTAACAATATCGCCAACAACAACATCTTGCTTGGCAATAGTCATTATCTCGGCACGCTTATCCTTATCGGCGCAACGAAAGACCTTAACGGGGCGTGAGTCCTTCACCTTATTCAAAATATCGAACTCCTTGCCCGCCTTAACCTCAAACACAAAGCCTACACCCGTAGCAAGCAATAGCGCAAGAAGCACGCCTGAGGGCTCAAGCAAAAGGTCTAAGCCCTTGCCAACGACAAATATCTCGTAGAGAGCAACAATAACAGAGAAGAAAAAGACGACCAAAAGGACAATGATAATAGGGTCTTTAAACTTCTCTAAATAGGCTCTCCACAACGACTCACGCTCGGGAGGTGGGATTATGTTTTTACCTCGGCCAGACTCTACATCATATGATGTAGAGATTAGTGCAGAGTGAAGATAATCATCACGTTTTACTGACATACACTCACAAAGTTAACGTATACGGTCAAGCGAGCGAACAAGCACCTCGTCTTTGAATATTGCTCGGCTGGCAAGGTAGCTCAACACAAGTGCTATAATAGGCATAGGCGCAGCCCAGCCAAACTGGCGATGCTCGATATCGAAGCCCTCGAACATGCGAGAGGTAAGCCAATAATATAGAGCGATAAACACCAACGAGCCAAGGAGCAAAACAAGCTCTACGGCGCAAAGGCGAATCTGCAACGTGCGACGCTTAAACAAGAAGATAGTAACAAATGGTAGCACCGTTGCAAGTATAAGCATGATACCAAGCCATATTGTCGACTCCGACACCTCGCCACAGCTTAGCGAGAATGCTGTAAGCTCAAAGGTTTGACCATCTACTACAAATGTTGCAATAGGCAAAAAGAGTGTTAGCGACATCAAGGATGTGGCCAACAGGAGATAGAGTGATTGAATTCTCTGAATCATAATTATTTTGTTATTATTATTTATCTAAATTTTTATCTACGAGATACTTATTTCGGTCTGTTGAACGACGATTGATAAGCTCACCAAGGAAGCCTGCTAAGAACAACATCACACCAAGGAGTATTGCCACAAGACTAAGGTAGAACAACGGCTGGTTTGTTAGTGGGTGGTTCGACACAAACTTCTCGATAATAATCCACAACACGGCAATAAAGCCAAACATAAACATCAACGTACCAAGGCCTCCAAACAGATACATTGGTGAGCGTCCAAAGTGCGACATGAACGACACAGATATAAGGTCGAGATAGCCCTTAAGCATGCGCTCGAGGCCAAACTTCGACTTGCCATACTTACGCTCATGATGCTCAACAATCTTCTCGCCAATACGCTTGAAGCCAGCATGCTTAGCCAAAATAGGGATATAGCGGTGCATCTCACCATATACCTCAATAGACTTGATAACCTTACGACGATATGCCTTAAGACCACAGTTAAAGTCGTGAAGCTTGATGCCCGACATGAGGCGAGCAGTAAGGTTAAAGAACTTACTTGGCCAGCGCTTACCGATAGGGTCATGGCGCTTACGCTTCCAGCCCGAGACAATATCGTAGCCATCCTCCAAAATCATGCGTCGCATCTCGGGAATCTCGTCGGGAGAGTCCTGCAAATCGGCATCCATGGTAAATACCACCTCGCCACGTGCCATGTCAAAGCCACAATAGAGTGCTGCCGACTTACCATAGTTACGCATGAAGCTAAGACCTCGCACCGCAGGGTACTTAGCCTTAAGCTCTTCGACAACACACCACGACGAGTCGGTCGAGCCATCATCAACCATGATAATCTCGTACGAGAGGTTGTTTTTGCGAGCTACACTATCAATCCATGAGACAAGTTCAGGTAATGACTCCTCCTCGTTGTAGAGAGGAACAACTACCGAGATATCTAAATTCTGCTCCATAAGCTACTCACCAAAATTACTCTTCTGAGGCTCACGACGCACAATACCTGCCACGATAAGACCCACGATACAACCAAAGATAATGTAGCTATCGACAGAAGAGATAACGCTCTGCATAACAGTAGGCCTCTCCGATGCGCTAAGCTGGTCGATAAATTGGTCAAACATAGAGTCATCAACAGGCATAAGCGCTGCCATATCCTCATATCGAGAGATGATGCCCTCGATATATATGTCATAGCCACCAATAGCACCTACATAGATAACCTGACTAAGACCCACCAACACACCGCATAGGATAGATATTACGAAGATATATAGCAGGCCTACGCTATATGGAAATCCCTGCTCGGGATTCACCTCCATTGAGCGACGCTTAGCCGAACGATACAAATACCACACAAAGAATATTGCTGCGGCAAGCATCTCGATAGTGACAATGAGTGACACCTTACCCAAAGCCATATCGCCATACATCATAAAACTCTCAAAAATATGTGATGCTGCCATCACAAGACCCAGCACAGCGCCATCTTGAAGCGCCCCCTGCCAAAACAATTTACCTAACATAGCTCTTATTTCTTAATTTTTCTCTTATTCAACGCATCGTGATATGCCTTAGCATTAACCTCGTGCTCCTTATGTGTTCGGGCGAAGTTATGCTTACCATCAAACTCAGGACGAGCACAAAAATATAGGTAGTCGTGCTCCTCATAATCCAATACCGCCTCGATAGCCGCCATGTCGGGCATAGCAATAGGCGTAGGAGGCAATCCTTTGTGGATATAGGTATTGTATGGCGACTCTATCTTAAGATGTCGCTTTAAGATACGCTTCACGGTAGGGTCGCCCAAAGCATACTTTACCGTAGGGTCAGCCTGAAGCAGCATATCTCTTTTCAAACGATTCATATAGACACCTGCAATGCGAGCCATCTCGCTCTCAGCATTAGTCTCCTCGTGGACAATAGATGCCAATGTCATAACCTCGTAAGGGGTAAATCCCAATCGCTGAAGCTTACTCTGCCTATCGGGTGCTGTCCAATATTTGTCGGATTCTGCCTTAAGTCTTAAGACAAGGTCACGAGGTGTAATGTCGCAGGGAACCTCATAGGTATTTGGCAGGAATATAGAAAACATAGCCTCGGCAGAGCTAAATCCCAACTCGGTGATGAGTGCCTCATCTCTAAGGGTGTGTAACATGCTCTCCTCCGAAATCTCTGTTCGTGCCGCAATCTTCTTTGCTAAGGTCTCGGGCGTACGTGCATTATTTATCGTAAGGCGCAATGTTTTACTTCTTCCATACTTCAACGTGCGCACAATAGTCATCACCGACATATCCTTCTCGATAACAAATGTTCCTGTGCGTATTGCGTTCCTTAAATCGAGATATTCGGCATAGAACTCGAAAGCCCAATTATACCTACTATTCTGCTTTACTTTGTCTATAACAAGTTCATAATCAGTACGTGGAGTTATGCGCACAGTAAAATCTTCCGACACAGCAGAACCATAAAACATCTGATAGGCAACGCATGCCATAGCACCTCCACCGACTATGAGTACAAGAATCAGTATGATAAAAAATTTACGCATTATTCTATTTTTTTTTGCAAAGATACATTTTTTTTGTACTTTTGTACCCGGGTAAGTCTTATACGACCAGCTCCTACAGAACCCCCCCAGGTGAGGAATCAAGCAAGGGTATGTGGTTGTAGCGGTGCGATATAAGTAGCTTACCCTTTTTTCGTATATATACCTAAACAATTAGCATTCACGCAGTTATTAGGATATAGCTCTATTCAACACATAATCTAAAACGACATACGACAACGTCACTGAAATTAGAGCTACTAACAAAAATAGTAGCTTGTCGGTTAGTCTATTCAGCTTTGTGGATACCGAATATGCCTGGTAGCTCCACCATAGCACCCACGCCACAACCGCCAAAACAACAAACATCATCACGATGCTAAACATCGGATAAATGTCAAAGCCCGCCAAAGGGTTACCTACAAATGTTGCATAGGCTACACGATTGTAGACAATAGCAGGAAGTATAAACAAAACAACAGGCCAGTGAGCGAAGAGCAATCGTCCTAATAGTTCGAAGCTCTTTACCTTTGGATTGCAGATAAGAGCCAAAGGTACAAAGGGTAATGACCATGTAATCCAGACTACCATATTGAGCAGCAGACTCCACATCAGTGGGATATAGCCTGTTGGCACAAAGCTAAATGCCGAGGTTGGCATAAGGCGGAAATACCACCCCGCAATAGCCGTTATTATAAGCCATGCCACACCCCACAGCAAAGCATTCTGCGACGACAAGGTCTCAACACGACGTACCACACAGCGCTGAAACCATCTATAATGCTCAAAATCTTTACTGCACTTTGCCATACTCACAAACTTTTATAGCTTAAAAATCAACTTTCACACCAACCTTAAATCCCACACCTGGCTGGTAATAGTAAGCGTAATCGTAGATATGTTTATTGTTTAGGAAATTATAACCCGTAGCAAAAACCTCAATCATACGGTTTACACGATAGCTAACACCTGCGCCAAGGTCAAAAGCCGTAGGCATGAAAAACACATCGTCGCTTGTAGTTGCCGACAATATCGACCACTCTCGCCTACCGATTAGCTTACCATCGACATAGAACTCCCAATCACGAAGTGTATACTTAACATTTAAAGCACCTCGCATTATAGGTTCAGAATGTTTATATGGCGACTTATTACTATCGAAGTGGTAGTTATAATCAAGGCTAAGTTCAAGACCTGCAACAGGTTGGTACTTAGCACCCACACCCACAAATATACGAGTGTTATTGGCAACCTCGACACCAAACTTTCCAGGCGATGTTACATACCAGAATAGCTCATCACGCATAAAGTTTGAGCCTACATAGGCATGATACGAAAGGCGTGACGACAAGAGCGTACCTGTAAAGCCAAGGGCGAGATTATAGCTGCATGTATTAGCCATTGCACTAAGCTCATCACGCATAGCCGCATAGTCGATATAGGGATTTAAGCCATATAGCGACGAGATACCATTTTGGCTTAAAGAGGTATTAAAATCGACGTAAGGCACAAACGATGCCTTCTCCAAATCGAACATAACCTTAGCACGTGGAAGCACAAAGTGCGATGCCTTATCTCGCGACATAACCTTATCGTAGAGATAACCAATACCCGCCTCAACAGAGAAGAAACCAAAGTTACGAGCATAGCCCACACCTCCACCAAAGCGCATATCGCCATAGTTGAGATGGTTACTACCCTGCCACATATCGAAATCGAGGTCGACAGTTATGGTGTTGCTGCTGAAGTTACGAGCCATCTTTGCCTTAGCACCTGTATGATATTCGCTCTGAGTATTCTCATAGTCGGGCAGGCGATGTGCCCACACGTCACCATCAATCTCGACAGAGAAATTAAGGTGCTCGAGGTCAACAAAATCGTCACCAAAGCGCAGAGCAAGTGCAGCATCGTGGAACATTCGACGCTCGGGAATAGCCATGGCATAACCATTAAATATGTCGTTATCGTAGATTAGCGACGCCTCGAACATACGACTACCAGCAAACACACCGCCATTAAGCAACACTCGATTCTGCATATTGTAGCTATCCAAGACACTGCGCTTAACGCCTAAGGCTGAGTGGCGAGCAGCAAAATCTCCAGCATGGTCAACACCTACACCGAAGTATCCGAGCTTAGGTGTCTGCATAGCATATCGAAAACGAGCATCGGAGCTGAGTGGATATCCGAAATCGGCCTTAGCAAAGAACTGCTTATAGCCTGTATGGTCCCAATATGAGGCACGTGCAGGGTTGAAGTTGTGAGCCTCGAGGTCAATCTGCCACAACGACGACTTAACATTATAGTTAATATCGGGATCTATCTTTGGGTCATCAGCAATCTTTGTCGGAGCTAAGAGTTTTGTTGCTGGAGCAATCTCGGGAGTGTAGGTAGTAACAATCTCAACATTACCCTCCTGAGCAGTTGCAACATCAACACCCAAGAACAATAGCGCAACAAATGATAGAGTTATGTATATAAGCTTCTTCATAGTCATTCCTTATTTAATTGAGTTAATACGCTCGGTAGCCTCCAAAATAATGCCATCGTCAGGCGTAGGATAGCCATCAACAATACTCTGATATGTTGCTCGAGCTTGGAACACGTTGCCATGCTTAAGCATAATGTCGCCAAGCAACAAGAAGCACTTAGCCTGCCAATATACCGAGCCACACTCACCCAAGTCGTAAACCATCTTCTCGGCCACAGCCAAGTTATCGAGGTTGAATTGTTGCTCGACAAGACGATAATAGGCCTCAGTTCCCTCTGCCGTAGTTCGTTTATCGGCAAGATGAGCAAATATTGAGTAGGCATCATTGCTACCCTGATTATACAACACTCGAGCCTTAGCCAATATTGCCATGCGCTTAGCTCTCTCTGAGGCATGCTCCATCTTATCGACATCGTCAGCCATAGCAAGGAGCTGAGCATCGTAGGCATACCTCATAGTAGCCTCTACATAGCCCTCAGAAGCATTGTTTCGCTTCTCTACCTCGTGAGCCACATCGTAGAGCTTGCGGTAGGCCGAAGCTGACTTCTCGAACTGCTGCATATCAAAGCACATAGGGGCCATAGTAGCAAGAACACGCTCACTATATTGACTGCTGCCATGCTCAACAAGCTCCTCCATGGTCTGCAACGCATAGTCACGGTTGTCGTTACGGATATAGCAATCGCTAAGATAGAACAACGCCTCATTGCGGTTATAACCGTTATCGAAGTCATCGAGATAGGCACGTAGCTTGGTGAGTGCTCGTGGCACATCGCCCTCGAGATATACTGCTCGTGCAGCGGCAAACGTGAGCGAGTCACGTGCGGCAACACTCATATCGCTCTGCACGCCACTACGCTCAGCATAGGCAAAATAGCCGTCGATATCGCCATCGGTAACATATATCTCACGAATACCACGCATTGCCTCCAGGGCATTAGGAGACTGTGGGTCGTGGGCTACAACCTGCTCATAGTATCGACGGGCATCATCTTTACGTCCAAGGTTGTAATATGCCAAGCCTATGTCGGTAAGGGCATTGATATAGAATGGCGAGGTGTGGTCCTGGGCTATAAAATCCTCGAGAGTAGTTGCGCCATCAGCGAAACGCTCCATGGCGATATAGGTACGGCCAAGCTCATACCAAGCATCGTCAACATAGCTACCCTCAGCATCGGTGATAATGCTCTTCAACTTCTCAATCTTTTCATCATTCTTAGCCTCAACACCGTCGATAAGCGCCAACTGATAACGAGCATAGTTGCGCTCAGCGGCAGGAGAGCTTAGTGCCACTTTATAGGCCTTGCGGGCAGCATTAAACTGGCGCTGCGAGAAGCGTGTGTCACCCAAACGATTCTGAGCATCGAACATATAACTATCTCGATACTGATACTCTCGAACAAAGGTATCGAAAGCCACGGCAGAGGAGTCCATATCCTTAAGCTGAAAGTAGGCGTAGCCCATGCCATAATGCGCCATAAGATACTCCGCATCGCTCTTAGGGGCTAAACGAATATATGATTCATACTTCTGCTTAGCCTCATCATAGCGACCGTCAAGCATGGCTATCTCACCCTGCCAATAGATTGACAACGCCTTATACTTAGGGCTAATGCCAATACCCTCAGCCTCCTTCAATAGTTTGTCGGCCTCGTTGTAGCGACCCGCCTTAATGGCATCTAAAGCACGGAACACGGCAACCTTTTGTAAGGCAACCTTTAGCTCCTTATCAGGATTTGGAAATGCCTTGATAGCGTCATAAGCTGCGGCATAGTCCTTAGAGTTATAGTAGGCAGCAATAAGTAGAGTCTGCACCTCTGAACGATGCAACGAATCGGGATACTTATCCAAATATCTCTTAAGCACGTTTATCGACTCATTGAAGAGATCGTCGTCAAGCTCATACTTTAGGCGACCATAATTAAGCAGTGCATTTTCTGCCAGAGAGTCATCGAAGCCATCGGTCGAGGCCATAGAGAACGCCGACATTGCACTTGGCTTATCGCCAATGTTTAGGTAGCACTCGGCAAGATGATAAGAGGCATTCTGTGTGAGGGAGTCCATTGCACCACACACATTTCTCAGAGACTCAATGGCATCGTTATAACGAGCAAGGCGATACAACGAATAGCCCTTGATGTAGTTCTCCTGACGGGTATACTTCTCTGCGGGATACTCGTTGATATACTTGAACGCCATGGCATAATCCTCCTTAACAAAGTGCGATTCAGCAATGATTCTCACAAGGTCGTCACGCACCGCTTTAGTAGATAGCTTAAGCAGACCTTCACCCTCTGAGATAACATAGTCGTAATTAGCCTCACGGTAGGCAATCTGCACAAGATAGAATGGAATTACACCTCGGTAAGAGTCGTGATTCTTAAGCTGCATAAAGCCTGCACGTGCCACATCGTAGCGTCCTGAGCGGTAGTCGATATATGAATTGTAGTAGAGCGCATGGGCATAATACTCGCTCTTCTGGGGAATCAGCGAAAAATGATTTGAGGCAGTAAGATAGTCACCATTAATAAAACGGATATAACCCATACGAATATCGTAGCGCTCCTTCTCTCGGGCTGTAAGACCCAAGTAGTCGACCTTTGAGAGATGCTCTTCGGCAACCTCTAAATTATCCTCCTCGCAATAGTAGCAGCCAAGCATAAAACGCATACGGTTGGCATGCTGGCTCTGTGGATAGCGCTTCATAAAGTCGAGCATATACTTCACAGCCTCCGATGAGCCGAGCTCAACATAACAACATACTATCTGATAGTCGACCCACTCGAGTTCGTAACGATCTTTGACATTATCAAGACCCTTGCGGTATTCGTTCAGCGAGTGCTTTGCATCTGCCCAGCGACGACGCACAATAAGCTCTTCGATATTTGCTTTAGACTCACTATGTTTAGCCATAGGCATTGCAACAACTGCCGACGAGAGCATAACAAACGAGAGCAGTGTCAGAGATATGATTTTTCTTCGCATAATCATTTAATATAATATACGTGCAAAGATACGATTTTTTTATTATATAAAAACCCTAAAAGGAATGATTATTGTCCTGTATACCGAAAAATCAAAATAATATCGTAGTAAACCATTAAAATCGTGGAGGACAATGCGAGGATTTGTATTAGCATTACTTGTTTTATGTAGTTGCAGTCACAAAGAAAAACCACCAACAGAACTAATACAGAGTGTGAAGTGTACAACAGCAAAACATATACGTTTTGAGCAACGAGATTTTGCGGCGCTTACCACTGCCGACGATGCTGTTAACCTGGCATTTAAGATTTCGGGGCGTGTGGTGGACATACCCATTGCCAAGGGTCAGCAAGTAAAGCGTGGCGAGCTACTTGCCGAGCTCGATAAGCGAGATGTTGAACTTCAGGTAAACGCCGCTAAGGCCTCTTATACTGAGGCACTACAACGTCTTGAACGAGGTCAACGACTCATCGAGCACAATGCCATTTCAAAGCAGGAATACGAATCGCTACAAAGTAGTGCTGAACAGGCGAAATCGACATACGAAAATAGCCTCGACCTACTTGCCGATACACGCATTTTAGCCCCCTTCGATGGCATCATCGAGCGCACCTATGTCGACACCTACGAGCGAGTAAGCTCGGGACAAACCATAGTGCGTCTTGTCAACCCCATAAGCACCACCGTAGGCTTCACAGCACCCGAGAGCTTGATTGCGATTCTTGACCTAAATACAACACACTTTGAGGTGGAGTTTGACGCATGGCCGAAGGTGCGGTTTGAGGCAAAAATCAAGAGCTTTGCCCGCACCTCATCAGATGCACTCGGCTTTCCGGTGTCGCTACGCCTTGTAAATGTTGATAACGTCAAATACAAAATATCGCCAGGCATGACCTGCATAGCGATAGTGATAACACCTGAACGTAACGCAAGGACAATGCTCCTACCTCTTACTGCTATATATGCTCCGCTTTCGGGAGGCGAGTATGTCTGGGTTATAGACAACGATAATCGTGTACATCTACGCAAAGTCGAGATTAACAGGCTTGCGGGTAGCGACTCTGTGGAGGTGGTATGCGGAATAGAAGAGGGTGAAAACGTAGTCACAGCAGGAGTATACAAACTACATAATAATCAAGAAGTTCGCATCATAGAATAGCAATGTTAAACATTACGAAATACGCAATTAAAAATCGTGCTGTCGTACGCTTAATAATAGCCATAATCGTCATCGGTGGCATATACTCATTTTTGGTACTTGGCAAGCGTGAGGACTCGACATTTATCATAAAGAGTGCCGTTGTCACATGCACATACCCTGGGGCAACTCCCGAGATAGTAGAGAGACTTGTTGTTGAACCCTTAGAGCGTGAATTGCGCACATTACAGTCGGTTGACGAGATAACATCGGAGTCGCACTTTGGATATGCCCGCATAATGGTAAAGCTCGAGTCGAAGACAAAGGCTAAGAAAGTACCACAAATATGGGACGAGCTACGTGCTAAGGTCAACAATGTAAAGCCCTTGCTGCCACGAGACATCGGAACAATAAACATTGCTGACAATTTTGGCGATGTATATGGCTTATATTATACTCTTACAGCATCGGAGGGCTTCACTTGGGACGAGCTACGCAACAACGCCCTCAACATTCAAAACGAGTTATATCGCATTGAAGGCATAGAGAAGGTGGTGTTAAGTGGTGAGCAGGAGGCAGAGATAGTGATAAAAATATCGCCTGCTACGCTTGCAGCATTCGACATACGCCCCAGCGAGATTAAGCGTGCCATAACCAATGCAAGTGCCACAATAGCCATTGGCGAGTATAGCGCCAACGAACTTATCATTGAGCTAAAGGAGGGCACCCCATACCTATCGATTGAGGATATTAGCAATCAACTGCTTACAGCCGACGATGGCAAGCAATATCGTTTGGGCGATGTGATGAGCATTGAGCATCGCTACCACAAGCCCGAGCGATACATAGCACGTTACAATGGCCAAAATGCCATAGGCATTGCCATAGCCACAGATCCCGAAAAGGATATTGTGGCAATAGGTAACATCGTCGAAAAAGAGCTGCTTAGATTAGAGCATAGACTCCCCGTAGGCATGGAGATTAAGACGATATACCCCGAGAACGTCATTGCTCGAGAGGCCACAAACGACTTTCTGATTAACCTTATCGAGTCGTTAGCCATTGTCATACTCCTCATAATACTGACTATGGGCTGGCGCTCTGGAGTTATTGTGGGCAGCTCGCTGCTACTTAGCATAAGCGCCACTCTACTTCTAATGCTTGCACTGGGCGAGAGTCTAAATAGAACTTCTTTGGCAGGATTTATCATAGCCATGGGTATGCTTGTAGATAATGCCATAGTCGTCACGGACAACATCTCGCAACTGTCGAGTCGTGGTCTATCATTGCGCAAAGCCGCCATAAGCGGTGCTACTCTACCAAGCATGGGTCTACTATGCGCAACGCTCATCGCCATAATATCGTTTCTTCCGCTTCAGCTATCGCCATCTTCTATTGCCGAGATTATTAAACCGCTATTTAGTGTCATAGCTATATCGTTGCTTATGAGCTGGCTTTTGGCACTTACGCAAGTACCAGAGATGGCAACACACACACTGCGACCACAGCACCATACAGCAGATGATTTTGAGCGCTCTATGTGGTTTCGACCAATTATCGAGATGTTCGTTCGCCACCGATGGATAGTCCTCACCGTGACAATACTTCTCTTTGGACTATCACTGATATCTATGAGCAAGATGCCTCAGAACTTCTTTCCGAAGCTCGCAAAGCCGATGTTTCGTGCCGACATAATACTACCTGAAGGCTACGACATCAGTGCTACGGAGCAACACTTAGATAAAATAACCGAGTGGCTTGAGCAGCAAGAAGAGGTGAAGCAGGTATCGACAACGGCGGGAGGCACACCCCCACGTTACTACTTGGCAAGTAGCAGCTATGCAAGCAAGCCCAACTATGGCAACGTACTCATAGAGCTACACTCCACCAAAGAGGTTGAAGCGGTTGAACGTAAATTTAATGAGTGGGCTAACAACACCCTCCCCGACGTGTGGCTACGCTCCTCACAATTTAAGCTATCGCCTGTGCCCGATGCCACCATCGAGTTCGGCTTTGTGGGCGATAACATCGACACGCTGAGTACTCTTACTGAGCGAACTATGGCTATTATGCAGGCACACTCGGGCACTACAAACATTCGCAATAGCTGGGGAAATCGTGTAGCTATATACTCTCCCCGCTACTCTCAGCTCAAGGGTCAGCGCATAGGCGTAGATAGGCTCGCAATGTCCGAGGGTGTGAAGATGGCTACGGAGGGTGTTTCGGTGGGTAGCCTACGAGAGGGCGACAAGGAGCTAAACATTATTCTTATGACAGACCTCATGGAGCAGGGCTCGCTCAATGCACTAAGCACAATTCCTATATTCTCGGCTAAAGGTCGGGCATATAGCATGGAGCAGGCAGCAGCGGGATTTGATTTTGAGTTTGGCACGCCCGTAATCAAGCGCATAGACTCACGACGTGTGATGAAGGCGCAATGTGACCCTAAGTATGGAGTAAACACCATAGCTCTATTTGAGGAGCTTAACAAAGAGATAAATGAGAAGATATCGCTGCCTGATGGCTACCGCATGGAGATATATGGCGAGCAGGAGAGTCGCAACGAGTCAAACGATGCACTTGCAGCCCGACTGCCACTCACGCTAATACTCATAGTTATACTCCTCGTAATGCTCTTTGGCAACTATCGAGATATGATGATAATTGTCGTGACCATACCGCTAATATTTATTGGCGTGGTAATAGGACTTGTCATTAGCGGCAAGATGTTCGACTTCTTCTCGCTACTCGGACTCTTAGGTTTGGTGGGTATGCACGTAAAGAGTGGAGTGATTCTTCTTATGCGCATTAGAGAGCTACGCAAGGAGGGTAACTCCGTATATCGTTCCGTCACAAAGGCTGCCACAGACCGTCTAACGCCTGTTATCACTGCCTCAGGAACTACGGTATTGGCTCTTATCCCGCTATTGTTTGACCCTATGTTTGGCTCTATGGCAGCAACTATCATGGGTGGACTTGTGGTAGCCACACTACTCGTAGTTGTTGTATTGCCCGTCGTTTATACAATATTTTATAAATAAGAGATATGCGCAAAACTATACTTATCATTATCACGTCGCTGAGTTATACCCTTGTCCAGGCACAGATATCGCTCGACGAGTATTGCGACATGGTCATCGGCTATAACATTGCGTTGCAGCAAGCCGAACTCGACATCGAACGCACAGAGGCGGAGTGGCAACGAGCAAAGAAGGGGCACCTTCCACTACTCAACATGGGTCGTCAGGCCACATTCGACTTTGCACGCCACATAGAGGGGCGTAGATGGGGCTGGTCGACAAATGCCGACATAGAGCAGAGCATCTACCATGGCGGCAAAGTATCAGCATCGGTAAAGCATGCCAAGCTCGAGCATGAGATAAGCAAGCTAAGCAGCGATATGCTTATGCGTCAGACGCTCCTTAATGCAGAGAGCGCATATTGGCGATTGTCGCATGCCGAGGAGTATCGCAAATCGATTGAGGAGTACGTATCTATCATCGAGTCGCTATACAAGATAATATCGTATCGCTACGAGGAGGGATACTCGGCCAAAGGCGACTTGCTACAAATAGAGTCACGCCTAAGTGACGCGAGGTATGAGCTATCGTCAGCCACGGAGGCATACGAGATAGCACTGCACGCCTTTCATGCACTATACAACGGTTCAATGACTGAGCATGTAGCACTCAGAGAGTCTATACTAAATGCCTCTTCAGCTCCTGGGCGAATAGATGTCGACACACTGGTATGGTCGCACCCCGACTACCGCATTGCCGAGATGAGTGCTGAGCAAGCACACGCCAACGTGAAGCTTGCTCGAGCGCCCTTTCTACCACAAATAGATCTAAGCATATTTGGCACAATGCAGCCCGAGCTTCCGCACAGAGCACAAAGCAAGATAGAGTTTGGAGGTGGTGCGATATTTAGCTTTTCGACACCTATATACCACTTTGGCGAGCGTCGCCAAGCTGTAAATGCAGCTAAGAGTGCGCAGCTAAGTAGTGAGTTAGAGATTGAGAGTGTTGCTGATAATATACGCCTCATGGAGCAAGATAGCTGGACAAACATAGAGCGCACATTGCAGCGTGTTGTGGCCACGGAGCATAGTCTTATGATTGCCGAGGAGAACCTTGAGATAAGCACCTATGCCTATAACGAGGGGCAGACCACAATCTTAGATGTTATGCAGGCGCAAATAAGCTGGTTGCAGGCATACCGCAACATGTTATCGGCCAACTACGACTACCACATGGCAATAGCTGAGTATAGATATATTATTGGCGATGCAAAAGGTTATAGAGAGTAGCAAGAGTCTAAATATCTCTAATATCGGACTTATCGACGATAACACCATTATCCACGACGATAACACCTACCTTTGAGCGGTTCATCGTGCGTAAGGTCATGGCATCAACATCGTAACACTCTACGCCAAGCATCTGTGAAACAGTCTCAGAGCCAAGCGACGTAACGACAACATAGCTATCGTAGCTGTGCGACTCAACAAACGATTTAATTAATTGGAGGTGGCGTTCAAAAGACAGATCATCATATATGGTTACCCACGCCACACGTCCTGAACGCTCGAGGAGATCAAGTGTGACATCTTCGCCTGCAGCATTAGCAACAACAAACTCTGCAAGGGGGAGATATTTATCATTGGTAACTATTGTGCGTGAATCAACATATTCAAGATTGGGATTCGACCAACACTCAATATTTGAGGCATCAAACTCGACCATATTGCCACTCACCTTATCCTTAAATATTAAGATATTGGTGGTTGACTCTTCGAGCTGGGCACGCTGCTCAGCAACACCCTCGCGAAGATTAGTATCACGGTCGTAAGGCATAAAATCAATAATAGGCTGATAGCGAAGCGCATAAAGGCTTATGCCGAGCGAGATAATAATAGGAACAAATAATGCGATATAGTTCATGCGTCCACGTTGAGCACCTGCAATCAAGAGTATTGCAAGTGGCAACATGAGGATATTCTTTAGGAGTGTTTGCAGAGGTGTTAGACGTATAGCATCTCCAAAACAGCCACAATCACCAATAGGCAAGATGGTTGCATTGAGAAGTGTAACGATCGTAAAGAGTGACATTATCACAACTGTGGCAATAGCAGTAATGCGGTGTGGCTTGCCACTAAGAAGCAGCTGTCCGAGGGTAAACTCCACAACAGATAGCACAACTGCGATAGGGAGAGCAATGGGCAAGAGTGCATCGAGCGAGAATGTCGCCAAATACTTCTCGACAAAGACCGCTGTGCCAACAGGGTCGACACACTTGACAATACCCGAGAAGCTAAAGATGCCACCCAGCAGCCAGCAACAAAGATTTATGACTCGCTCTTTGGTCACCGTTTGTCTACTTTAGAATGGGCTTTAGGTGCTCCATGATACGCTCAAAAATCTGCTCGGGCGTTGCCATAGAGCCATCATCTGCCGAGCAGTTTACAACCTTAAGGTCGTCACCCACCTCTGCCGACTCGAGATATACCTCACGCACACGACGTTGCAAGTCGAGCGACGCCTCGTGGATATCCTTGCCGCCCTGCAAGTAACTACGGTCGTCACCTTCACGCACCTCTGATAGTTTACGTTCGGTGAACGAGAAGGGAACATCTAAGAACAACGAGAGGTTGGGACGAGGTATCTTAAACTCCTCGAACTCGGTGCGCAGAATCCACTCACGGAGAGTCTGGCGATTCTCACGATTCTCAATCTTGGCACATTGATAGCCGATATTTGAATAGACATATCTATCAACAATGACAACCCTACCTGAGTCCAACCAACGACGTATAGTCGCAGCACAATCGGCTCTATCACCAGCATATAGTAGAGCCACAAGATAGGGGTTTACCTGCTCAACAGAGCCAAGGTCACCACGCAAAAAACGAGCTATAAGGTCGCCATAGACAGGGGCATCAAAGCGTGGGAAATGCAAATACTCCGACTCCACTCCACGCTCCAAGAACATAGCCTTGAGCTTAGCAATCTGCGTTGACTTACCAGCGCCATCTAAACCCTCTAATACGATAAACATGCTACTATATTTTCTTGTTACTAAACTACTTAAGCATCTTGACTGCTCGCTCAACACCCTGAGCCAAGAGCTCAACCTCTTCCAAAGTATTATACATGCCGATAGATGCTCGACACATGCCCGTAACACCATAGTGGGTCATAACAGGCTCGGCACAATGGTGACCTGTGCGTATTGCCACGCCAAGCTTATCGAGAATCATACCTACGTCGTAGGGGTGAGTACCGTCAATGGTAAACGACACGATAGGACACTTATTCTCGGTTGTGTCGTAGATGCGCAAGCCCTCAATCTGCGATAGTCGCTCTGTCATAGCCTTAAGCAACTCTCGCTCGTGCCTCTCGATATTCTCCACGCCGATACTCTCAACATAGTTGATAGCCTCAGCCAAACCCACAGCACCGATAAAATTCGATGTTCCTGCCTCAAACTTTAGTGGAAGAGGGGCATATGTAGTCTTGGCAAAAGTTACCTTATCGACCATATCGCCACCACCCATAAACGGAGGCATAGCCTCGAGTAGCTCACGTCGGCCATACAACACACCAATGCCCGTAGGGCCATAGAGCTTATGGCCCGAGAAGGCGTAGAAGTCGTAGCCACGCTCGGCAACCCTACCGCCGCCATGCACAATACCTTGGCAACCGTCAACCATGACATGAGCACCCACGCTATGTGCCTTAGCAATGATAGGCTCTAAATTAGGGCATGTGCCGAGAGTATTCGACGCCTCAGTAACAGCCACGAGCTTCGTACGCTCGTCCACAAGACTATCAAGCATATCGACACGCAAAGCACCCTCATCGTCAAAAGGCAATACACGTAGCTCAGCACCCTTACGCTCACAAGCCAACTGCCAAGGAACGATATTTGAGTGATGCTCCATCTCGCTAACAACAACATTGTCGCCCTCATGCAAGAACTTCTCGCTCCAGGCATAGGCAACAAGGTTGATAGATGCCGTAGCACCCGCCGTAAAAACCACCTCCTCACGATGCTCAGCACCGATAAACTCTCGAACACGCTCACGTGCCGCCTCATACATATCGGTCATCTGACCCGATAAGTGGTGCACGCCACGGTGGATATTTGCGTTATGTTCACGGAAGAGCTTATCGGTAAGGTTAATCACCGACAATGGTTTTTGTGCTGTAGCTCCCGAGTCGAAATAGACGAGCTTGCGGCGGTTTACCTCACGCTCAAGAATCGGGAAGTCGGCACGTATCTTTTCAATATCGAACATCTCTACAATCGCTCAAGTTTTGTTTCAAGTAGCTTCATAAGCTCCTCGCTACACTCCTCCATAGCCGAGTGCATGACAACATCGGCAACAAAGCCCTCAATCTGAAGACGCTTAGCATCAGCCAACGACAAGCCTCGCTGACGCATATATAGGATAGCATCAGAGTCCATCTGACCCACGGTAGCACCATGGCTACACTTAACATCGTCGGCATATATCTCCAACTGCGGCAAGGTCTCGATACGAGCATCACCAATGGTAATGTTACGGCTCGACTGCTGCGAGTCAGTGCGCTGCGCATCAGGGGCAACATATACCAAGCCTGAGAAGCTACCATGAGCCTTACCAGAGGCAACGCCCTTATAAGATGTGCGTGACGAGCAATCTGCCGACATGTGGTTTACATCTACGGTAACACTACCCTGCTCCTCGTCGGTGAGCACAAAGGCGCCATCAAGCTCAAAGCGAGCGCCAGACTCCAAAAGGCTTGCCACAACACGCACCTCCGACGATGCAACAACAACCTCGGTCATGCGACATGTTGCAGCCTCGGCCAAGGCAACTGCAATAGAGGTAACAGAGCGCTCAGAGACGGCGTGAACGATACATAGCTCAGCACCACGTTCAACATCAATGTTTATGTCGGCAGCTGTAGCCACATCTTTAACCACAAGCTCACACTTAGCGCCAGCCTCGATAGTAATATCGAGTTCAGAGTCGGCACTAAGAGTCCAGCGACCCGAGCCAAGGCGTGAAGAGGCTGCAACAGGCTTACCCATATTATCTATACACCCCATTGCTACTCCTCCTTGTAGTCGTTAATAAGCCAGTCGTAGCCCTCCTTCTCAAGCTTTAGAGCCAACGTCTTATCACCAGTATAGATTATGCGACCCTTATAGAGTACGTGTACGTAGTCGGGCACAATGTAGTCCAACAAGCGCTGGTAGTGAGTGATGACAACTGTAGCATTCTCAGGGGTCTTAAGGCGAGTGACACCCGTCGCCACAATGCGCAAGGCATCGATATCAAGACCCGAGTCGGTCTCGTCCAACAGGGCGAGCTTAGGCTGAAGCATCGCCATCTGGAAGATCTCGTTCTTCTTCTTCTCGCCACCCGAGAAGCCCTCGTTAACAGCACGTGATGTAAGCTTCGAGTCGAGCTCGACGATGGCGCTCTTCTCACGCATGAGCTTGAGATACTCAGCAGCAGTTAAAGGTTCAAGGCCACGATATTTGCGCTGCTCGTTAACGGCAATCTTCATAAAGTTTGCCATAGACACACCAGGAATCTCAACAGGATACTGGAAGCCAAGGAAGATACCCTTCTTGGCACGCTCCTCGATAGGCAAGCTCAGTAAGTCCTCGCCCTCAAACTCCACCTTACCCTCGGTGACAGTAAACTTCTCATTACCTGCCAACACCGATGCGAAGGTCGACTTACCCGAGCCATTAGGGCCCATTATGGCATGCACCTCGCCAGCCTTAACCTCGAGATTAATACCCTTTAATATCTCTTTGTCGCCTACTGAGGCGTGTAGATTCTCTACTTTAAGCATATATATTCTCTTTTTCGTTTTTAATCAACATAACTTTTACTGAACTAACCTACCGAGCCCTCAAGGCTAACAGCAAGAAGCTTCTGCGCCTCAACTGCAAACTCCATAGGCAACTGCTGCAACACCTCACGAGCATATCCGTTGACAATCAAGCCCACAGCATCCTCGGTCGATAAGCCTCGTTGGTTGCAGTAGAAGAGCTGCTCCTCCGAGATTTTTGAGGTTGTTGCCTCGTGCTCGAGAACGGCCGATGGATTGAAACAGTCTACAACAGGGAAGGTATGAGCACCGCACTTATCGCCAATGAGCAACGAGTCGCACTGCGAATAGTTGCGGGCATTGTCTGCACCCTTAGCCACACGCACCAAGCCTCGATAGGCATTCTGCGAACGACCTGCTGAGATACCTTTAGACACAATACGTGAACGAGTGTTACGACCAATGTGTATCATCTTTGTTCCTGTGTCGGCCTGCTGAAAATTGTTGGTCATAGCCACTGAGTAGAACTCGCCCGACGAGTTATCGCCCTGCAACACACAGCTTGGATACTTCCACGTAATCGCCGAGCCCGTCTCTACCTGGGTCCACGAAAGATGCGCACCCTCACGGCAGATACCTCGCTTGGTCACAAAATTATAGATACCACCCTTGCCATCCTTGTCGCCAGGATACCAGTTCTGCACTGTAGAGTACTTTACATCGGCATCTTTCTCCACGACAATCTCGACAACGGCAGCATGCAGCTGATTCTCATCACGACGTGGCGCTGTGCAACCCTCGAGGTAGCTGACGTACGAACCCTCGTCAGCAACGATGAGTGTACGCTCAAACTGACCTGTACCCTCGGCATTGATGCGGAAGTAGGTAGATAGCTCCATAGGGCAACGCACACCCTTAGGAATGTAGCAGAACGAGCCGTCGGAGAATACTGCAGCGTTGAGTGCTGCATAGAAGTTATCGGTATAAGGCACTACCGAGCCGAGATACTTCTTGATAAGCTCGGGGTGCTCCTTGATGGCTTCAGATATTGAGCAGAAGATAATACCCTTCTCGGCAAGCGTATCACGAAACGTGGTCTTTACCGACACTGAGTCCAGCACTGCATCGACAGCAACACCCGCCAATGCCATCTGCTCCTCGAGAGGAATACCGAGCTTGTCGAAAGTCTTCTTTAGCTCAGGGTCAACCTCGTCCATAGAGTTAAGCTTTGGCTTCTGCTTAGGCGCAGCGTAGTAGATAACATCCTGGAAGTCAATCTCAGGGATGTCGAGGTGTGCCCAGTTGGGGTGCTCAAGTGTTAGCCAATGACGATAGGCCTTCAGGCGGCTCTCAAGCATCCACTCTGGCTCGCCCTTCTTCTCCGAAATAAGGCGTACAACCTCTTCGGAGAGGCCTCGGCCAATAGTTTCGGTCTCAATATCCGAGACGAAGCCATATTTATAATCGCTCGTTTCGAGCTCCTCTAATATATTTTTTGTTTCGTTTGACATA
>JAEIGA010003211.1_pt1 | contig 25694 bp, 20 predicted proteins | sample 9270691 | NCBI WGS metagenome assembly JAEIGA01 (sample SAMN17057246, study PRJNA624740) | gut metagenome | biome: biome; isolation source: fecal sample | host: Bos grunniens | place: China: Xizang | collected 2019
ATCAAAAACATTTTCTAAAATAGGTGTAGAGAATACAGATGCTTTATCATTAACTGCTGCTAATACTGCTGTTGAAACTTATGCTAAAGTTTATATAGATTCTTCTCGCTATAAAATTAATACTAATAATTCAACTTATAATAATAAAATATGGAGAGGCACGATTATAGTTACCTCATTAACTAATAAAGAGGATACTGCAAGTAAAAATCTTGTTGTTTATTTTAATAATGATGGAGCTACTTTTCTTAAACAAAAAATACAAAAAATGATGGAAGAACATAAAGTTGAAGATATAGGTGATGTTTCTTTTTTACAAAAACAGTATACTACAACAGAATATAGTTCGATATTTAAACCAGCATTGAAGAAATACTCTTTAGATAGTTTAAAATTATTAGATGATTTATGCTCTGCTGCTATGGATATTTTGGCAGAAGCTGGACAAGGAACTGTAGATAGTCTTTATTATAAAGATTATTATTATCCTTATTGGGAAAAAAGAGCATTAATAATGGAAGAAGAAACAGTTCGTGAAAAAGAAATAGAAAGTGTTAATAAGGTTATTGATGATATCGAAGAACAAAGAACTTCTATTATTGATTATTTAGATTTACACAATTTCTTTGGAGATGATTTATATTCTGAATTAATGCTTTATAGGCGTGAAACAGAATATGTCAATAGCAATTTTATTTCAGATGGATTAACAGATTCTGAAGTAATAGATAATGCAAAAGATTATTTTAAAAGAGCACAGGAAGAAATTATTAAAGCTTCAACTATACAACATTCTATTACTTGTTCTTTGTATAATTTGTTCTTAATTCCAGAATTTAGAAGTATTTATATTAGTGATAAAGAGGTATTAAATACTATTGATAATAACGGAAATATTAATGGTGCATTTATTATTACTGAAAATGGAGAGGTATATCCAAATTGGGATAGTTCTTATCAACCTGCTATCATGTTAAGAATGTTAATAAAATATTTTGATAGTGGAAATTGGTTAAGAATAAGAGTTGACGATAAAATATATAAATTAAGATTAACTAATTGGGAAATTAATTATGAATCTCTTGAACAAATTGAAGTAGAATTTTCTGATGTTATTTATATAGGAAATACAATGTCAGATGTTGCTAGTGTTTTATCTCAAGCTCGAACAATGGCAACAAGTTATAATGCTGTTATGAGACAAGCAGAAAAAGGTAATAAAGCAAATAATATTATTGAAAATACTCAAAAACAAGGATTAATATTATCTCAAAGTAAAATTATTAATGATGCTAATTACCAAAATTTTATTCTTAATTCTCAAGGGGCTTTAATGAGGGCTAAGAATGATTTTAATAATTCTTATAGCCCAGAACAAATTAAACTATTAAATAAAGGAATATATTACACAAATGATGATTGGGAAACTGTAAAAGCAGGTCTTGGACATTTTTCATATTATGACCCTGAAACTGGACAAACAAAAGAAGATTACGGTATTATAGCATCTACTATTGTAGGTCAATTAATTTTAGGTAATAATTTAAAGATATTTTCAGAATCTGGAAAATTTATAATGGGTGATGGTGGATTTGCTATTACATCAGTTGATGGAGAAGATAATACTGATTTATTTGTTGTTCAAAAACAAAAAGTAGATGATAATGGAAGACCTTATGTTGAAAAATACATTTATGTAGATAGAGATGGTAATGTAAAAATTAGTGGTAATACAGTTACTATTGATAATAAGCCTATTGTTGAATACATTGATGAGGTAGTAGATAATATACCTGTATCATTACCAATTACAATACAGATAGATTCTAGTGCTGGAAATATTTTTAAAAATAAAAATATATTTACAATTTTAACTGCAACCGTTTATAGAGGTGGCGAAGATATTACATCTCAAATATCTCAATTTAGATGGACTAAAAAAGATAAAGATGGAAATTTAGACCCGTCTTGGTCAAGAAGTACTACATCTAATATAATTACAATAAATAATAATGACGTTACCAGTAAAGCTGTATTTGGATGTGAGGTAACGGTAGAACAATAAATAGAACAAAAGGATTTGACTAGGACTATTGTTCTGGTCTTTTTTTTAATGGAGGAAAAATTTATGGCAACTACGACTGTATCTTATGGTAGTATTTCGATTGTTGATATTACAGATGTTGGGGAGCTTTCTGTATATCCAAAATCAAATCTACCATTAAGCGTAATATATAATCCAGACCAAAATTCATTTACGCCAAACTGGGGAACAAGTAATTTGATTCTTACACCTTCTATTTGGTATGGGGGAGAACAATTATTAACAACTGATAACAATGTAACTGTATCTTGGTCTAGGAGAGAAGGAATTGGAAGCATAGGTAATTTAACAACTGGCGAAACAGTTAGTGATGGAACTATTGTGGTTAGTGGCGAAACTATTCCAAAAGGGTCACTTGTTGTAAATGCAAATAAATTTACTGCAAACAGTACAATGATTACATATATTGTAACCATCTCATATCAAGAACCTACATTAAGTCAAGCGTTGACGGCTCAAGGTGAAATAACTTTTACAATGACCAAACAGGCATCAACTGTTAAATCGGCTACTATTACGGGTGAAAGTGTATTTAAATATAATGGTGACGGAACTATTAAAGGAAATGTATCAACTATTACTCTTACTGGTAGGGTTACTGGTTCTGGAGTTAATATTAGCGCATGGCAATATCAACAATCAAATGGAAGCTGGGCAACATATCCAAATAGTGGAACTGGCACTACTTTAATTGTTACTGAAAGTGACCAAGTATTTACAAACGATAAGTGCATTATTAGACTTTATACAACGGATAGTGATATTTATGATTTACATACGATTACAAAATTAAGAGATGGTGCGGCTGGTACGGATACAATTTCAGCAGTACTTACGAATGAAGACCAGATGATTCCAATTAATCCTAGTGGGGTTGGTGATTATAGTGACGCAACATCTAGGATTATTGTTTATGAAAGTGGTGTTGATGTAACCAGTCAATGGAGTATTGCATTAACTTATGATGCTAATAATATCACCGTTTCATCGTCAACAACTACTGTTGCAAATGATACTGTAGCTATTACCAATATGGTTGGTGATACAGGTACTATTACATTTACAGCATCTAAAAGTGGTCATGCTCCAATTATTAAGCAATTTTCGGTAATTAAAATTGCTCCAATAAATGGTAAATCACCTGTTATTTATAGTCTTGAGCCAAGTACATTAGCTTTGAATAAGACTATTGGTACTACGCCTACGTTTACACCGTCTTCTGTAAGATTTTATTCTTATCAAACACAAGACCAGACGAAGAGTATTTATAAAGGAAGATTTAAAATATATGAAAATATTTTAGCAAAAGATATTACATCTTCTACTACTGCTGTTTATACATCAAGTTCTGATGAACAAAATGGATATCATGATTATACACCGTCTTCTTCTTGTGCATCCATTGTGTGTGTGCTTTATAAAGCTGGTGGTACTACAGAAAAACTTGATACACAAACTATTGCTGTTACTTCAGATGGACAAACTGGTGGTAAAGGCGATAAGGGTGATGATGGTGATGATGCGCTTAACCTTATTGTAGGAAATTCTTATGATGGAATTCCTGTAAATAGCAATGGTGTAACTACTACTGCATATACTATTCTTATACCATTTGCTGGATATCAAGGCACAGAAAAAGTAGCAACCACTGTTGTTAATCCACCAAGTATTTTTGGAATTACACCAACAGTAACTCAAGCAACAGTACAAGCTGATGGTTCTATCCAATATATAATTCCAGCTGGAACTACTATTTCTAATGATAGTGGCGTTGTCACTTTTACATTTAATTTTACTGCTGTTAATAAAACTGTTACCTATGATTATAGTTGGGGTAAAGCAAGACAAGGTAAAGATGGTAAAGATGGCGAAGATGGTATTAATGCTGTTATTCTTCAGCTTGGTACTCCGAATGGTGGAAATATAATTGAGAATGGAAGTGGAACTGTAAATATTGTTGCGACATTAATTGACGGTGCAACAGATGTAACCAATTCTGCAACTTATATTTGGAAAAAATTTACTAATGGTTCTTATACAACGATTAGTGGGCAGACAGCTAGTAGTTTAACCGTTACAAATACAATGGTAGATGGATATGCGTCTTTCCAATGTATCGCTCATTATAATAATAAGGATTATGTTCAATACATGTCTGTTCTTGATAAGCAAGACCCTATTCAAGTTACGGTGCTTTCATCTGTTGGAGATAAATTAGTTAATGGTAATGGTGTTGGTGCTATTTATGCATTAGTTTATAGAAATGGACTTGAAATAGACGCTATAAAGACAGAAAGATTTGTTACCACATTACCAACTTCTGGTAATAAAAATGGTGATTATTGTTATTTACTTGATTCAACAGCAAAAACAGTAACGCTTTATAAATATACGACATCTTGGGGGACTGCTTCTGATACATATAGCGGAACATATAATTGGTATTATAGAGATAAAAATGGAAATATAACTACTACTGGTACTCCATCTGCTGGTGGAGCAGGAGCAAAAGTAATTTATATAGATGGTGATTTAGTCGATAAGAAATTAACTATCGATGTTAAGGTCACTATTTAAAGGATAAAAGGAGGTGCTTATATGGCAATAAGCTATGGCACATATACGATAACAGATATTCAAGAGGGGTCACAGATATGGACAACATCTGTTGCTCCTACAACTCCTAATTATACTTTTACTATTTCTAATTTAACTGGAGATTCTGACGCATCAGTTAAAGTTGGAGATATTATTATGTATGATTCTTATAGGTATACTGTTTCTAATATTAATTCAGATGGAACAACTGTGTTAACTGGTGATAGGACTAGTATTAAAGGAGATACTGGTGCTTCTGCCACAACTTATCATTTGATTACTTCTACATTGGCTATAGTTAAAGGAAATGATAATAGTTTGTCTCCTGCTTCTATTACACTAACAGCAAAATCTCAATCTGGCTCAAATGCTATGGCTAATTATAGTGGTAGATTTAAAATTGAAACAACAACTGATAATTCTACATGGACAGCAAGATATACATCAAGTGCTAATGAATCAACAAAAACATATACACTCCCGACAGGCATTATTGCAGTTCGTTGTAGTTTATATTTGGCTGGTGGCACTAGTACACTTCTAGACCAACAGACTGTGCCTATTGTAAGTGATGGAGCAAATGGAACTTCTATTAGTATTACATCTACGTCTGTGACATATCAGTCTGGTACAAGTGGAACAACTAAACCTACTGGTAGTTGGGGTACTTCTATCCCGTCTGTAGGTGAAGGAGAATATTTATGGACTAAAACTGTTGTTACTTATTCTGATACATCAAAAACTGAATCATATAGTGTTTCAAGAAATGCGGTCAATGGAACTAATGGCACAAATGGTAGAGATGGTGTAAGTCCAACTGTCTCTTCGACTGTTACAGAATATGTACAGTCTGATAGTGGCACAAATACACCGACAAGCGGATGGAATACTACACCACCCTCTGCCACGGCTGGAAAATATATGTGGACAAAAGTGACCGTAACATATTCTGACAATGCTACCGCTATTTCATATACAGTTTCTAAAAATGGCACTAACGGCACAAATGGTATAAATACGGCTACAGTATATTTATATAAAAAAGGCACTACCGCTCCATCTGTTCCAAGCGGAAATACAACATATACTTTTAGTACCAAAACTTTAACTGGCACTTTAGACAATTGGAGTCAGACAATTCCAACTACTGGTGATGGTGAATGTTATGTTATTGCCGCTGTCGCAAGTTCAAATGGTACAACTGATACAATTGGAACAAGTGAATGGTCAACTCCTATTCAGTTCAATGGAACTAATGGAACTAATGGAACAAATGGTACTAATGGACTTAATCAAGCAACTATATACTTATATAAACGTGGGACAAGTGTCATAAAACCATCAACATCTGTAACTTACACTTTTTCTACTGGTGCTTTAAGCTCAGAACCAAATAGTTGGAAAAGGAATATACCAGCTATAGATGGAAATCCTTGTTGGGTTGTATCTGCAACTGCAATAGGTAATGGAACAAATGTAACAATTGCAGGAAATAATTGGTCTGACCCAGTTAAACTTGTAGAGGATGGTGCTGATGGAAATGACGCATATACTGTTAGTTTGTCAAATGACAATCATACATTTGCAGGAGATACTACAAAAGCAATTTCAGCCAGTGTAGATTGTAGTGTTATTGGTTATAAAGGTGCTACACAAGTTACTGTAACAATAGGAACTATAACTGGTCAACCAACTGGTATGACCACATCAATAACAAACAACGGCACAACAAATGCCTATTTTACTGTTAGTGTTACTACATCAATGACAACACAAAATGGAGTATTGACAATTCCTGTTACTATTGACAGCAAAACTTTTACCAAGAAGTTTACGTATTCTTTAGCATTAAAAGGTGATAAAGGTGATAATGGTGGAATTTGGTATTCTGGAACTGCTATAACTGGAACAAGCACAACGGCAACTGTTTTCTCCAATAGTGGAATTACATCTGCTGTTGTAGGTGATATGTATTTAAACACAACTACATATAATACATATCGTTGTACAGTTGCTGGTAATGCTTCTACTGCTAAATGGGTATATGTAAATAATATTAAAGGTGGTAAAGGTGAAACTGGAAATACTGGCAAAGGTATTTCTTCTATTAAAAATCAGTATTATTTATCAACAAGTGATACTACACAAGCTGATGGTTCTTGGTCTGATACTGTACCTACATATATTTCTGGAAGATATTACTGGACTAGAAGTTATATTGTTTGGTCTGATAATACAAATACAACTACTAATCCAGTTTTAGATAATGCTTTAACGAGCGCAAATAGTACGGCTAAACAAGCGAAAGATATTGCTGATAATACTGCACAATACTTCTGGGTTTCATCTGATACTACTGATAGTGGTGTTCACATTACAGAAGTACCTCAATCAGATTTTATTGTAGACCGTGAAAATGGTGGTGGTAATTTATTGGCAAGGTCAAATGGAATTGTTGTTAGAGATGGATTAAAAGAATTAGCTAAATTTGGTAGTGATGGTGTTATTGTTGGCGATGCCGATAATCTTAATATTAAGATAACTAATGATAGAATGATAATGTATTCAAAAAGCACTCCTACTATTCAATTAATTACTGGTGATGATACTAGACCAATAGCAAAAGTTATACAAAGTACTTTTCCTTATTCAACAGTAACAACAAAAACATATGTTGTTGATTCTAATGAGAATAATTTTTTTAAATATTCTTTTAGAATACAAACATTTTTTGATATATATACTAGCGACCAAACATCTATTGGTTGTCCATCATTTCATTTTGGAACTAGTGCTTCAAGAACAATAGTTTGTGATAGTAGTTCAGAACAATATGATTTTTCATGTAGTTGCACAATTGAATATGATGGTGCTTATACTTTTACCATTAAAAACTGGACATATAGCAATAATATAAGACATGTAGATTTTTATATAGACTATGATTTCGAAGAACCTGTTCCAAATGTTGTTTTGGGAACTACTACTGCTACATCTTTTGGTGCTTTTAGTGTTACAGAGGGAGATGATTGTCAGGCTAGTGGGGATAATAGCCATGCAGAGGGAGAATGTAGTAAAGCTATTGATATAGCCTCTCATGCAGAGGGTGCATATACTGAAGCTCGTGGCAGTATGAGTCATGCGGAAGGATATCTTTCTGATGCAAATGGTTATTGTTCTCATGCTCAAAACTATTTTACAATAGCTGATTCAGATTATCAAACAACAATAGGTAAATATAATATTTCAGATTCTTCTGATACTTATTCTTTTATAATTGGTAATGGCACATCGAATAGTGCTCGTTCAAATGCTTTAACAGTAGATTGGAGTGGTAATTTAGAAGCAAGTGGCAATATAGAAGCAACTGGTGACTTAAATGCAGATGGAAATTCAAGTATAGGTGGTAATCTAACAGTAACTGGGTCAATAACAAGTGGAAGTCCACCTTTTAAATGGAGACATTTGGTAAGTTCTGATTATTCTGCTACTATAGGAGCAAATGATGCTACGAACTTTGTTTTCCCCACTACTATTACAATGCCTAATATTGATGGATACACAAGATTTGTAGTGCCAAGAACGTCAAATACTTTTGTTGCGGCAACAGGATGGGCTTTTGATTCAAATAATTATTTAACTGTTTATTTGAGAAATCTAAGGTCAACGAGTTCTACCACACTTGTTAGAGCATATTTATTTTATTTAAGAAATGATTTGCAATGGTCTTGATTAGTTTTAGGAGGTGGATAATATGTCGATACGAAGTTGGGTATGTGGTTTCAACATGCCAAATAAAGAAACACGATATGGTGATGTTGAAGTTATACGAAGTGGAAAATATACATTAATTATAGATGGTGGGTGCGACAGAGCTACTGACGCACTCATTTCTTATTTAAAGAGAAATAAAATTAAAGATGTGTGGTTATTACTCACACATGCGCATTATGACCACTGGTGTGGTTTTAAAAAAATTCTTGAAGATAATGGATTTAATGTTAAGGCTTTTTACTGCTACGACCCTAAATCTTTAGAGGGTGGTCTTAGGGATAACAAAGGGAGCAAAGAAGTCAGAAATGATATAAATGGTTTAAAAGGTATTATCCAAAAATGTAGAGATAAAAATATTAAAGTTGTTTATCTTAAACATAAAGATAAGGTTACACTTGGAGATATTAAATTTCAAGTATTCAGAAAACAACCTAATAGAGTAGAAAATGATGATGATAATGGCTGGGCTTATGTCAATGATGGAAGCTTATGCCTTTATTTTTATGAATTATATTATTGGACGAGTGGTGATGGTTCTGAAAAGATATGGGATTTTATAAAAGAACTTGGAATTAAAGTTAAATATTTTAAAATTCCTCATCATGGTAATAATTGCTCCAAGAATCAAGCAAACGGATTAAAATCACATGGTGCTGATATTTGTTGGTACAATACACTTGAACCAAATGGAATTGGAACAAATGATTTTACGCTTTACGGTGCAAGACGATGCAAACAGGCTGGCATTAATGTTCTTACTGTAGAGGGTGATATAAACTGGATTGCAAAAGATGGATATTTTACTATTTACAAAGGTAGTAAAAAGCTTACATTTAAAATTCCATATAAAGGGAAGAGTGAATATAAAACACACGATGCAAATATAGTAAGAAAAGTACTTGAAGGTAAAATGAATAAAGGTGATTATAGAACTACTCTTCTACTTGATGCTGGCTATTATCCAATAGCTGTTCAAAACAGGATTAATCTTATTATTAAAATAGCAAAAGCAATTATTAATGGTACGATGGATTTTGGTCAAAATGAAGAGAGAATTTCTAATCTTGATAAAAAATATGGTAAAGGATATGGTCAATTAATTCAAGATGAGATTAATCATCAATTAAATGCTAAATCTAAAAAATGGTAACTGATATTAAGGACTCTGGTTTTCCAGAGTCCTTTTATTATTTAGGAAGGAGGTTTATATGGTCATCAAAAGAAAAGTAATGGACATATCTCAGTTTAATAATGTTACAGATTGGGACAAAGTTAAAGCTACTAAAATTCCTGTAATAATTAGAATCGGTTATCGAGGAAGTAAGACAGGAATAATTACATATGACCCTAGATATAAAGAATATAGAAAAGCCTGTGAACAATATGGTATTGAGCATTATTTTTATTTCTTCCCATGTTCAATTACAGATTCTGAAGCACATGAAGAAGCTTTATTTATTAAGAATGAAGTAATAAACAGTAATGCTAAAGTACCTGTTTGGTTAGATAGTGAAGTTGTTCAAAGAGATAAGAGTGGTCGTTCTGATAAATTATCTCAAGAAAAAAGAACAAGGATGTTAAAAATTATTTGTGAAAATTTACTTGATTGGGGAATTCCTGTTGGAATTTATGCATCTCGTTCATGGCTGTATAACAATATAGACATGAGCCAGATTCCTAGTGATGCTGTTAAAAATACTTGGGTAGCCGAATATGGCGTAACTATGACAAAGTATACTGGGTATTTTGTAATGTGGCAGTATTCTTCCAAAGAGTCTGTTAATGGTATAAGTGGTGTTGTTGATATGTCAAATCAGTATCAGAACTTCCATGTGAAGATTAATGGAGTTGAAACTTCTGTTAATCAAATGATAAATACAAGTTCTGAGCCAGTAAAACCAGTTAAGAAATCTGAGCTTGAAAAAGTTATTGAAGTCGCAAAGGGTGAACTTGGATATTTAGAAAAAAGGTCTAATAGTCAGCTTGACAGTAAGACTGCTAATGCTGGATACAATAATTACACAAAATATTGGAGAGATGTTAAACCAGAATGGAATGGTCAAGCATGGTGTGCTTGTTTTATTACTTGGGTATTTCAAACCGCACTAGGTAAACAACGTGCTACTGAACTTCTTAAACATTATCCTTATGTATACTGCCCCACACTTGGCATTAAGTTTACTAAATATTCTAATCCAAAAGTAGGTGACATAGTAATCTTTTGGAAGAATGGTACATTCGCTCATACAGGATTAGTTATTGCGGTTGACGGTGATAAGTTTACCACAATCGAGGGCAATACGAGTGGAGCATCTAATATTGTTGATAATGGTGGTGGTGTTTGCCAGAAGACATATTATAATTCTAAAATGATTGGAACTAAATTCTGTAGACCAGACTACTCTTCTACTGCTATCATATCTGATACAAATAAAGTTGTTGTTGCTGACGATATGCACACAGTCAAATGGAAGGGTTATGTCAATATCGGAAAAAATACAAAACTTGCAGTACGGCTTGAACCTAAAACTACAGCAAAAGAATGTTCTTTTAGTGGTTTAAAACAAGGTACAGAAATTGGCGTGTCGTATGAACAAGGGGATTGGTATTTGATTAAATATAATGGGAAATTTGGATATGTCCAAAAACAATATATTAGCAAGACTAAAGTTAGTGAAGTATCTAATCCAGACCCTGTAGTAGATGATATTCATACCGTTAAATGGACGGGAATTGTTAATGTTAAAAATGGAACTCTAAATGTAAGAATTCAGCCTAATACTTCCGCAAAAACTTGTAGTTTCTCACCTCTTCGTAAAGGAACAGAAATAGGCGTATGTCACCAAGATGGTGACTGGTATCTAATTAAGTATAATGGGAAGTATGGTTATGTCTATTCTTCCTATGTCAAAAGGAAATAATATTATAGGGGGAATAAATCAATGGACAAAGAAATAGTTATAGCAATTTTTGTTGCTGTAGTAGGGTCTAATGCTTTATGGGGATTTATACAATTTCTTATTCAGCGCAAAGACAATAAAGGCGATTGTGCAAAAAAAATACTTGAAATGATTCAAAAGCTTGACGAAAAGATTGATAAGCTTGATGGTGAATTAAGTGAAAGAAGTGCAATTTCATGTCGTGTTCGTATTATTAAATTTATGGATGAAATTTTAGAGGGCTGGTCACATAGCCATGATAGTTATGTACAAGTCATGCAAGATATTACAAATTATTTAAGATATTGTGCTGAACATCCAGAATTTAAAAATCATCAAACAGAAACGACAATTGCACATATTAAAGCTGATTATCAAGAACGTTTAGAAAAAAATGATTTTTCAACTAATAATTAAGGAGGTACAAAATTATGAATGTAGCAATTATTATTGCAGTAGCAATTCTTATTGAAGGTCTTGTTGAATATGGTAAAAACATTACAGATATGTTTTATGGTGGAGAAAAAAAGACAGCAATTACACAGATTGTAACTATTATTGTTGGTATTGCTCTTGCATTTGCATTTAATGCAGATATGTTTGTACCACTTGGTCTTACTGTTAATCATTATATTGGAATGGTGCTGACTGGTATTGTAATGAGTCGTGGTTCTAACTATGTCAGTGACCTTATTGGAAGAATTGGACAAACTACTGTTGGTTAATAATATAATGAATATTAGAGGGGGCAACACCCCCTCTTTTTTATTGGAGGTGATTAAATTTGGGTTACTCCATTAATAACAAAACCAAAAAAATCTCTCTCGTTAGAGGAGATACTTTACGGATGAAGGTTGAGATTCTTGTAGATAATGAAGTATATACACCTCAATTTGGTGATGTGATTAGATTTGCTATGAAACAATCTTATACAAGTTCTAGGGTTTTAATAGATAAAAGAATTCCCATTGATACTCTTACATTAAAACTTGACCCATCTGATACAAAATCATTAAATTTTGGCAAATATGTTTATGATATTGAAATTACTTTTTCTACAGGTGATGTAGATACATTTATTCAAGGAGAAATTGAATTACTCCCAGAAGTTAGATAAAAAATAATAAAAGGAGAGATAAACATGAATAATATAGTCACAGGTAATATTTCTTCTATAGGTAATACAGATGCAATACTCTCTCCTAAAGAACAAATTCAAGGCAATTTAACTATTATAACCGAAACAATTACAGGAAAAATCACATATGGGAATGGCACAGGGGAATATGTTCCTGTTTATGATGGGGATTATGAGGTTGTTCCTGTTGCTTTTCAAGATATTACATTACCCACTAAAGATAAAAAAATGATGGGTGATGTTGTAGTAAAAGAAGTCCCATATTATGAAACAAGTAATTTAAGCGGTGGAACAACTGTTTATATTGCTGGACAAGTTGATTTTGAATAAATAAATAGGAGGGATTAGAAATGGCTAATCAATATAAAAGTAAAGTAATATTTAATGGTGATGTTCTGATTGATTTGACTGCTGATACAATTACAGCCGCAGACCTTGCTAGTGGTAAAACAGCTCATGATAAGAGTGGTGCGATTATTACTGGTACGAATACATATGATTCTAATACTAGTAATGATACTGCTACCGCTTCTGAAATTTTAGCTACAAAAACTGCTCACGCAAGAGGAACAGCTTTAACAGGAACAATGCCAAATAATGGTGCAGTTACAGGAACTATTTCTACAGTATCTGGAGAGTATACTGTTCCACAAGGTTACCATGATGGTAGTGGTAAAGTTTCAATCAATTCAACAGAACAAGCAAAATTAATTGCAACAAATATCCGTCAAGGTGTAACAATTCTTGGTGTTGAAGGTACGATGAGTGGACAGGAAGATGTTAATGCACAATCTAGAACTGTAACTCCTACTGCTAGTGTACAGACAATTACACCTGAGACAGGATATAATTATCTTACTCAAGTTACTGTTAATGCAATCCCCTATAGTGAGTCTGATAACTCAGCTGGCGGTGTAACTGTAACAATTGGTTAAGATTAAAGGGATAAAAGGAGTATAAAATGGCAAATCAATATAAAAATAAAGTAGTTTACAATGGAACTACTTTAATAGATTTAAGTGATACTACCGCTATGCAATCAGATGTTGCCAGCGGTAAATATTTTTATACTGCTAGTGGCGAGAGGGTCGCTGGTACAGGTCAAGGTAGCGGTACTGGGAATGTTGATGATGTGCAGATTAATGGTAAGAGCATCGTAAGTGATGGTGTAGCAACCATACCTTTAGCCGATGCTAATAATGTCGGGCTTATGCGTGTAGGATATGGTCTTTTTTACGATAACACTGATAATCGTACAAATGTTAGCTTTGCATCTGCTAATGCAATCAAGGACGGTCTAAATGGGGTGACAGCACTCAACCCTGTTCGTCAGCACCAATCTGTGTTTTATGGTCTCGCCAAAGCATCAGGAGACACAACTCAATCTGCATCGTCCAATGCAGTAGGCAACTACACTGATAACGCCAAAGATAAAATCCAAACAATGTTAGGTGTATCTCCTCTTATTGCACCACATGAATCAGACCCATTTGAATCTGCTCATGCAATTGGTGAATTGTTTATTATTAATGGTAAGTTGTACAGAGCAAAAACTACACTTACAGCTGGTGAATATGTAAATGAGGGAACTAATGTTGAGGTTGTTGATGTTGCTGGAATATTGGATGATTATGCAACTAAACAGGAAATAGAAAATAATATAAATATTGTTGAAAAAAATAATAGTGGTGCTATCGCATCATTTTCAGACGGTGCGGATGGAATGCCAATGAAGTCCCTTGTTGTGGATATCGACCCCGTGCAGAGTGGTAGCGGTGACCCGTCTCCCGATAATGTACGTCCTATCAGCGGATGGACGGGAGTGACGGTGCATCGTGCAGACGGAGAGAATCTGATACCGAACAAAAAAGTGTTATCCGGAAACAGGATTTTCTTTGGTACGGATGTCCAATCGGGAGATAACACACACAGCATAACGCTTCCTGTCGGGACGTACACGCTAAGCGTTGAAACAGCAGACGGGACAACCACCAATCTCTATGTGGCAAAAGTTGGGGTCTACGAAGATATTGCGTTTGCTTATGCCGCAAAATCTCTCACGTTTACACTTGCCGAAACAACCGATTGCCGTCTGTGGGCGTACAAATCAGAATATTCCACAGTTGGAGTCGGAGCGATAACACAGTTCCAACTCGAACTCGGCTCCACCGCAACTGCCTACGAACCCTACAATGGCTCCACCTACACCATCGACTGGCAAACCGAAGCAGGCACCGTCTACGGCGGCACTCTCGATGTGGTCAGTGGGGTGCTGACGGTTGATAGAATCGTTGAGCGTCCGACAAGCGTCACGGGGAGTCAGATTGATACTTACGGTCGGTGTTATATCTATACGACTGGACAAGTCGCGCTGAGAAAAGAATTGGATGCGCTTGCAATGTGCGATATGCTTGCGACAACAACTGCCGCGACTGCCACGTTTGCGGTCAATCAGTATGGTGGGGCAGGGGCGATTTACTTCATATCGCTCGACAGCACCTATGACACAGTTGCAAAGTATGATGCTTGGCTTGCGGAAAACAAACCGACCATCGTGCTGTGGCTCGCCACCCCCATCACCTACCAACTCACCCCGACAGAGGTCAAATCCCTTTTAGGTCAGAACCATGTGTGGGCGGATTGTGGGGATTGCAGTGTGGAGTATTTTTCACAAGTAGATGAAGATTTAGTAGATTATATTAAAGCAAATTTAAATTCATATGCTAAAAAAGATTTATTAAATAATTATGTAAAAAATACAGATTATGCAACCTATAGTACAGCTGGTGTAGTAAAAGTTGATTCAGATTGGGGTATAGGCATATATGACCCAGCTTGGTCTGGAGGAGATTATGGTAATTTCTTATATTTATCTCCAGCTTCTTCTGCTCAGATTAAAGCTGGTTCTACAAGTTATAAAGCAATTGTACCAAATACTCAACATGAATCAATATTTTATGGATTAGCTAAGGCTAGTGGAGATACTACTCAATCTTCAAGTAATAATGCAGTAGGAACTTATACTGAATCTGCAAAATCTTCAATTTCAGAAATGCTTAATGGCTCTATTGCGGTTAGCGGAACAGCTCCAACAATTGTAGCTAAAGCAGGAATTCGTTATGTTTGTGGAGAAGTTTTAACTCTTAATATAACTGTACCATCAACAGGAATTATTGATGTAGTATTTACATCTGGTAGCTCTCCTACTGTTCTTACAATTACTCCACCAACAGGTATGACAATGAAATGGTCTAATGATTTTGACCCAGCAATTCTTGAAGCAAATGCTACTTATGAAATTAATATTATGGATGGATGTTTAGGAGTGGTTGGAATATGGACTTAATGAATATTAGAAGAAAAATATTAATGAATCAAGGCACACGAAATACAACTGTCCGAATTGCAGAGAGCGGATATAGATGGGCAAATGGATTAAATTCAAAAATTGCTGATGAAAATTATGGTTTATCGGTTATTTATCAATTTCCAAAACAATCATATACACAAACTTATGTTCAATTTGGTTTAACATATTGTTTTATGCAATATTCAGATGGAAGCATATTAGATTGGTGGTCTATTGGTGAAGGATATAGCACTGAAGTTAAACGAAAAATAATAGCTATAGATTGTAATCAAATCAGTGTATCTGTTCCTCTTGCTAATATTGATAAAGCTTATATGTATTTAGAAGAAACTGGACAAATCCTTTTTGCTGGAAAAGAGAGCATATATTATGGACATAAAAATGTAAGCGAAGTTCATGCATATGAAGCATGGAATCTTTCATTTGATAAAACTAATAATACTGTTATTGACACTGGCGTATATCTATTTACAGCTGAAAACATTAATAGAGATTTTGAAGTCATTATTGAGAATTTATATGGAAAAGGTGATTCAAATAATACTATAATTTGTGCAAAACATAATGGAAATGCTTATGGATTTTTTATACGATGTAATGGTAGCACTTCTTCAACATATAAAGGTACTATTAGTGTTAAAAAACAATATAATAATAATATTATTGTAAGACGTATAAATGGAGCTATTTCTGTTAGTGGTGATACAATAACTAATCCAAAAGTCCAATTTACAAATGCTGTACATAATCATCCTTTAGTTCTAGGCTGTGCAGTTGAAGATGATGGAAGTTATTATAGACATGAACAAGGAACAATAGGTCATATAATAGTTCGATGGTTAAATTAAAAAGGAGAAAAATTATGAATCAGTTTTATATTTTTGAAATTCAACAATATACAAATGGTGAGTTTGGACACATCGTGCATTTTGCATTTGATGAGAACCCAACAAAAGCTAGATTAAAAGCTGAAGCTAAATATCATGAGGTTCTTGCTGCTGCTGCGGTCAGTGAACTTCCACAGCACAGCGCAACTCTGCTCACAAGTGATGGTAGAGCAATTATGAATCAGTGCTATAAGCATATAACTGAGCCTACACCAGAACCCGAAGTCGAGCCGACTGAACCCGAAGAGGAGACTGAGCCTACTGGTGAGTAATAAAATTTAATATTGTTTAAAAAAAAGGGGGGGTATAAACTCTCCCTTATTTTTTTTATTTTTTAGGGGGTGATTAAATGACCTTGCCACAAGTTAAATTTACAAAATTTATAAATGATGAACGAGAAGCCCTTGCCCTAAATAGAATTAAGTTTGATGTAGATGAAAAAAAATTATCATTATATTCTTCTGAAAATAATACTATAAAAGAAGAAACCACACTTCCATTAATAACCAATAAAGAATTATATGAAGTTACATCATTTTCATATCGTCCTAAAATTGCTGAAACATTATCTGAAATGGTAGATACTGGTAGTATTTATTTATATACAGGAAATGAATCAGGTCTTATTAACGGTGATTGGTATTATTATAATGGCAATAATTGGACAGATGGTGGAACTTATAGTGATAATCTTAAAATAGTTACACCTGAAATGTTTGGTGCTGTTGGAGATGGAATGGCAGATGACACTCAAGCGTTACAAGATATGTATGATTCTGGTAGTAATATATTTTTATTCTCAAAAGATAAAACATATCTAACAAAAGGTAATGTTGCTCTTAATCTTAATAATTCTACGTTTCTTGGTAATGGAGCTACTATCAAATGGGATTCTCATGATTTTAATGATTTTCCATATGAACAATGGGCAATATTTTCAACCAAGCCCGAAGTCGCTTACGAAAGATATTGGGTTTTTAAAGGTTCACTTATATTTAGAGATTTGAATTTTGATGGAAACCGTGATACTCAAATAAATGTCACGGTAATAACACAGGACAGTGCTTATAAAGGATTAGTCCTAGAGTTATTTGGTTATAACAATGTTGTTATAGACCATTGTAGTTTTTGTAATACTCACGCAAATGCCATTCATACTAGGGCAACTCAAAATATTTGTGTTAATAATTGTAGATTTGAAAGAATTGGTGAGCCAAATATAGAAGCACAAAAAACAACTAAAAACTGCCTAACAACTGGTTCATCTTGGTCAGCAACACCAACCAAAGATTTGGTGAGCATGGAGAATATTATTTTTACAAATAACCATATAATTAACACCACGGATGCGGTTGTATGCAGTTATGGTAGTCAAAATACAGTTATAGAAAATAATTATGTTAATGGTTGCACTACATTCTTTGAATACTACCCTGCTTATTCTTTTCCCATTAAAGATACCATTACAGAAGATACTCCTACTATTGTAGGTTATAATCCTATTAATTGCCGCATTGTTAATAATGTTTGTCTTAATCCAAGAAACTATTTTGTTTTTGCAAGGCAAGATGAATATATTAATAAAATATTTAATACACTTACTGTAAATAATAATATTGTATATGGAATTGGCAAAAATGTTTTAGAAAAACAATATATATGGGCAACTGGATGTGGGTTTTTTAATAATACAAATGCTAAATTTGATATTCTTGAAATGTGTAATAATAGATGTACTTTTTCTAGAGACGTATATTCATATAGTGAGCCGTCTGACGAAGACCCGTCTGGATATGTTACAGAGTCTATACTTCCTGTTAGAATGAATTTAAATGGCAATATCTTAAAATTTTGTGATAATGATTTAACTCTTCTGACTTTAAAACAAAACGATACAACTGTGGATGTAACGCTTTCATCATTTATAAATGTATCTGATAGTGAACGAACTCTTTCACGGGTCATTTTTAATGGAAATAATATAAACATAAATGGTCTTAAGCTTACACCACTAATTAACGTAAATAATATAAATTATTTTGAGTTTTCTAATAATTATGTTAGAACTAATTTCGATGGTTTGGATACAATAAAATGTATTATTAATATTCATTCTGATGTAAACATTGTTAAAGTCAATGATAACGTTGACGACACTATTCAAATTACCGATTTTTTATCTTTCTTTAGAGTTATATCACCCAAGTCTACTATGATTGCGTCTGTTAATAGTAATATATTAACTAACAACAAATACTTAATACAGAGTTATTCAGATAATCCTTTTGCCGCATTAACGGTTGTAGGTAATACAATGCCTAATGGATTAAAAGTATTTAGAGTAAATAATTCTGCTGTGAAATCTATTGTAGCTAATAATCTTATTTCTACATCAACTACATAAGAATAATTAAAATAATAAAAGCTTAGAGATATTGAGAAATTGATATCTCTTTTTTAAACAGGGGGTGATGTCATGATTCATTGTTTATCATGCTATAAATATCCTTATGATACAAAAGTAATACCATTTGGGAGTAATTTCCCGATTGATACATTTAAGGTTTATTTAATTAGTAAAAATCTGCCAAATTCAATGGTGATTACTGGTAATGACGTTGAAGAACTGCCTAATGATTGTATGTTTGCAGTGGGAAGCAAATTGTATGTTGTAAATGGAAATGATGGTTCTGAAGTTTATACTTGGAATTCTGAAAGATTTGTATTATCTACAGTTAATGATTACTCTCCTGTCCCTGACGAACCAGAGTCTGACATCATTAATATTGGCAAAGTTGATTATATGATTTTAACGGAATAATAGGGGGTGATTGTTTTGAGTTATACACCAACAAATTGGAAAAGTGGTGATAAAGTCACTTCTAATAAACTAAATAAAATTGAACAAGGAATACAAGATAATAATAATATACTTAATGAACTACCATATACTATTGTTGAGTCATCTGAAGATATGATGGATACAACTAAATTATATAAATACAATGGCTCTTTGTATTTTTATAATGACGTTAAATGGACAAAGGTAGGAAGTGATAACGACAGCGAAGATTATATAGTAAAAACTGTAAATGGTAATAGTATTGATATAATTGATTATAAAGAAGATACAGGTGTTCAAAGGGCAATAGTGGATATTATTCCTAGACAATCATTTAATGGTTACTCAAAACCGTGGAGTGCAGGAAAAGGGAAAAATCTTTGTCCTGATTTGGCTCATATGTCATCGTATACAGATTATCCTAGCATAACTCATAGCTATGATGCGAATACACATACTTGGGTAATTACAGATACGGCTGGAGGACAATCGACTTGGAGACAAGCAATTTTCTATTTCGATGCTTCTGCTATGGCAGGAAAACGAGTATATTTTTCGTTTGAAAGTTTTGAAAGACATTTCGGAAATGCAGATGCTTCAGTCGGTCAAAGTTCTGTTACTTTTACAGCAGGTTCAGCTTCACTATGGATATCACCCACGTCAAATAAAAAGTATATAGACGTTCCATCGGGGATTGATTTGACCAATGCTAGTCTTAATTTTAGACTTGCACAAACTGATGGTAGTTCATTGACGGCAGGAGCATACATTACAGTTACAGGTTTGCAATTAGAGATTAGTTCTACTGCAACAGAATTTGAACCATATGAAAATCTTTGCCCTATAAGTGGAACAGATAATATTAAAATAGAACAAGTTTCAGATGGTGTTGAAACAACAATTAATGAGACTTTTTCATCTAATATAGGAATTGTTTATAGCGGTAGTTATGATGTTTTAAAAGGTATTTTAAAAAAGCATAAATATTATAGTTCATATAACGGAGAAACTCTTAATAATATTTGGATGTCAGATAGAGATAAATATGAAGTAGGGACAATTCCTACTATTGGAGCACAAGTTGTTGAATTAAATGCTGATGATACAACATATTCTATTGGCAAACATACAATAACCTTATCTCCAAATTCAAATTTATTTAATATAAATAATAATAATAGTATTTCTATTACTTATTATGCAAACAAACCCAAAGATAGCGTATATAAGAATAAAAAATTAAGTATATTAGGTGATTCTATTAGTTCTTTTAAAGGATATATTCCAAATGGTAATGATTATTATTATCCATTAATAGATGTACTTAACGTTAACGATACATGGTGGATGAAATTGATAAATGCTTTGGGGATGGAATTAGATGTTAATAATTCATATAGTGGTTCTCGTGTTTCTGGCACTTGGGCAAGTGCTGGTAATGGTAATAGAACAGCAAATTTAGGAAATTTTCCAGATGTAATTATAATTTGGATTGGAGCAAACGATTTTCTTGCTGATATTCCTATTGGAAATTATGATGGCAAAAGCGCAGTTCCAACTTCTGTTACTACATTTAGTGATGCCTACGCTGTAATGCTTAACAAAGTGCTGACTACATACCCTGATGCAGAAGTATGGGTTTGTACACTACATCAATTTGAATACATGAATGATAATGGTTTCCCAGAAACCAATAATAGTGGCTTAACATTAAAAGATTATAATGATGTTATTCTTACTCTCGCAGACGCTTTTGGTGTTAGAGTTTTAGAAAATCATAAATGCGGAATGACTTATCAGAATTGTTCAAAATGGTATTCTGGTAAGAATCCTCATCCCAATAAAGCTGGTCATTCTATGATTGCTAATAATGCAATAAGACAGATGGATAATTATATAAGAACAAGATATTGAAATGAGGTGATTTATAGATGAGTTATGAGCCTACTAATTGGAAGAAAGGCGATAAAGTCACTTCTACTAGATTAAATAAAATAGAATTGGGTATAAAAGGATTAGATGATAACGTAGAAGAAATAAAAGAAGATATCGCATCATCTGGTACAGGGTTATCTGAAGATGCTATTAATGCTTTATTACAGATTGCTCGTAAGGTTGTATATATCGATAATGGTGGGCAAGAATATTACAATGCTTTAATAAATGCTTTTAATAAAAAGACAAGCCGATATTTAACAATTGATGATGTTATTGATTCAACTGGTTATAATGGATTATCCATTACAGAAGGAACAGCCGCATGTACATCTGTTACTACATTTGGTGTTTTCATTATAGACCCAAAAGTAATGCCAATAAAATTAAATAAATCTGTATCAAATGATAGTATTGCATATACCATTTTTAAAGATAATGAAAATGGTTCTTACTATGGAGTAGATAGTAGTGGCAGAACATTCTTATTTGAAAAAACGCAGGATAATACAAAATTAAATGCAACTCAAGTTGATAGTATTAATACAATTTCAAAGACAGGAGATACCACAGGCTCATTTGTTGCTAATATTAATAATGGAGTATTAACTTGTACTTATACAAATGGTGGCATAATTTCTTTTACAAACGCAAATGTGTTTGGAATATGGGGTTCTAGTGGAATCAAAAATATGCCAGTAGATTGTGAGGTGAATTATAATGACACTTTATAATGTAGACGGTCAAAGTATATTACAAGATGAAAATTCTTGTTTTAAGAATAAAAAAATGGTTTGTTTTGGAGACTCGTTAACAGAAGTAAATGCTCAATATACAAAAGGGTGGCATGAATGGGTATCTGATATACTTGACCTTTCTTCGTATACAAACGAAGGAGTAAGCAGTGCAACATCTTCAGGAGTTTTATCACAAATAAATAATTATACCCCAACTGGAGAAAATATTGTCACTGTCATGCATGGGTCAAATGATACGGGTATTGCTGATTCAACAGAGCAAAATAATATTAAAGCAATTTGCGAAGCGGCTAAAACCAAATTTCCAACAGCGATTATTATTTATATTACACCTCATTATCAAACTAAATACCAAGTTGGGACAAATACCACACAGAATATAAGAAGTGATGTTCTTGAAATTGCTCCTTTATATTCTATTGCAGTATACGATAATTACCAATTTATGGGACTTTATGAAAGCAATCTTAGTATACTTACTAATGATAATTGTCATTGGAATGATAAAGGACATGAAGTGGTTGGCAAAAATCTAGCAAAATGGATTCTTACAAATTTCAGATACGTTTATTAATTTTTAAAAAATAATAAATTATGGTTATGGGAGTGGACAAACATCTGCTCCCATTTTTTTGATTAAAAGGATGAATGAATGGATAGAAATATAGATTTGATTTATTTGATTAATAATGAGATAATTATATTACCCAATATCCAATCAAATATAATAATGACAAAAAAACAAGAACTACTAAATAACCATCCTTATAAAATTTGGGAAGGTAAAAATGGTAAATGGTATACTTATTTACCCGATGAAACGAAAGGGAGGATTTTAAAAAAAAGGAATACTGAACAAGATATAAAAAATATAATCATTACTTACTGGGATGAAAAAATTAATTCTCCAACAATAGAAGAAATCTTTTATGAATGGAATGATTATAGATTAAATTTAAATAAAATAACTAAAGCATCTCATACAAGATTCGAACAAGTCTATAAAAGACATTATTTATTATTTGGTAAAAAACGAATTAAAGAGATAACTGAAGATGAATATGTCGAATTTCTAGAAAGACAAGTATTTGAACATCATTTAACATCTAAATCTTTTGCCAGTTTAAAAACTGTAACCAAAGGAATAATTAAACGAGCAAAACGAAAAAAGATTATAACTTGGAATTATGAAGATATATTATCTGATGTTGATATAAGTCGAAACGAATTTAAAAAAACAATCAAAAAAGATTGTGATGAAGTATTCAATGAAGATGAGATGCCTATGATTATTAATTATTTAAAAGAACATCTGGATATAAGAAATGCTGCTATCCTACTAATTTTTTTAACAGGAATGAGAATTGGTGAAGTAGTAGTTTTAAAACCTGAAGATTTAAATCCAATTAAGAATACAGTATCGGTTAAGCGAACTGAAACCAGATATAAAGAAAATGGTAAAACATATTATGATATTAATCCATTACCTAAAACAATTAATGGATATAGAGAAATAATTGTACCAACACATTATAGATGGTTGATTAGAGATTTAAAAGCTATATCAAATGGACATGAATTTGTATTTCAAGAAAATGATAAAAGACTTACTACTTTATTGATTCGTAAGAGATTATATAAAATTTGCAAAGAGATAAAAATAGATAAGAAGTCTCCACATAAAATTAGAAAAACTTATGATTCTATTTTGCAAGATGCTCATTTAGATTCTAGATTTATTATTAATCAAATGGGACATTCAGATATAAAAACATCTGAAATTTATTATCATAGAGATAGAAAAAATTATGAAAGTAAAGTTGCAATAATGGATAGTATCAAAGATTTTGTAATTTGATTACTCTGATGATTACCTTTTTTTATAACATAAAAAAAGGACTAGAAAATCAATATTTCTAGTCCCCAATCGAGAATCGAACTCGTGACCTCCGCACTACCAATGCGACGCACTACCGACTGTGCTATGCCAGCTTATACCGCATTTATGCAGCGAATTAATACTAGCATAAGCATTGATAGTTGTCAATTACAATTAAAAATTTTGATTACCTCTGATTACTTCTAGAAAGGAGAGATTGGATATTGGGTTATTCAATTTCTTCATATCTCGCACTATCTATAGCATCTTTTAACTCTTCAATCGCACTATCTATTGAAATCATGTTATTGTCATAATCTTTTATGTAACGAATAAAATTATTTAATACATCTACTGCTAATACATATATCATCTTAATTGCTCCTTTTTTATTCTATATAATCATTTTTTTATTCGATTCTAATATTTTTTTCAAATAATTCAATTAACTCATCAGGAATTACATAAGTAAGAAAAGTTCTAGAAGCTAACATATCACATTCATGAATCAATATATCTCTATCATTCTGTGGTTTTTCCATTTCTTTCACAATAATCTTTTCAGTATAATTCATCCATCCATTGTTAATAATTTCTTTTTCTTTATAAGTATTCCATTGTCCAGAATGTCTTTCACACATTTCACATAACATTTTAAGATATTCTTCTTTCAATGGATGTTTAAAATCGGGATGTTCATTTATCAAAATTAATTTTTCTTTAGCCATAACAGGATGATTACTAATAGTATGTTTTTTACTACCTACTGTTCCATATTTACATATATCATGCAACGCAGGAGTGCATCGCATCAAATCTCTTTCGATAGGATTAGAAAATTTATTCTTGTTATACTCTAAATCCAATAACATATCAAGAATATCGGAAAACATATAAATATGAATCAACTGTCCATAATCCCCAATCTGTTGTGAATTATGATATTTTCCAGAACTACTTGCAGGCTTATAAAAAATACCATTTGGAATTTTAGTTACGACTTCTTTAAAGTATTCTAATATTTCTTCAGTTTCAAAATTTTTGAACATTGGTTCAAATACTTTTTGTTTCTGCTTTGCTGTTAGTGATATCTTCATTTTATTCTCTCTTATTCATCTTCTTTAATTAGTTCACCCAGTTCATCGACTAAATCTGTTAGGTCAGAGTATACCGACCAATTATCTGGACTAACAAGTGGGTGTAAGTTATTGTCAAGATATTGTCTTATCTCGTCCAATTTATGTTCAGCTTTTAAATGATTCGCTTTATGTATGAACTTTTTAATATTTTTATTAATCACAATTTCTGGATGGTCATCAACCGCAGAATATATTTTTTTCAATTCGTCAAACGCTTTGTCCTCGTCACCATTGTGGTATTCTAAAGTTTCTTTAATTAACCATATTGGAAAGTCATATTGCTTTCTTATTTTTTTTATTTTATTTATCAGCGTTTTCGTAATTCCCGTCA
>JAEIGA010003212.1_pt1 | contig 25689 bp, 47 predicted proteins | sample 9270691 | NCBI WGS metagenome assembly JAEIGA01 (sample SAMN17057246, study PRJNA624740) | gut metagenome | biome: biome; isolation source: fecal sample | host: Bos grunniens | place: China: Xizang | collected 2019
GCACTTGCTCCATTAGACAAATCAATTGCATTTATACGAGCATTGCAAAAATCTTGTTCTTCACCATTTCCCTCAAGAAGTATTTCTTCAAGGCAACAAGTAATGTGATAAAGTTGTTTTTCTGTCTTTATATAGATTTTATCTCCCTTTTGAAATACTTCACCTTTTTGAATTTCTTCGAATGGAATTGTATTTTTTTTCATTTTGATTTTCATTTTGATTTCCTCTCTTTCATTTGGTATACCTTATTATACCATAAAAATTGTTAATAAATATAGTGGTAATTTGTATTTATTTTATGAACGCCTTTCGGCTTGCGGTCAGAGAGTTTTGCTCTCTGCCACAAAATACTTTGCTTGATACTGATTTGCTATGTCTTTTACTTTTTGACTTTCCTTTTGTGTCGCACAATAGAAGTTGAAAAGTGTGTGCTTGGGGGATATTGTAATATAACTATGGGGAACATCTCGGAGGTCAAAGTCAACCGCATTTGCATACTCTGTCGGAATAGTCATTTCGACTTTCCAAAGTTTGTCCTTTCTTGCCTTTTCCTCAATCCATTTGACAATGTAAACTCCGATGAAGTTTGTTACTGCGGTTATCATTGCCTTTGTAAACATCGGCAATTCGCAGTTAGTGTAGATAATTACATAGGTGTAAACAAAGAATGTAATTGCATTGATAAGGGCGGCGGAGAGTTTACCGCCATTTACTGTTACGATTGATTTGATTGTGTTGAGAATTACATTGACTACGCTTAATACGATAAAGATAATTAAAAGTTGCATTTTGTTTTTTCCTCTCTTTCATTTGGTACTATTATTATACCATAATTTTATTACAAAATCAAATAGAAATTGTAAATTAAATGTTAAGCCTTCAACATTCTGAAATATTTACACGCCCAATCTGCCGACTTGATTCTTTTGTCGCATTGACAGATTATCTTGTTTGTGCTTATGTTGCGTGTGTGGTAGTGACAATTTACGCATTTGATTTTTTCAATAGGGTAGTGCTTGTTTTCTGCGATTTGCTGTCTTAATGTCATTTTTAATTTCTCCATTCATCTTTTTTATACTCAATTACTTCATCATTAGAAAACCATTTTACATAGGTAAAATGCGTAGTTTTAAAAACAATACCACCATCAGCCGAAGGTTTAATGCTTTCAAAAATATAGTCTGACATTCCCTTTTCCTCAAGTGCTTTAATAGCCTTTTTCAAATCTGTAAACCACATAATTTTGTTCTCCTCTTTTATTTTTTATATTTTGGTGCGGTGTAATAGATGTATAGCATTAACGCACTAAATATTAAACACCAAATTATAGTTGTCATTTTTGTTCTCCTCTCTTTTGGGTACACCCTATTATACCATAGAAATTGTAAACAAATATAGTGGTGAGTTGTAAACAATTTCGGGAGAATGTTAACAGTGCGTTCACAGTTCGTTTTCAAAATGTTTACATTTGAAGGTAGATTTATTCATAATTTCCGCCCCGCGCGGTCAGTAAGGGGCGGTTCAATTATACCACAAAAATTGTGAATAAATCTACCTGTATTTTGTAAATGATTTATGAACGGAAAATCCTTTCGTCAAAATACACAAAGAACGCCCGTTTGGGCGTTCTTCGGTTAAAGGGCGTATATTCCGTTGTAGTCTTTAAGTTCTCCCCAATCGTCAATTTCTGTTCCAAGGTCTCCAATTATATCGAGTAGGGCGTTTATTTTTGCGCTTGTGGTCTGTACAAAAATTACTCTTCCTTCATAATTTCTGATGAAAAAAGTCTTTACCTCTTCGGCAGATGTTGCTTCAATTTTAACTGATGTAATAGGCATAATTTTTTTCCTTTCTTCGGTGGCTGTCAATCTCTCGGAGCAGACAGCACGATTTTAAATTTTCTTCCGTTGTAGGTGAAATTGATTTCCCTTTCGGGGTTAGTCATTTCAAATTCAGATGTTTGGGGGTTGTACTTAATAGCGGTTTCAAGTATTTTCATTAAGTGTCTTTTGTCTGTGTCCGCCTTTCGCTCCCTTGTTGTGGTCTTGCCGTAGGCATCTACCTTTCGGGGTGCTTGTCGGGCGGTTTTACTTGCCTTTTTCTGTTCGGGGGTTAGTTCAAAAAGTTTTTCCCCTCTGTCAATGCGTTCATCATCTTCAAGCATTTCTTCGGCTTCTTTTAAACTTATACCGAGAATTGCAGAGCATCTCATAATTTTGTTATTATCCATTTTTTACTCCTTTCGGTCGGGGAGATTGCTCTCCCCGACTTTTTACAGATTAGGCAACGGAGAAATAGGCAACTCCCTTTTCCTCTGTTCTTGTGATTGTGCCGTCAAGTTTCATCTGCCTAATAATTGCATTGACCTTATTCAGACTAACTTCTTCATATCCCTCAATCTTGTTGAGTTCCTTTGTAATCTGCGTTACGGTCATTGCTCCGTCAAGAATATCTTCTGCGATAATCTTCTTGATTTCCTCATTGGCTTTCTGCGTAGGTGTCTGCTTCTTGTTTGCGTTCTTTCTGCTGTTGACCTCGATTCTGCTGTTGATGAAGTCCACAAGTTCGGGGTTTGCCTTTACTTCTGCGAGGTTGAGAAGTTCTGCGTACATCTCGTTGATTGTTCTCTTGTTAGTCATAGTGTTCACCTTTTTCGATTGCTTTGCAACCGCCTTTCAAAAAATAATTTATTTGTTCGGCTCGGAGAGGCTTTGTTCCTCTCCTTACCTTACATACATATTATAGCATAAAAGTTGTTAATAAATATAGCGGTAATTTGTAACTTCATTATGAACGCCAAATTATTTCCAAACTTGTCTGCGGTCTGTTGGGGTTTGGCTCATTACTGTATAGCACTTTTTGCATTGGCTTGTGCTGTCTGTAGCAATACTGCATAATTTCCGTTTCGATTTCCACATCTTCGAGTGCGGTGTGTTCTTCCTTGTAGTCGGGGTTATTGGTGATAAAGGCATAAATTGATTCCGCTGTTGCTTGCGGTCTGCCGTTCTTCGTGAGAAAATTGTGTTCTTCGCAAAACTCAATGTAAGTCGGCATTTTACAAACTACTGAACGGCACATTTTCAAAGTGTCCCACCATTCAACCATACCATAAGGGAAAAATGAATAATGCTTTTTTGATACATAGCGGATTGTGTTATTTAATGCTCTGTAGTCAAATCGGGCATTGTGAGCGACAACCGCCTTAATATCATACTTTTTGATAAGTTCAATCATTTTGTTGCGAATAGTCCAAGTGTCAGACATAATTCTTTTACCGCTTCGGACTTCTTCCACATACTGCGGTATCTTGTTTGCGTAGTATGCCGAGGACATCAATTCCCTTTCGTAGACAAAAATATCACGATTTACATAACTATATTTTTCGTAAACATTTCCTCTTGTGTCGGCTACCTGAAAACCGCAATCATAAAATAGAACATAGTCCATATTAAGTGAGCCGTTTTCGTCTGTGAGTGTGTTTGCTGTTTCTGTGTCGAGAACAAGCACATAATTGTGTCGCTTGTCAATCTTGATTTCTTCCATTTGGTTTTCCTCTCTTTCCTTTCGTTCCTCTCTCTTGAGGACATACATATTATACCACAAGTAAACGAAAAAAGCAATAGGCAAAGTGCACAAAGTTTCATAAAATTTTTTGTGTAATTTGCCCTCACAAAATGTTTACAATTTAGGTCTTGATTTATTCATAATTGGGGTTTCGGGAAATAGAATGTGAACGACTTGTGAACGGATTTTGGCTAATTTGTTAACGAAGTGTTAACAATTTGTTAAAACCGGCCTATGCGCGCATAAACGGCCGGCACTTATGAACGAGTCAAGCACATTTTGTAAACAATTTATGAATGCCCTTTCGTCAAATTACACAAAAAATCTCGCCCCTTAGGGCGAGACCTTAGTCAAATTTAACAGTAATCGAGCCACCATATCTTCGTATTTCGTGAAAATAGTCAATACTAAGTAATTGCTCTTCATCTTCAAAATAAACGGATATATCGTGCTTTTTGGCAAAGTCAAAAGCCTCTTCTAATTTTTTGACAACTTCCTCAGATATTTTCTGTTTTTCTTCCATTTTTCTTCTGTTAACTTCTTCTTGTAGCATTTCGCAGTAGGTTGTGAGTGTTTCAAGACTCACATCTTTCAATTCGTTTTTTGTGGGGAGTATTGCCATTTTTCCTTACCTCTCTTCCTTGTATTCTTCTTCGGTTATTTCTTCCCAACCACCGAAGCAATCAGCATAATAATCTTCAAGGATTTCTTCGGTTTCGTATTCATCATAGTCCCAACCCGTCACAAGATATTCATAACTTTCGGCATTAAGACGTCCAAACTCTTCTGCCATCTCATCAAGTTCTGCCTTTGTGGGGCGTTCCTTAAACTCTCTGTAGTTTGTGTTCTCTGTTCCGCAATAGGGGGTGTTTGCGGTAAATCTAAAATAAAACATTTTTTTCCTCTCTTTCTGTCGGAGGGGGTTTACTTCCCCCTCTCGACATTATTATTATACCATACTTTTTGCGATTTGTCAAGGGGTTTTTGAATTTTTTTTTATTTTTTTACTGTGTTATTTCTGCATAACAATTAGGGCATACATAATATTTTGTTGTGCTTCCGTGACGGCTCTTTGCTACGGCTTCAAGTTCCCAATGCTGACCGCATTCACAATATCCACCATTCCAAGCACTTTCTTTGCCCTCTGATTCAAAAGTCAGTCCAACAGATGCAATGAGCCAAAAAATCAGTATTGCAGATGCCCCACCGAGTTTATGCTTGAGGTCAACCCCACCGATTAAGAACAACAGTATAAAGGGGACAAAAGCCAATCCAAAACCGAAAAATGTAATCATAAAAGTTGTAGTCATTTTTTTCTCTCCTTTTTAGCAATCCTTTAAAAGTCTTATAATAGGGTTTTTATCTTCCGCTCGGCACTCAATACGAACATAACCAACCGCCCGACAAACTGAAATGAAGCAAGGGAAGTTATTTGTTATGTATTCAATCTGCGGTCTAACCGCATCCCAACAGAGCCAATAGTATTTGATAACTTTCATAATAATTCTACCTTTCCTTTCCTTTTGGTATACTTTATTATACCATAAAAATTGTTAATAAATATAGGGGTTATTTGTAAACAAGGAGTTAATCCTTGCTTACAAACTCCTTTAATATGTAAATGTCATACCATTCCATATTTGCCACATCTTTGTGCTCACGCCTAACCACAAGACCCTCGGCTTCAAGTTCATACATTGCCTTGTGTCCTTCCGCATTAGCGGGGGAGAAGATGTTTCTCTTTCGTGTTCCGTTGGGGCAGGTCGCAAGTACTTTCAAAATCTGTTCTCTCATTTTCTTTATTTCCTTTCCTCTTGGTATACCTTATTATATCATACTTTTTATAATTTGTCAAGGGGTTTTTGACTTTTGGGATGTAAATAATTTATGAATGGGTTGTAGTTTTTGTTTTGAATATTTGTGAATAAATTGTTAACGCAAATTAGGGGGTTTGCGGTTTGGCGGACCCCTGACCGAACAGATGTTCGTTTACCCGTCCGTTGGACGCCCTTCGCCCAAGCCAATAAAAAAGGCTTCCCTCAATCGAGGAGGGAAGCGAGGAACTCAAGAACATCTGTTGTTGTGGGGTTTACTGTTTCGCCCAAGTGCCAACCCTTGCGGATTTTGTCGTTGTCATCGAACAGTATTGCGGTTTCATCTTCCGCAAGATATTTTCTTATGCTGTCGGCTTTTGTTGTGCCGTAGGCTATGCCGTGGAAGTGGTCGAAGGGGAAGTTATAGCGGTTAAGCCATTCGAGTTTGGCGTTGCGTGTTGCGGTCTTGTATTCTTCGCTTGAGCCTTTCGACAGCCAAGTAATTATTCTGATTTCTATTCCCTTTTGGTGTATTGCGGTAAGGATTTCCGCAAGTCTTTCCATATCCCAAAGGGGTTTCGCTTCGATGTAAGGTGTGGGGTTTTCGGCTCTTAACTTTTCAAGCCAACCATTTACTCCGTAAAGGTCTGCTATTGTTCCGTCCATATCCCATACTATCATTTTTACCATTGTGTTTACCTCTCTTTCATTTCTTGAGTATATTATATCATAAAGGTATGGATTTGTCAAGGGGTTTTGGAAAAAAAGTTGAGTTTTGGCGTTTTGCACAAAAAGGGCGTGGGTTGGCGTCGAAAAATTAGGCATATTGCGGGATATGAACGAAATGTAAATTATTTGCAACTTTCAAATGAAAAAATTGTGAACAAATTGTTAATTGCTAGAACCAGCCGCCGCGTTGGATGGCGGCTGGCTAAAGTTAATTTTTACTTATAGGAAAAAATTGTAAACTTTTTGTTAACAATTTTCGGTTTCAACTTTCACTTTCAGCAACTTCCGTTTCGTGGCACGGGTGGTTCAGTGGTACACCACCGGCACTGAGGAGCAGTTCCCTAAGAGGAGGCTGAGCCTTCGCTCAGTCCTCTCTCTCAATGTCACCGCAGAACGCAATCGCCTTTGTGAATAAATTGTTAAAAAGCTGTGTCTGTTCTGTTATCTGATTCTTGAGTACGTCAACGGTGAAATTAAAATGGTCGTTGCCATTGTGGGCGAGTTTGCGACTAAAACCGAATCGAATTACGCTCTCGATTAACAATGCTTTAGCATAACTGCACTCAAGGGTATGTGTAGCAAAAATTGAAAATCTCTTTTCGCCGTCATAGTTTGCAATTTCAACCGCTCTTTGTTCTACCTTACGGGATGTGATACCGATTTTGCATTTTCCGAATTTTCTTTTGTTTGTGTAGCATCCGTAGTAAATTGTGTAAGTCATTTTTGTGTACCTCTCGTTCATTTCTTGAGTATATTATACTACATAACTTCGGATTTGTCAATAGGTTTTTTAGAAAAAAATTGATTTTTTTGAGAAAAAATCAAATTTTTTTATGTTTTTTTCGATTTTTTTAGTAATTATGAATAAATTATTACAAATGTAAATTATTTGTAAATTTTGGGGTGGTTTATGAATAGAGTATTAGGATTGTGAATAAATCAAGTCTAAATTGTAAATTTTTTGTAAATTTTTTGTTAACAAATTGTTAACAAAAAATTGGGGTGCTACGATCGAATTTACAATTTGTTCACAATTCCCTTGACTTTATGAACATTTTATGAACAAACTGTTAACATTTTCGGGAATTGTGAACAAATTGTAAATTTTTTGTAAATTTTTTATTAACATTTCGTGAACAAAATGTTAATAAAAAACCGGCCGCCCCGTGTGTTAGCGGCCGGCAATTGTGAACAATTTCATATAGAATTATGAACAAACTGTGAACAATTTGTTAACAAATAAATTATGAATAAACTATGAACTTTTTGTAAACTTTTATTAACAGTTTGGTAACATTTGATTTGTTACCAAACTGTAAACTTTTTGTTAATGATAAATTGCTATCAAGGTATTGCCGCAATACACTTTGCAATATGTACAATTTTCATTTGCAAAATTACCCGCAATTTTCATTGCGATTGCTCTTTCTTGCACTATGGCAATTACTTTTCCACCTACCGCTATTATTTTATACATTTTTGTTTACCTCTCTTTTCCTTATTTCTGTATACATTATACCACAAGAATCGCAGAAAATCTACATTATTTTGTAAATCAATTATGAACTTTTGTTAATAAATGGGCGATTGCCCATTTATTAACAATATACTAAATTCATTTTACGCCAACCCAATACACTAATTTGGTTGCACGCCCTACCTACCGCAATGGCTTCGTGCTTTGTGTTGACTCTGTGCGACTTGTCAATATAATAGATACCATCGCTAAACCACACACCGCAATTTCCTTTGTAATCTCTTACCATTTGGATGGCTTCGTGTATATCGGTTGTCTCTTTGCCCTCTGTGGCTACCTGCCAGCCTGTTTTGTATGTGATGATTTTGCCGTTCTTGAGTGTAAGTCCGTCATTGTTTGTAAGTTTTTTAAGTGTTCTAATGTTAATCATTTGTGTTTACCTCTTTCGTTCTTTCTGTATATATTATATCATACTTTTGGCGTTTTGTCAATAGTTTTCCGAAAAAAACTTTGTTTTAGGATGTAAACACTTTGTGAACGAAAAATGCTTTTTATTTTGAATAATTGTGAACAAACTGTTAACGCGAATTAGGGGTCGCTCGGGCAGAACGAATGTTCGGTTAGTCTAAACTAACCAATACCAAAAGCGAAAGGGCTTTCGCCCTCTCACTTTTTGACCCACACGCCCGAGCGGTTGATGTTTTCGTAAAGCGTTCTGTCAATCTCAACATCACCACACTTGATAATAGCGAGGTAGTAATCATCAAAATCATTGTCAGGTGTTGCGTATCTCATCGGGTTGAGATATGCTTCATTGGCAAGTGCGAGGTTGTCAACGTGAATTGTGTTTGTCGTGATGTCGTAAGGGTTGATGATGTAAATTTCGAGAGTATACATTTTGTTTACCTTTTCGGACGGCTTTTTGCCGTCCGCCTTTCTTAATTTCTGTAATTATTATAACATAGATTTCGCTGAAATTCTACATTATTTTATGAATTTTTTAAATTATTTTGTTCATATTTACTGATTTTTCAGAATTACATTTTCAATATCTACCACATAAACGTAACCATTTTGAAAAGTGATTTCAATTAAATCTGTACCCGTAAATACTTTGTAGTCCTTAATTTTACCGCTAACAGTATAATTTTCTGCGGGTATGTAGATAATCGCAGATTTGTAATTTTCAATCGGTACTGTTAACTTTTCGACTTTTGGCTGATTAACTATTTGCAAAAATGTTGTCATTGTTGCGAATATCGCAACCGTTGTAATGATGGTTTGAAGTTTAGGCATTTTCATTCATCTCTTACCTTTTCCTTTCCTTATCGTATGACTAATTATAACATAAAAATTGTAAACAAATATAGGTATAAATTGTAAATGTGTTGTTCATAATTTCGGGAATGAGATTGTTAGATTTTTAACGATGTTCATAATTTTTAATTTTTGTTAACAGTTTGTTCATAATTAATTCGGAGCCACTTGGGAAGAACGGATGTTCTATTTTTGTTCTAAAAAATCGGGGGTTAAAACCCCGATTTTGTTTTAACAATAGACCTTTAAAATACCATTTGTGATTTCTGCCTTTATTTTTGAAGCTTCTAACATTTTGCAAACTTTTGTCGCCTTTTCGATGTCATCATTATCCAATAAGTAAACTACATAATTTTCGCCCTTGTTTTTTGCTTTTGTAATATCTCTAACAATTGACAGACAAAATATAAAAATTTCCATTTTTTTCTACCTTTTGGAATACTTTGTATTCCGTTCCTTTCTCATTTCTTGTATATATTATAGCACATTTTTTTGATTTTGTCAATAGTTTTCTGAAAAAAAATCAATTTTAGCACTTTGCACAAAATGATTCGTGATTTTTAGGCAAAATCACCAAAAGGCTAAAGTTGTTCATTTTATAAAAATTTTATTCACAGTTTGTTCACAATTTAATTCCGAGCCGAACGGATGTTCGGTTTTTGTTTTAAGAAAAATCTTGCGATTTCTCGCAAGATTTCTCTTTTACTCAACCACTTCAATTTCTCGGATTGTGTTTGCGTTCTTTACTCTTTTAACTTTGTTTACTTTGCAACGCTCATTCTCTTCAGCCTTTCGTGCTTCGTAGAATTCAATCGGAAGATAATTTCTGTATTCCATTTTGCCGATGTAATTTACAATTTCTGTTTCTTCCTCGATGTATTCGCCATCGTTGTATCTTGCTTCGGCTCTTGCTTTGTCTACATAGTATTCAAAAATAGGTGTATAGTCTGTATTTCCGTAAATATCAACCTTTTTGTCAAATCCTACTCTTACTTCATAAATTTTCATTTTTTTTACCTCTCATTTTTTATTTTATTTTTTAGGGTTTTTCCTTCCCTCTTTCTGTATATATTATAACATACTTTTTTGATTTTGTCAATAGTTTTTTGAAAAAAAATCAAGTTTTTTTTCGATTCAGCATTTTACACAAAACCGCAAGTCTCTTTTTGTGCATTTTGCCTTTTGGGATTTTATTTGTTAAAAAAATAACAATGTTTATAATTTTTAATTTTTGTTAACAGTTTATTCATAAATAATTCGGAGTCATTCGGGAACATCTGTTCGGAACGGATATGGAAAAATGGGGCTTTCGCCCCGTTCTCCTTACCACTTGATTATTACCTTTGTTTCACTGTCGTTGTAAATTTCAGCGACAAAACCTGCTTCTCTAAACTTTCTGATAAATAAACCTTTTACCTTGTTGTCCCTAACTTCAAAGATTGTATTTTCTTCGCCTTTGTTTGCGGCTTCCACAACCTTTGCACTTGCGAGGTCTGCGAGTTTGTCTGCTTCTTTCTTGAGCATTTCAAACTGTTCTTCGTTGTACTTTCTAACTCTTGCCTTTGCTTCGTTTGCTGTAATCATCATTTTTCTTTACCTTTTGGACTTCTTTGAAGTCCGTTCCTTTCTTTCTTTCTGTAATTATTATAACATAGTTTTTGTATTTTGTCAAGAGTTTTTTTGTAAATAAAATATTAAGAAATTTCCTTTACCCATTCACAAAAATCATCTCTTCTTTCAGCCTTGCGAAGTTCATACTCTACCGCTTCGACATCTTCTGTCGCACATTCGAGAATAAAATCTAATGCTTCGCCCTCTCTTGTGATTTTTACAGAATCAATTATTTCTAACATTTTAATTCTGTAGTCAATTGCTTCTTCGCTAATTGTTACCTTGTATTTTGTCATTTTATTTTACCTCTTTTCTTTCCCTCTTTCTGATATTATTATACCACAAACAAAGACAAAAATCTACATTATTTTATGAATTTTTTAAATTATTTTATTCATAATTTCAGGAAATCAAATTTGTTATTTTTTTAACGATGTTCATAATTTAAATATTTTGTTCACAATTTGTTCATAGATTTAGGGCTGTTACGTTAGTTTTCGGAAATCAAACAGATGTTCGATTTTTCATTTTTTTGAAACAGAGGCTTAAGCCTCTGTTTCGTAGAAATTGATTTCGTAATAACTTACTGCTTCATCTATTCTAAAATATCTCATCGGATAAGTGAATACTTCCATAGCCTTAACATAATCATCAAATGTAAATGTTGTTCTTGCGGTTTTGTTGATAATAATTTCTACTGTATACATTTTTTTCCTCTCTGTCGTGGGTTTGTTTTGTGGGGTTTTCCTTCCCTCTTTCTGTATTTATTATAACACAACCAACAGAAAAAATCTACATTATTTTGTAACTGATTTGTAAACGTCTCGTTCATAATTTCAGGAAAATGGGTTTGTTAAATAAATAACAAAGTTCATAATTTAAATACTTTGTTAACACTTTGTTCATATATTTAGGATTGATACGATGATTGCGAACATTCGTTCTTCGTCCGTTCATCGAACATTTGTTCGGTTAGTAGTCTCCCAAACCGCAAACCAAAAGAGAACAAACATTCTCGTCTGTTCTCTTTCTCTCTTGGATTACTCTGCTACATTAACAACACTCGAAACCCATTCGACTTCGTAGTTATCTTCATTGTAATAACCATAACTGTCTATTACACATTTGCTTATTATTCTATCATCGCAAACCTCATTGCTGTCTATTGTATAATGATGTATCTGATTATTGTATTCAACATTATTCGCAAATGCTTTGTTTACCACTTCGATTTCCCAATGTTCTGTTATTGCGTTGTACTTTGCTGTTGCTTCTGTTGTTAGTGTTTCTGTGTATTTCTGTTCTTCTTCTGTTGGTTTGTTGTATGTTGTTATTATTGTTGTGATTGTTGCTGTTATTATCATTGTTATTATTATTGTTATTATTGTTCTTTTCATTGTTGTTTGTTCTCCTTTTTTAATCTCTGTAAATATCAACATCAAAATAATAAATGTTTGCTTCGTTTGTTTCTCTACATCTGTTTACTCTTCCACCAAAATTATACCTATCTATTGCGTCGATAAGTTCGTCATCTGTTGGCTTTGTTGTTGCTTCAAATGTTCCTTTGTATGTGTCTGTTCCTGTTCTTCTTCTTTCGATTGTTGTGTAGTTAAAGTTTGTCATTGTTTTATTACCTTTTCCTTTCCTTTTTTCTGTATTTATTATATCATATTTTTTTGATTTTGTCAATTAAGAAATTGTAAATGATTTGTGAATTAGTCGTTCATAATTTTAGGAAAACAAAATTGTTATTTTTTTAACTAAGTTCATAATTTAAATATTTTGTTCATAATTTGTTCATAAAGTTTGGAGCCGAACGGATGTTCGGTTAGTCTAAACTAACCGAATAAATAAAAGTTATGACCCCATTAAATGGAGTCATAACTGATAACTGATTTTCGATTTTTGCAATTTTTAAATACTTGCAAGCCGTTCGTTTTAATGTCATTAAAAAACTGCGATTCTGTATTGACTGCAAACCACTCTGTGGCTATTCCGCTACGCTCATCAATTTTAAACTCAAAACCTAATTGATTGATTTCGTTGTGGATTGCTGTCTCCAGCTGTCTTTTGGTTTTTCCATACACTGTTACGGTCTGTAAGAGTCTTGCAGTGGGATTGTGTGTGATGTAGGGAATTAAACGATTTAGTAAATTGCTCGTATATCCTACCTTAAAATATATTTCATTTTGATTAAAACTTGCCGAAGCCATTAAGTAAATAACTGCCATTTTTTCGTACCTTTTTTTTTATTTATTTATTGATATCATTATACTACTAAAGGCAAAAAAAATATAGGCTAATTTTATGAATTTTTTTATAATTTTTGTTCATAATTTTAGGATTTTGAAATCGTTAAAAAAATAACAAAGTTCATAATTTAAATATTTTGTTCATAATTTGTTCATAAAATTAGGGCTCGAACGGATGTTCGGTTTTTGTTCTAAAAAAGGGAAGCCTTTCGGCTTCCTTTTTAGATTTTTTCAACCTTGATTATTTCAATGTATGCATCATTCACAACCGCACCGGCGAGAGCCTTTTCTGTCATTGTTGTTGTGTAGATTGTTTCCTCATTGTCGTACTTGTAGGTTACCTTTACAAGAGCGTTTTTGTTGTTTCTTTTAAAAATGTTTGTCATTGTTTTGTACCGAACCGCTTTGCGGTTTCCTTTCTCATTCATTGAGTATATTATACTACAAGGAACAAAAAAATTCTGCATTATTTTGTAACTAAAGTGTAAATGTGTTGTTCATAATTTAAAAGTTTAAAATGTTAAAAAAATAACAAAATTCGTAGTTTAATAATGATTTGTTAATAGTTTATTTATAATTTTGAGAGTGCGAGAGAGGATAGCAAAATGCACAAAAAATTTATTGATTTTTATGCAGGGTGCTGAAATGTTAACAAAGTGTTAAGAAAGTGTTAAGGTCCGCAACGTACCTTTTTATTTTTTGAAATGTGAATAAATTATTAACAAAGTATGAACAGGGGCGGGTGTTAACAGGAGAAATAATTTATTAACATTTTGTTCATAAAGGACCTCCCACCACTCCCCACCAAATCGATTCTAAATTTCGAAATTACCACTACCCCCCTCCCCTCTCTTTTACGGATTTTACAACTCCAACCCCCAATCCTCAATTTCCAAATATTTTTTACTAACCCCCTATTTTAGCCCCGTTACCCTCACCCATTTGACTTTTCAAAAAAAATATTGTATAATATTCATATAAGTTCCAGAAAGAGGTCAATTTGAAATTAGATTATAGATTAAAAACCATAGAAGAACGCAAAGCCTTAGTTGAAAAAATATTAGAAGAAAACCCCAATCCTTCTGAAAAATATCTTGAGATTTTAGCCGACTATTTGGTGTTCTGTATGGACAAAGAAGAAAAAAAAGAAAAGAAAATCCTAACCCCAAACCGCATCGCAACCATTCAACGTCGAGAAGTCTCCTACCAATCCCTTGTCGAACAGTTTGAAAATGGCGAAGATGGGCTTTATCACCTTTTTAATGATGATAAAACTATGATTTTTCACCCCAAGAAAACAATAACCAAACAAGATGTTGAAGAAATCCCTGGGCTCAAAGAGTTGCGCGAAGAGATAAAAGCCCTTGACGCAAAAATCAAAACCATGCCCTACGGACGCGACAAATACATCATGAAGCAAATCCTAATAGATTTGCGCAAAGACCAATATACTCTCAAAGAATGCTACAAACCATGCCTTGGTTGTATGCCGTCTTTTGGAGGTAAATCCTATATCCATTTAGAGTCTTCTTCTGAGGTCTCGCCTGACGGACAAGTGTCCTATTCCGGCGTATCCCTTGCCGACCCAAAAGTAATAACCACAATTCTCAAATATTACTCTAAGCTTAAAGCCAATAGCGTAGATCGATTTGAAGGAGACACTTGGTATTTGCTCCAAGATTTCGAAGACGTAACTGATAGAGCTCTCGCTGACTATCCAATGTATATGACCATCCTTGAGCTCAAAATCGACGGACTGCAGAACGCGCAAATCCAAGAGAAATTAGAGGAACTTTATGGCGAAACCTATACCCCCGAATACATTTCAACCCTTTACAACAAGAAAATCCCTAAGCTAATTGCCGAAAAAGCTGAGGAAGATATTTTAAACCATCACTTCATAGAAAAAGAAAAAGGTTAGTTTAAAAAATGCACTCGTTGCGGTCAAATCAAATTAGCTCATCCTAAATATTTTTCAAAAAATTGTACAAGCAAGGATGGATGGTATAGTATATGTAAAGAGTGTAGAAAGAAGGGACAAAAGAAAAAATGATAGATAAAGATACACTATTGCGCTGCGAAAAATGCGGAAAAGTGCTGAAAGCCATCGAGTTCTATGGTTCCAACAACACGGAGAAATATCCAGATGGCAAGCTGAAGCAATGTAAGGCCTGCCTCACAATGCATGTAGATAATTGGGATCCTACCACCTATCATTGGATTTTAGAGGAAGTTGATGTTCCCTATATTTAGGAGGAATGGAATAAAATCCTCCAAAAGGAGTTATCTGAAGGAAAAAAAATTACCACAATGACTATCATTGGTAAATACTTAGCCAAAATGAAGTTAAAGCAATTTAAAGACTATCGTTGGAAAGACACTAATCTTTTGCGCGAAATGGCCGAGGCTAGAGCAGCTGAAGCTATGCGTCTTCAAGGATATGCTTAGGCAGAAATTGACTAGGCTCTTGCTACTGGTATTGTTTAGGCACCTGAACGCCCAACAATGTTTGCGGAAACGGACTTGCCGCCAGCGCCAGAAATAGATGAGTTTGAAAATGATTTAACCGAAGAAGATAGAACTTATTTGCGCTTAAAATGGGGTAAAAGTTATCGAGCTGAAGAATGGGTAACATTAGAGCAGTTATACGAAGAAATGCTTTAGTCTTATGACATCCAGGCAGCTGGAGACCTCAATACTCTTAAATTGGCGTGTAAATGTTCTCTTAAGGCCAATCAGCTTTTGGATATAGGAGATGTCGATGGAGCTCAGAAAGCTACAAAAATGTATGATAGCTTGATGAAATCTGGTAAATGGACTGCGGCCCAGAATAAAACAGATGAAAATGAACTTATTGACTCTGTTGGCGAATTAGTTGCGCTTTGTGAGCGTGACGGATTTATACCTCGTTATTACTCCGCAACACCAAAAGACCATGTTGATAGAGTAATTGAAGATTTGAAAAAATATACAACAGATCTTGTTCGTGAAGAAACTGGATTAAGTTCTATGATTGAAATGGCTATGCGCCAAATGGAAGACGAAAAAGCTAAGATTGAGGCTGCGGCTGAGCTTGGAGAAGACACGGAAGAAGAAGCAGAAAATAAAATGTTTAATTATGATGCTGAGGTTGTTCCTGTTTCTGCCGCAGATTATGAAGAATTCAATGAGTTTTAGGAAGAATTAGAAGATGAAGATTATGATAATCTTCTTGAGCTTTTGGATAAGGCGGGTGAAGTTTAATGGCATTACAAGATTTATTAAACCTCTCGCAATCTAAAAATGCTAAAAAAATTGGTATATCAGAAGAAAGAATAGAAGTAATAAAGCCTGCGGTTAGGGATTATATCGCCTTATGGCGAGAATATCCGGACTTATTTGTAGACTATATGCAGACAGGATATGACCCCGAAAAGGCTGAGCGTTTAACGTTCAGACTTTTCTTTTATCAAAGAGTTTTTATTCGTATTGCTATACGTTATAAATATGTGTATGCGGTTTTCCCTCGAGCTTATTCAAAATCATTTCTTTCGGTTATGGTTCTTATGATTAGAGCTATCTTATATCCTGGGGCTATGCTGTTCTCCACAGCGGGTGGTAAGGAACAGGCTGCGCAAATCCTTCAAGAAAAAATAACAGATATTTGTAATAAAATCCCAGCTTTTTCAAGAGAAATAGATTGGGATCGAGGCGCAACTCGTGTTGGTAAAGACTCTTGTAAATATGTATTTAAGAGTGGTTCAACAATAGAAAACCTCCCTGCTCGTGAAAGCTCCAGAGGTCGAAGAATGCACGGCGGTATAGTGGAAGAATGTGTTGGTGTTGACTAGAAGATGCTTCAAGAAGTAGTAATCCCTACGATGAACGTATCTCGTCGTTGTATGGATGGTAGCGTTCAAGAGGATGAAATGTTGAATCAGTCGCAACTTTACATCACAACCGCAGGATACAAGAATACATTTAGTTATGATAAACTAATCCAACTTTTGGTTCGTATGGTTATAGAACCTGATAAATCCTTTGTTATGGGAGGTACATGGCGAATCCCAGTTCTTTTAGGCTTACAGCCTAAAAACTTTATTGAAGACCTTAAAAAAGACTCAACATTTAATGAAGCTTCTTTTGGACGAGAATATGAGAGTATCTGGACGGGAACAGTTGAAAACGCTTTCTTTGATGGTGAAAAATTTGAACGAAATCGTTAGCTTCAAAAACCAGAGTATGAGTATTCAGGACGCTCTAATAAAAACTCTTATTATGTCTTATCGGTGGACGTAGGTCGAAAAGGATGTTAGTCTATTATTTCAGTTCTGAAAGTTAGTCCACAAGTTCAAGGCCGTTCAGTTAAGTCATTAGTAAATATTTATGACTTAAATGATATGCATTTTGAGGATTAGGCAAAAACAATTAAAAAATTATATTATAAATATCAAGCCAAAAGAGTGGTAATAGACGGTAATGGCTTGGGCGCAGGCCTTATCGACTACATGGTTAAACCCCAACTGGATGAAGGAGGAGACTTAATCCCAGATTTTGGTATTTATAATGATGAAGAAAAGTTTTATAAAAAATATGAAACTAAAAATTGTGAATACGATGCTATATATATTATAAAAGCAAATGCTCCAATTAATACTGAGGCTCATGGTATAGTGAGAACTTCTCTGGATATGGGGCGTCTCAAGTTCTTGATCGATGAGAAAACAGCTAAAAATAAATTATTAGGAACAAAATTAGGACAGGCAATGACTCCAGAGCAGAGAAATGTTTATCTTAAACCTTTTATGCTTACTAGTGTGTTAAAAGAAGAAATGATGAATCTACGTGAAGAAAATGAGGGTATTAATATTATTCTCAAGTAGGCTAACAAAAAGATTCAAAAAGATAAATTTTCAAGTCTGGAATATGGATTATATTATATTAAACAAGAAGAAGATAGTAAGAAGAAGCATAAACGCTTTAATGCTTCAGATTGGTTATTTATGAATTAAATGCTTTCAGCAGTTGACTTTATGAAAAAAATATGGTAAAATATTTTTAAGAAGTTGACTGCTGAAATTAATTTTTTGGACATTTTTTTTTAAAGTGATTTAATAAAAAGTTAATCTTAAATAAGAGAGTTAAAAAAGAAGGTGAATTATAGATGAAAGCCTCAAGAGGAGAAATAAAAATCCATGAAATATTGGATAATGCAGGTTTAGTTTATGAAGAGGAATACATCATTCCTGGACTAACTAGTTCCAATGGACGTGCCTTAAGGTTTGACTTTGTAGTTTTTACCGATGATGGTGAAATTGATTTTATTATAGAATATTAGGGCAAATAGCATTATGAAGCGAGTCCAAAGTTCGGTGGAAAAAAAGCATTATATCAACAATAGTTTAATGATAATAAAAAACGAAGATATTGCGCTTTGCACAATATCAATTTAATAGAAATCCCATATACTGATGAACACTTGGTTAATTATGACTATATTATGAAAAGAGCTGGTTATTGAGGCTCAAGGAGGTGAAACGTTTGGAAGAATTAAATATAAATAATTAGGAAAAAATACATTCTAAAGGTTTCGACATGGGAAAAGTAACAGATTACAATAGCATGAAAGTTGGATTAAAGACTTTGGATGATGCTGTTTTGAATCTGGGCGTTTTGAAAAAATACGAACAAAACTATAATAATAAAGGATTAGTTCTTAGAGCCCTTGCGGAAAAGGATATTAAAGAACTAAGAGAGATTTCTGAATATTTTTATGCTATTAGTGGTATTTATAAAAGAACTTGTGATTTGTTTGCATTTTTATATAGATATGATTGGTATGTGGTGCCCGAAATCTATGATAACAAAATATATGAAAAAGAACAAGAACAAAAAAAGTTGTTAAAAGATTTTTAGTTAATGCTACACTATTTAGATAATTCACATATTAAAAAGATTTGTGGTGATATAGCATTAGAGGTAATTAAAAAAGGTGCGTATTATGGATATTTAGTACCATCAGATGATAGAATTGTTTTACAGCAATTACCTATTAATTATTGTCGCTCAAGATATTTTAAGGGAGACAGTCCCGCAATTGAGTTTAATATGAAGTTTTTTGATGAATAGTTTAGAGATATTAATTATCGAATGAGAGTGCTAAAGATGTTCCCTAAGGAGTTTGCTAAAGGTTATGTTTTATATAAGCAAGGTAAACTTTAGCCTGATTTCGCAGGAGATACTCAAGGAAGTTGGTATTTACTTGATCCTGATAGCACAGTCAAGTTTAATATTAATAATAGTGATACCCCTATTTTTGTTAATGCTATACCAGCGATTTTAGACTTAGACGCAGCGCAAGACTTAGACCGCAGAAAGCAAATGCAAAAATTATTAAAAATCATAGTTCAAAAGCTCCCAAGAGATAAAAATGGGGATTTAATTTTTGACGTTGATGAAGCTAGAGATTTACACAACAACGCCGTTGAAATGCTTAGACGTGCTGTTGGTACTGATGTGTTAACAACATTTGCCGATGTTGAAAGTATTGATATGTCTGATAGAAATACTGCGACCACAGTTGATGATCTTTAGAAGGTTGAGCGTGCAATCTTTAACGCTCTTGGTATTTCATAGAACTTATTTAATACTGATGGTAATTTATCATTGGAAAAATCTATTTTAAATGATGAATCCATGATGAAGAACTTGCTTTTACAATTTCATATATTTTTTGATAAAATAACTCAGGTCAAATATGGTAAATCTAAAAAGTATAATTTTAGATTATATATGTTAGAGACAACTCAATATAATTATAAAGATTTGTCTAAAATGTATAAAGAACAAGTCCAAATTGGATATTCTAAAATGTTACCTCAAATTGCTCTTGGACATTCTCAAAGCTCAATTCTGCATACAGCTCATTTCGAAAATGAGATTCTTAATTTGTCTGGTCTTATGTTACCTCCACTTATGAGTTCTACATTGAGTGGTGAAGACTTAATGAATATTACAGGCAAGGGAAATAAAGAAGGAAATGCTGAAGCGGGCAGGCCAGAAAAGGCAGAAGATGAAAAGTCTGAAAAAACATTACAAAATCTTGAATCTATGGGATAAGGAGGGTTGAAAAATGCATATAAGTTTAAAAATGGATAGACCAATAGAAATAATTAATATTGTTCCTCTCAACCCTTTAATTTCTAAATGTTAGATTAAAGTTTGCTGGGTGGGCGAAGAAGCCAATAGGAATAAGTCTGTGATTACTAAAGAAGTTGCTAGAGAAATGGCTAACTCTATACCGGGTTCTCCAATAGTAGGATATTATGATGAGATGACAGAAGATTTTATGGGTCATGAAAAAGAGTTGGAAATTATAGATGGAGAATTGCGATTTAAAGAAATTACTAGACCCTATGGTTTTGTAGACCTTAATGCTAAATGTTGGTTTGAATGGTTCCTTGATGATGGAATAAACGAAAGAGAATACTTAGTAACTGAAGGATACTTATGGACGGGTTAGTATCCTGAATGTTAGAGAGTTATAACTCGTGGAAATAATCAATCAATGGAGCTTGATGAAAAACTAACTCATGGAAATTGGGCAAGAGACAAAAAAGGTGATCCCCAATTTTTTATTATTAATGAGGCAATAATGTCGAAATTATGTATTTTAGGTGAGTCTGTTGAGCCTTGTTTTGAAGGCGCAAATATTAAGTTCTCACTTGAAGATAATTTTAAAAATGAATTATTCGCAATGATGAATAGTTTAAAAGAAATCTTAAGTGAAGGAGGAACAGAAGAAATGGAAGATAATAAAGTTCTTGAAGAGGTAGTAGAAACTCCTGTTGTTGAAGAAACAGTAACAGAAGAAACTTCTACAGATTTTTCTGAAAATTCGGACAATTCTGATGAAATAACAGAGAACAAAACTGAAAATAATATAACAGAAGAAAATGCTCCTGAATTTTCTGAGGACAAAAAGGACGATGAAGAAGTATGTCCTAAGTGCGGCAAGCCAGTATCTGAATGTGATTGCGAAGATGAAAAAGAAGAAAAGAAAACTTACAATCTTGAAGAAGTGGTTGAATATAGCGAATTACTTGAAAAGTATAACGCTTTAGTTGCTGAAAAGGAAACTTTATCTAATGAAGTTGCTTCTTTAACAGCAGAGATTGCTCCTTTAAAGGAGTTTAAGAATGCTGCTGAACTCAAAGAAAAACAGGCTATGGTTAATAGCTTCTATATGCTTTCTGAAGAAGATAAGAAGGAAGTTGTAGAAAATATTAATAATTATTCTGTTGATGAAATCGAGTCTAAGCTCGCTGTAATTTGCGTTCGCAATAAGGTAAGCTTTGCACTTGAAGACGAAGTAGGTAAAGAAGAACCTACAATATTTAATTTAAATGAAGTTGAAACTGTTGATAGTGGCTGTCCTGGTTGGATTAAGGCTGCAGAAGCAGTTAAAGCTAGTAAAAACAAATAATTTAATTTTAAAAGGAGGAATTACAAATGGCTAAAACAAGATTAAGTGGCGCTCAGTATGTTCAGCACGGTTATGGTCAGGTTGAACCTAATCACCTCTCTGCTCAGAGAACAGCTCAGATCTATGCTCAGCTCCCCGCAAAAAGCGATATCAATGTATTAGAGAACGGTCAGTTTGTAAAATATAACTACAAAGATGGTGTAGTTGATTTTGTAGGTGCAGGCGAATGGATGCTTGTATTTAATGAAGTAAAAGTTTATCATGAAATCGAAAATGATGACGATTTCGCAATGAAGAAGGAAAATTATGTTGCTAGAGTTTATAGTCCTGTAAATGGCGAAGTTCTTGAATCTTACAAGGCTCGTAATTACAAGGGTGTTGTAGCTCCCGCAGATCCTCTCGTTCATGACTCTACTGATGATCCTTTCACAGTTGAGAAGCATGCTAAGCCCAACCTCATGAAGGAAGGCACTAACATGGTTCCTAGAGTATTTAAGACAAATGTTGGTGATATTTATACAACAAACTGTGTAAATGTTGAAGCTCCTGCTCTCGGTGACATCCTCACTCCTGGTGCTGATGGTTACCTCGTTGCTGGTGATGAGTCCAGTGCTATGCAGTGGCAAGTAGTTAAGGTTTATACACTCGCTGATAGACAGCCTGCTGTTAAACTTATGAGAATTGCGTAATTTAGGAAAGGAGGACGATTATTATGATGAATAGACAAGATTTAATAGCATTAACAAAAGTTGTAGCTAAGGCTAATCCTTCCAATCCTGTTGCTTATTCTTTCCAGGACAAAACTTTTGATTATGAAACATTAAATGAAACACTTCGTAATGAATTTAAGGAATATGCTGGCACTTACGCTCAGTATAGAGAAAACAAAAACTTCATCTTCTCTGTAATTGAAGAAGTTCTTGATGATATTCTTCCTAAGAAGGTTGAAGAAGCTTACGGTATGTTTGCTGAAGTTAAGACATTTAACCAGGGTGATAAGCCTCTCTTCAGAAGAAAGCTCAACGCTCGCAACAGAGCTAAGCAGTTTATTACAAGAGTAGGTCTTGCAGGTATCTATGAAGTATTCAAGGTAGCTGCTGGTACTGAAAGCTTCGAAGTACAGACAAGTGCTATTGGTGGCGCAGCTCAGATCGGATTTGAAGAGTTCCTTGATGGTAGAGCAGATTTCGCAGAAGTAACAGCTATCGTTATGGAAGGTATGGATGAACTCGTATTTGAGGAAGTAGGTCAGGCTCTTATTGGTTCTATCAATCAGCTTCCACCCGCTAACATCGCTGCTGTAGACGGCTTCGATGAAGATGCATTCGACCAGTTAATTAATATTGCTTCTGCTTATGGCGATCCTACAATTTATTGTACTTATGAATTCGCTGTTAAGATGATTCCTCAGGAAGCATGGAGATACACAGAAGCTATGAAGGATGAACTCTGGAGAACAGGTAGACTTTCCAACTATAAGGGTAAGAAAGTTATCATTCTTCCTCAGGGCTTCACAGATGAAACAAACTCCAAGAAGAAGATTAACCCTGGCTACTGCTGGATTATTCCTTCTGGTGGAGACACAAAGCCTGTTAAGATTGCATTCGAAGGCAAGACAGTTGTTGACGAATATGTAAATGCTGACAGAAGCCGTGAGATCCAGGTTTATAAGAAGGTTGGCGTTGTTGCTCTTATGACTAACAACATCACAGTTTACATTGACGAAGAGCTCAAGGACAACATGGACACATGGGGTCTTAATGCTGGCGTTCAGGGTGTAAAGAATACTGTTACTACAGTTCAGGGTTAATTTTTAACCCACGGAGATAAAGGAGAATTATAATGACTGCTGATAAAATATATAACGTAAAAAATCGTAGTGCCGCAACAGTTGTCTACAGAATACCTGAAGATGGTATTCGTAGAAGCTTTGCGCCTGGTGAGATAAAGAAAATTAAATTTTCTGAATTAGAAAAATTAACTTATCGACAAGGTGGTCGTCGTTTAATGGCTGATTATCTACAGATCGATAAAGAGGTTACTGAGGAGTTTAATATTCCTACAGAACCCGAGTATTGGATGAATGAGAATAATGTTAGGGAGCTATTAGTAAATGGCTCTGTGGACGCTCTTCTTGATGCACTTGACTTTGGACCAGATGGCGTCAAAGACTTAATTAAGCAATTTGCTGTTAGTCTTCCAATAAACGATCTTGAAAAAATTAAGGCAATAAAAGATAAAACAGGATTTGACGTAAGTGCAGCTCTTCGCCATATAGAAGAAGAGAAATTTGCCGAAAAACAGGAAGGATTACAGAATACAGAGGGAAACAAACAACGTAGAGTTCAGCCCGAAGAGGAAAAAGTAACCCAAGGCCGCAGAACGGCACCTCAATATAAAGTAATCAATGAAGTAAAAGAATAATGAGAGGAGAGATTGTGAATGGGAACAAAATTTTCCGATGTTTACAATCGCTTTCTTGGTAAGATTACTGATGATATGTATGTGGAACTAACTCCAGCAGACACAATTCGAGACCTACAGATTTTGTTAATCGACGCAATCCCAGGTTTCGAGTTTCCTAGGAAAAATCTAATGGATTATACAATTCAAACCGAAGCTATAAATCAAGAAGATTTATAGCTCGGTGATTTTTCCCTAGGCCCAGTTTGGGGAGATTTGTCCGCAGAAGATGAACCACCAAAAATTTTAATTGAACAATCTAGCTTTTCAGCAGAATTAACTTCGGAGGAAATTAATATTTTAGCTATATTAATGATGCAAGGTTGGCTTCAACGCCAAGTTACTTCTATTGAAAATACTAGAATGAAATATAGCGGAACAGATTTTAAATTTACTTCTCAGGCTAATCACTTAGCTAAGTTATTATCTCTATAGAAAGAAGTTTAGAGACAATCTATTCATATGTAGAGATTATATAAACGTAGAAAGATTACTGAAGACGGAAGCTTTGCTTCCAATTGGTCAGTATTAATTGAAAATAGTGCTTTAGACTAAATACAATTTTGATTTTTCTTATGAAGTATTTTCAAAAAATGTTGCGAGATTAACTAATCAAATGTGGAAATTAATTCCTATGAAAGAACATGAAGAAGAATGGGATAAGCAACTTGATACTGTTATTATAGAAATTACTGGGTTTAAGGAAATATTTCTTGAACACCCAGATTTTTTATAGCTCTTAGCTAAATTAGAAGGTTTAAGAGAAGAAACAATATCATTTATGCTTTATAGAAAAACCATTTTTGAATCTATTAGTTTATTATAGAGTATGAAAAATGAATTTATACGATAAAAATCAAGCTTTTAGACTTCTTCGAGCTCGAATGGGTACTCTTTCAGAGGAATAGGCTCCACCCTCTACTATAGAGGGAATAAATGATTAGCATATAAAATTAAATTATAATGGTGGTTTACATTAGCAAAATCGTATGATTAAAGATAAGCGTCGAACATTAGATAGGGCAGTATTATACTCCTATCAAGGAGCAAAAATTAAAAAGCTTAATGATGATAAAATTATTAATGCTTTAATGAACCCAAACAAAATAACTTTAGATTATGATGATAAAATTTTATCCGTAGGTTATGAGCACCACTTCGCTCCTGGTGATGTGTTTGAATGGGTAAATACAGGGACTTATTGGTTGGTATATTTGTAGGATATTTAGGAATTAGCTTATTTTCATGGAGATGTGAGAAAATGTTCTTATCAAATCTATTGGGAAGAGGACGGAAAAACCTATTCTACTTATATGGCGATTAAAGGACCTTCACAAACAAAATTGAATAGTATACAAAAACATGGGGTAAATATTGATACTCCGAATTATACTTTAAGTATTTTATTACCAGCAAATGAAGAAACTTTAAATTACTTTAACAGATATGCTAAATTTTATTTAAAGGATGCTCTTGGAAATGAGCAAAACATTTGTTGGCGAGTTGAGGCTAGAGATACGATTAGTACCCCTGGCATTATGGAAATAACAGCTGTAGAATATTATGCTAATGAGGCTGAAGATGATATTGAAAATGGAATTGTAGGAGGTCTCATAGTAGAACCTATAAATCCAAATACAAATCAAGTTGAAGAAGTAATTCAAGGCGAAACATTTATTCGACCCAAAAAATAGTATAGTTATACATTTAAAGGTAAAACTGCAGGTAAATGGATTATAGATTCTAATTTACCAGTAGAAGTTATTGAATAGGATAATACGATTATCACATTAAAATGGAAATCGTCTTATCATGGTCAATTTGATTTAAAATATGGAGAGTATGTTAAAACAATAATTGTTGAATCATTGTTTTAATAAAAATGGAGATAAAGGAGTATTAATATGAAAATAGAAAATTATCAATTCCCAAAATCAGCTTTTTTATCAGTTGAAAAAGATTTGGAAATAATTACTGATTTATTTTTAAAAAATAATA
>JAEIGA010003213.1_pt1 | contig 25685 bp, 19 predicted proteins | sample 9270691 | NCBI WGS metagenome assembly JAEIGA01 (sample SAMN17057246, study PRJNA624740) | gut metagenome | biome: biome; isolation source: fecal sample | host: Bos grunniens | place: China: Xizang | collected 2019
TGAATGTTGTATAACTGATAAACTGTCCAACTGTAAAACTGTAAAACTTGCTAACTTCCAAAGCGCAAGAGAAGTTTGCAAGTAGAGTTAGTTTGACAGTTTGCGAGTTTGTCAGTTTGGGAGTTTTATCCCTAACCCCTAACCCCTAATCATTCAAACATCATCCGTTGGGATTTGGTATAATTAACAGTATGAATCATGTCGCATTGCCTTTGAAGTATCGGCCTATGACGTTTGAAGACGTCGTGGGGCAAGATCATGTTGTCAGAACGCTTAGAAACGCCATTCAATCTGGGCGAGTGGCCAATGCCTATCTTTTTATCGGTCCGCGAGGCATCGGCAAGACAACATTGTCGAGAATTTTCGCAAAAGCGCTCAATTGCAAATCGCCAAACGGTGTTGAGCCATGCGGGAAGTGCGACTCATGCGTTGAGACATCTTCAGGACGTTCGATAGATGTAATTGAACTTGACGCAGCTTCGCATAACAGCGTTGATGATGTGCGCCCGATCGTTGAAGAATGCCAGTTTAAGCCTTCTTCCGCCAAATACAGAGTCTATATCATCGACGAATGTCATATGCTTTCGGCGCAAGCGTGGAATGCTCTTTTGAAAACGCTTGAAGAGCCTCCGCCTTACGTTCGCTTTATCTTCGCGACGACAGAAGGCGATAAGGTTCTCGCGACAATCGTTTCGCGCTGTCAGCGTTTTGATCTGCGCCGCATCCAGACTGATGCAATCGTCTCGCGCCTTAAAGTCGTCTGTGAAAAGGAGGGGATTGACGCGTCGGAAGATGCTCTTCTCGCCATCGCGCGCGGTGCTGAAGGCGGAATGCGCGATGCTCTTTCCTCGCTTGATCAGCTTATTTCTTTCAAAGGCAGGAAAATTGAAGAGGAGGATGCTCTTGGAGTTTTCGGTCTTGTAAGCCGCTCCTCTCTCGAATCGCTCGCCTCTTCAATTCTTGCTGGCGATGTCGCTTCTATTCTTTCGGCGATAGAAGGCTTTGATTCTGCTGGGAAAAATATGCGCGGCATTTCAACGGAGCTTCTTTCCCATTTCAGAAATCTCGCAGTGTTGCAGGCCCTCGGCCCGTCTTCGCCTTCGCTTTCCGTAACTTCTGATCAGGCGAAAGTCCTTGAAGAGCAAGCCCGCGGAGTGGATGCTTCAAGAATTTTCAGAATATGCGATCTTCTTGCCGAGACGGAAGACAAGTTGCGTTATGCTTTAAGCGTACGCACACTCATTGAGCTTTCTCTAATCAGGGCAAGCCGCATAGCGTCAACGGCGACTGTCGAAGAGTTGATGAAAGCCGTTCGTCAGCTTAAGTCTTCAGGTTATTCTGATTCTCCAAGTGCCAAAACGGCAGACTCTTTAAGACCTGCGCCTAAGGCAAAAGAGGCTTCTTTGCCTCCTCCACCTGCAGTTGAAGCGCCTGTAAAAACATCTTCTGAGCAATCAGATTCCATCGCCAGCAAGAATGTGGCGATTATAGATTCCCCGCAGGTCAGCGGAATTATTTCTGCCGTTCCCGGCGCGCAGGTGGTAGATATCAGAAAAGAAGTTTACCGCAGGTAAAAACATCTAAAAGCAATATGCTATAATACGAAATTTATGAAAGTATACAACTCTCTTACAAGGACTTCCGAGGAGCTTAAGCCTCTTGAAGGTAATGTCATTCGCATGTATACGTGCGGGCCGACAGTCTACAACTTTGCGCATATCGGCAATTTCCGCGCATACACGTTCGAGGATGTTCTGCGCCGCGCCATCCAGTTTTGCGGAATGGGGGTTAAGCAAGTTATGAATTTGACGGATGTGGATGATAAAACTATCCGCAACGCCAATGCGCAAGGTAAGGAGCTTAACGACTATACGCGCACGTATAAAGATGCCTTTTTCGCAGATTTGAAAGCACTTAATATCCAAAGTGCCGAGGTTTATCCCGCTGCGACAGAGCATATTCCTGAAATGATTGCCCTTGTCGAAAAACTTATGGAAAAAGGCGTCGCGTACAAGTCAGACGACGGGTCGGTTTATTTCAATGTCCGCAATTTCCCTTGCTATGGTTCGCTTGCGCATATCGATTTCGACAATCAGCGCACAGGCGCGAGGTGCGCTTCAGATGAATACGATAAGGAAAATGTGGGCGACTTCGCGCTCTGGAAGGCATGGGAGGAGAGTGACGGCCCCGTTGGTTGGGATTCCCCCTGGGGCCGCGGTCGCCCAGGATGGCATATTGAATGCTCCGCCATGGCGATGAAGTATCTCGGAGAGTCTTTTGATCTTCATACGGGCGGAATTGATAACCTCTTCCCGCATCACGAAAACGAAATCGCACAGGCGGAAGCGGCGACAGGCGCGAAGTTCGTAAACACTTGGATGCATTGCGCTCACCTTAAGGTGAACGGCGAGAAGATGTCAAAGAGTGCAGGCAATTTCTTTACTCTTCGCGATCTTATTGAGAAGGGCTATTCTGGGCGAGAAATCCGCTACGTGCTCGTCAATGCCCATTATCGGACGGGGCTCAATTTCGCCTTCAGCGCGCTGGAGGACGCACGCAAGAGCCTTGAGCGTATCGACCGTGCCGTTGACGCGCTTCTCGAGCGCATCGATCCTGCCGAGGAAACTCCTCAGTTCGTTTCGAAAATCCTTGACGATTTCACATCTGCTATCGCCGACGACCTTAATCTTCCTAAAGCCTTCGCCGCGCTCTTCGATCTCGTGCGCGAAACGAATTCTTCAGGCACGAAGGCACAGGGTGTTCTTGACGCGTTCAAGAGAATGGATGAGGTTTTGGGCGTTATCTTCTTCGGCAAAAAGGAGAAAGATGAAATTCCAGAGCAGATTGCTGCGCTTCTAAAACTCCGTGCCGAAGCCCGCGCCTCAAAGGATTGGGCTCTTTCAGATAAATTGCGCGATGAAATCGCATCTGCTGGCTGGATTGTTAAAGACTCAAAGGAGGGGCAGACATGCACAAAGAAGTAAAAACAGCTGAAGAACTTAACGAGGCGATATCCTCGGGCAAGGTGCTTCTCGATTTTTGGGCGACATGGTGTCAGCCGTGCCTTATGATGGGGCAGATTATCGAAAGGGAACTTGCCTCGGACGATCTTAATGTGGTTAAGGTGAATGTCGATGAAGCTCCCGAGCTTGCCGCCAAGTTCGGCGTCATGTCGATACCGCAACTTTTCTGCTTTAAGGACGGCGTAAAATGCGCGTCGTTCACCGGCGTTACCGACCCTGCAGAAATAAGAAACGCTTTTAAATGAGAATTAAGTTTTTATATCTTCTTTTTGCGGCATTTCTTTTCGCTGCGTTTACATCCGTTGCGGCGGAACAATACGCTTCGCCTGAATCGCAAGGCGTTTCCTCCAAGGCCATCCTCGAGTGGGTAGACGCCTGCGAGAAAGATTTAGATGTGATGCACGGCTTTGTCATACGCCGCCACGGTAAAATCATCGCGGAGGGCAGCTGGAAGCCGTTTGATACGCTTAATGAGCCGCATATTCTTTATTCTCATTCAAAGAGTTTTGTATCTACGGCAATCGGTTTTCTTGTAGATGAGGGTAAGATAGATCTTGACGAGAGAGTCTGTACGATATTTCCCGACGATCTTCCTGAAAATCCCGATGCAAGGCTTTTGTCGCTCAGGGTGCGCGATCTTCTCACGATGAATTTCGGGGCGAAAGATCATATCTTGCGTGATGGCGGGAATTGGTTGAAGCTAGCTCTTGCAAAAAAAATCCATCTTGACCCAGGAACGAAGTTTAAATACGATTCAGACGCTACGTATCTTCTTTCTGCGATAGTTTCGAAAAAGAGCGGAAAAGACACGATGGAATATCTTGATGAGAAGCTTTTTAAGCCTCTTTCGTTCGGGAATGTCTGGTCGACTTATTCGCCTCAGCGCATCGCCTGCGGCGGGTGGGGAATGCAGATGAATACCCGCGACATTTCCAAGTTGGGGCAGCTTTATCTCAATGAGGGAGTGTGGGATTCGCGCCGCATTCTTTCGCGCGACTGGGTGCGCCTTGCTACATCCAAGCAGACAGAGAGTGGATGGAACACATTCTCCAAGCCTGAGAGCGATTGGTGTCAGGGATACGGCTTCCAGTTCTGGCGTTGTAGACATAACTCCTATCGCGCCGATGGCGCCGGCGGGCAGTATACAGTTGTAATTCCAGATAAAGATGCTGTCGTTTCATTACATGCGGCTCTCGGAGACATGAAAAAGGAGCTTGAATATATTTGGAAACATCTTCTTCCTGCGATGAAAGACGCTCCTCTTGCTGAAGATGCTGCCGCCGCTGAAAAGCTTTCCGTGCGTTGCAAGAGTCTTGCTCTTGAAACTCCTGAAGGCACATCTTGCGGCGTTGAAAAATTCTTCGGGAAATATTTCCTTGAGAAAAACACGCATGGCTTTAAGTCGATTGAGTTCTCCGCTGGTAAAGAAGGTGTTGTCTGCACGATAGAAGCTCGCGCGGGCAAATGGGATTTCCCTGTAGGATCAGGTGAGTGGAAGCGCGGCGTTGTTATGATTGCACCTGAATCTTATGAAGGGCTCGGGGCGGTCATCGGCAAGCAGACGGTGGCCTCCTCCTTTGCAGTAGGCAAGGACGGCTCTTTAAGGCTTATTTCGCATTACATCAACGGAACGTATAAAATAGACGCCACTTTGACGGCAGATGCGGCGCAGGCCGTAATTAAAGGCAATTTCTACGGAATGAAAACTGCCGTTCTTTCGGGGAAAAGAATTAACAAATAACAGCTAAGGTGCAATAAACTATGGATCTTTCATCAAAAGTTCGTGCCGCGTTTGAAGCGGCGTTTCCTGGAAACGATTTTTCTTTCGTAAGGGCAGTGCCTGCGACAGACCGCAAATTCGGCGACTATCAGTGCAATGATGCGCTTAAACTTGCAAAGCCGATGCGCCTTAATCCGCGCGAGGTTGCGTCAAAGGTTGCAGAGAAGCTTTCGTCCGACGAGGCCGTTTCAAAAGTTGAAGTTGCAGGGCCTGGGTTTCTTAACATCACCGTTTCAGGCGCATGGATTTCTTCGCGTCTCGCTCTTATCGCGTCAGACGAGAATCTCTCCGTGCCGCAGATAGGCGCAGGAAAGAAGATCGTAATTGACTATTCTTCTCCAAACGCGGCAAAGCAAATGCACATCGGGCATATCCGCTCGACCGTTATCGGCGGCGCTCTTGACCGTATCTTTAGAACTCTCGGCTATGACGTTATCGCCGACAACCATCTGGGAGACTGGGGAACTCAGTTCGGCATTCTCATAAAGGGCTATCGTGAGCTTCTTACTGATGAAGAGCGCGAAAACCTTACGGTCCCGACTCTTGAAAAATGCTATGTCCTTTCAGCAGCCAGGGCCAAGGAGGAGGATGGTGTTTGGCGCGAAGGCTGCAAGGCGGAGCTCGTCAAGCTTCAGCAGGGAGGTGAAAGCAATCTCGCACTTTGGAAGCGCTTTATAGATATATCCATCAGCGAGTTCGAGCGCATGTATTCAAAACTTGGCGTCAAGTTCGATACGTACCGCGGCGAGTCGTACTACAACGACATGATGCCGCTCGTCGTCAAGCGTCTTCAGGATCTTTCGCTTGCCGTGGAATCGGAGGGCGCGCTTGTTGTCAATCTCGAAAACGAGAATCTCGGTGTGGCGATTGTGCGCAAATCTGATGGCGGATACAACTATACAACGAGCGATCTTGCATGCGTTGAGTCTCGCGTCAAGGAATACGACCCGGAGCGGATTATCTATGTCACCGACGCCCGCCAGCAGCTTCATTTCAAGCAGTGGTTCTCCATCGCATCAAAGCTTGGATGCACCACGAAACTCGTCCACGTTCCTTTTGGACTTATGAGTTTTCAGGGCAAGGCAATCTCCACTCGCGAAGGCAATCTCGTGCGCCTTGATGAACTTCTTTCAGAAGCCGTTAAGCGCTCGCTTTCCATCGTAACTTCGCGCCGCGGCGAGGAAGCTAATAATTCTCCTTCCGAGGAAGATATCCGTCTTGCAGAACAGATTGGCTACGGGGCAGTTAAGTATTCCGATTTGAGCCATGATCCCGTAACTGATATTGATTTTAGTTGGGACAAGGCTCTTGCTCTCGACGGCAATTCAGGCCCTTACCTTCAGTATGCGTATGCGCGCGTCAATTCTCTTATGGAGAAAGCAGGTGTTGCCGGCATTGAGGGAGCGTTTTCTGTTGAGGAGTCTTCGGAACGGGCTCTTGCTCTGCAGCTTCTTGAGTTTCCCGGCGCAGTCGTTCGCGCGGCGGAATCTTACAAGCCTTCGATTCTGTCTGATTATCTCTTCCAGACGGCGCAGCTTTATTCTTCATTTTATCAGAACACACCAGTCCTCAAGAGTGAAGAGGCGACGAGAAGGGCGAGGCTTAACCTTTGCGCGCTTTTCGGAAGTGTTCTTTCAAAGGGGCTTTCTTGCCTCGGCATAGAGACGCCTAAACGCATCTGACAGACGGAAAAAAGAAATGAAGGCAAAGTCATTCATAGATCAAGTTGAAATTCTCGTCCGCTCCGGCAGGGGCGGCGACGGCGCGATGTCGTTTCGCCGCGAAGCCCTTGTAGAGTTCGGCGGTCCTGACGGCGGCGACGGCGGGCGCGGCGGCGATGTCGTGCTTAAGGCTTCAGAGCATGTAAGCTCGCTTCTCGCGCTTTATTACGATCCTAAATGTATCGCTCAAGACGGCTTCCCTGGACAAGGGCGCAAGATGTTCGGAAAGCGCGGCAAGGATCTTGTAATTCAAGTTCCGTGCGGCACTGAAGTATATGACTGTGAAACAGGGCTCCTTGTCGCCGACATCACGGAACACGGCAAAGAAGTTATTGTCGCAAAGGGCGGCGCAGGTGGCTATGGGAACGTCCACTTTAAAAGCTCCGTAAATCAGGCTCCCGTCGAGCATACGCCAGGAGGCCCTTCTGAGGAGCGCAGGCTTAGACTTGAGCTTAAGTCAATAGCCGATGCAGGGCTTCTCGGCTTTCCAAATGCCGGCAAGTCTTCGCTTCTTGCCGCGCTTTCTGCGGCTACTCCGAAAATAGCATCTTATCCGTTTACGACCCTCCGTCCTATTGTCGGCACTGTCGTTTACGATGATTTCGCTAAAGTGCGCATAGCCGACGTTCCTGGCATCATCGAAGGCGCCGCCAAGGGAGTAGGCCTTGGGCTTGCGTTTTTGAAGCATCTTGAGCGCAGCCGCGTCCTTGTTTATGTGCTTGATATGGCAGGCACGGACAACAGAGAGCCGTGGAACGATTATGCCATTTTGAAAAAGGAAATAGAAGAATATTCGCAGGAGCTTTTCCTCCGTCCGTCGATTGTTCTTGCAAACAAGATGGATTGCCCCGAATCGAAGGAAAATCTTCAACGCTTCATCGAAGAGACGGGAGTAAAACCCATAACAATTTCGTGCCAGACGCGCGAAGGGCTGGATGAAGTCTGTGAGGTTCTTCGCTCAACGGTAAACCCTGTGACAAAATTCCACCATACTCACGCCGAAACGCCAGACCTTTCCCAAATGCCTGATACTACGGGCGAGGAAGTTCCCGCGGAGGCGATAGAAAAATTTGCAACGTTCCTCAAGCTCGAGAAGCCTAAAAAGAAATCGCATCCGAGCCGCGGCAACATTCATTGAAACGGTTAATATCGAGAAAGAAATATAAATGAAAAAATTCCTCAGTGCAAATGAAGCGGTCGCGCACGGCGCGGCGCAGGCTGGTTGTGTAGTGGCAAGCGCATATCCCGGCACTCCGTCTACTGAAATTTTAGAGAATATCGCCGCATTTAAAGATACGATCAAGTGCGAGTGGGCAGTCAACGAAAAGGTTGCGATGGAAACTGCCATTGGAGCGTCCATGGCAGGCGCACGCGCGTTGACCGCCATGAAGCATGTCGGCCTTAACGTCGCGATGGATCCTCTTATGACGTTCACGTTTGTGGGTGCTACAGGCGGTATGGTTATCATTTCCGCAGACGACCCGGGGATGCATTCGTCGCAGAACGAGCAGGATAACCGCAATCTCGCAAAGTTCGCCCGCACGATTCTTCTTGAGCCATCCGATTCTCAAGAGGCGTACGATATGACGATTGAGGCGTTTGAACTTTCCGAGAAGTATTCAGTGCCTGTTATAATCCGTCTGACAACGCGCACAAGCCACACTTCCACGATGGTGGATCTCGGCAATTTTAAACCCTCAGCGCGCCGTCCCATACCGTACGTGAAAGATATTTCGAAGCGTCTTCCCGTTCCGATGTTTGCGCGCCGTCACAGGCTTCAAGTGGAAAAACGCACCGCCGAAATGGAAGAGGCTTCCTGCAGGTCGGCGATGAACAAGGTGGTCTGGCCGGAAGGCGCGAATAATGCGCTCGGCATCGTCACAAGCGCAGTAGCTTATCAGTATGTACGCGAAGTATTCCCTGAGTACCCAATACTTAAGCTTGGTTGGACGTATCCTCTTCCTCGCAGAAGCATTTCGCGTTTCTCGCGCCGCGTAAAGAAACTCGTTGTTGTGGAGGAGCTCGATCCGTTCCTTGAAGATCAGATCAAGGCGATGGGCATACAAGTAGCTCCTCACCGCACCGAGCTTAATATGATGGAACTTAATGCCGACAGAATCCGCAATTTAAGGCATGAGCTTCTTAAGGATGTTCCGCGCGCTAAGGTGGTGCGTGAGGACACAACTCTTCCCACCCGTCCGCCAGTTCTTTGCGCAGGTTGCGGCCACAGAGGAGTTTTTTACGTTCTCTCGAAACTTCGCGCGACAGTCACTGGCGACATTGGCTGCTACACGCTCGGCGCGTTTCCTCCGCTCAATGCGATGGATACGACGATTTGCATGGGAGCATCAATCGGCAACGCCGCGGGAATGAAGAAGGCAGGCTTTAAAGGTCGCCTTTGCGCAGTTCTCGGAGACTCCACGTTCTTCCATTCAGGAATGACAGGTGCTCTTTCCGCGCTTTACAACGGAACGGCTGTTACGACCGTCGTTCTTGATAACCGCATTACTGCAATGACTGGTCATCAGGACAATCCCGGCACAGGGCGCACCCTTGCAGGAGATGTTGCCCCTGTTACGGAAATTGCCGATGTCGCCAAATCAATGGGCTTTAAGAAGGTCGAGAAAGTTTCCGCTGACGATCTCGCTGCGCTTGAGAAAGTTCTAAAAGATGCGATGGACGGCGATGAGCCTGCGCTTATCATCGCATACGCTCCGTGCAGAATCGCCGCGAGACTTACGAAGGAAGGCCTTTGCGAAGTCGATGCAAGTAAGTGCAAGGCTTGCGGCGCATGCTTTAAAATGGGCTGCCCTGCGATGACGCGCGGCAAAGAACTGCGCGAGGGCGCATTCCAGATGGTAATCGACCCCAATCTCTGCGCAGGATGCTCCCAGTGTTCGCAGGTGTGCAAATTCGGCGCGATCAAGCGCGTGAGGTAAACGGCAGAAAGTTAGATGATGAAAAAAGTTGTTCTGGCGAAAGGGCGTGAGCGCTCTGTAAAAAAAGCGCATCCATGGATATTTTCTGGAGCGGTTAAAAGCTCAGACGCTTCAAGCGGAGAAACGGTAGAGGTTCTTTCGTCTGAAGGGAAGAGACTTGGCTTCGGGTGGTATTCATCGGAATCTATCCTTCGCGTCAGAATGCTTGTTTTTGGAGAGGGAGAATTTCCTTCTTCGCTTCTCCGTGAGCGCGTCTTTGATTCTGTCGGCAGGAGAGCGAACTTTTATGCCGATGCCTACACAGATGCGTTCAGACTTATCAATGCCGAGAACGATCTTCTTCCCGGCGTTGTCGTCGACAAATACGGCGATTTTGCGATATGCCAGTTTACGTGCGCCGGAGCAGACGCTAACAAGAATGAGATAGCCTCTCTTGTTATGGAAGCGACACCTGGCGTAAGGGGCGTTATGGAAAGGCTTGATAACGATTCGCGCGCAAAGGAAGGTCTTCCGGTTGAGCCGCGCTTTTCGCATCTTGCCGGGGAAAGCGTACCTGAAAGCATCAAAATCAAGGAAGGGCCATGCTCTTTTTACGTTGATGCGTATAAAGGGCATAAGACAGGCTTTTATCTCGATCAGCGCGATGCCCGCAGAGTCGTCGGTTCTCTTGCGAACGGCAAAAAAGTTCTTAACTGTTTTTGTTATACGGGAGGCTTCGGCCTTTATGCCGGGGCGGCAGGTGCTGAAAAGGTCGTTCAGGTAGATTCTTCCGCGGAAGCGCTAGCGATGGCAAAGCGCAACGAATCGCTCGTTGAGCTTTGCGGAACGAAGATGGAATATGTTGAGACAGATGTATTCCGCTATCTGCGCGAATGTCGCGATGCAGGTGTGAAGTTTGACATGATCATTCTAGACCCTCCAAAATTCGCCTCCTCAAAGGCGACGCTCATGAAGGCGGCACGCGGATACAAGGATATTAATCTCTTGGCGATGAAGCTTCTCTCGCCACACGGAACTCTTGCGACATTCTCCTGTTCAGGGGCAATGGATGCGGCTTTTTTTGATAAGATTCTTGCGGAAGCGTCGTGTGATGCTGAGCGCTCTTTTCAAGTTATCGCAAAAACATCTGCAGGACCAGACCATCCAGTTTCCGTTTCGTTCCCTGAAGGATCTTATCTTAAGGGCGTAATAATGAACGCGTTAAATTAAAGGAGTAATATGTTTCGGAAGACAGTTTTTTCTTTCGCCTTTCTTTCTGCTCTCTCTCTCTTTGCCGGCGGAGACAGCGTAAAAAAATGGTTTTTTGAAAATGAATATGGGGTGAGACCAGCTTCGACGGAGAACGCGAAAATTTCTTTCGTTGAAGAAGAAACGAGGACTTCTTTCCGTCAGGAGAAATCGTTAGATTCAGTTACTTCTTTCCGCTCGACATATAAGAAAATTCGCGTTGATTATAAAGGCCCATACGGCAAGGGGGCTTTCACTTTCCACGCTTTTATTCCAGAGTCTAAAAAGCCTGTTCCCGTAACGCTTCTTATGTGCAATCGTCCAGGCGTTATGCCGATTAATGTTGACGATGATGGCGTATCAAGTTTTTGGCCGCGCCAAGAGATTCTTAAAAGAGGCTATGCCGCAATCGCCTTTTACATGAGCGACCTTGCAAGCGAAACTTATCGCCCAGAAACTGCTCTTCGTAGCGGAGCATTTAAAGTGTTCGGCCCTAAGTATGAAGAACGCAAAGGCAATGATTGGGGAGTTCTTTCCGCGTGGGCGTGGGGCGCGAGCCGCGTTATGGATTGGATTGCGTCCAATCCGACGCTCGATGCTAGCAAGGTTATGGTTGTCGGGCATTCTCGCGGAGGAAAAAGCGCGCTTGTAGCAGGCGTTACAGACAAGAGGTTTTCAATGGTCGTCTCCAATAACTCTGGCAGGGGCGGCGCGTGTCTTAATAAGATGGAGATACCTTTAAGCGAGCCATGGCGCAGCTTCGGCTATTACGGAGTCGGGTATTGGTTCTGCTCCAATTATTTCAAGACGTTCTGCGAGGGGCGCGACAGGACGGCTCCCTACGACCAGGACGATTGGCTCTCTCTTATTTCGCCGCGCATTCTTGCCGTAGGTTCAGGTCAAGCAGATACGTGGGCTGGGCCAGAAGGTGAGTTTGCCGCAACTCTGTCGGCTTCTGAAACATGGTGGAAAAAAGGAGTCGGAGAAAATGTTCTTTATACGATCCGCGAAGGAGGTCATGGCCTCGGTCTTGATGACTGGATGAGATATATTGATTTTGCCGATGCGCGCTGGCGCGGCGTTACCGTAACAGTAAAAGGGAGAGATTCCTCATCCATACAAAAGGCGCTTGATAATCCTGCAAGGCCGTTGACGGTTGTTCTGCCTGAAGGGAAGTACAACATCAAGAAAACTCTTCTTGTGCATTCCGGCACTACCATCAAGGCGCATCCGCGCGCCCATTTGGTGCTTGACGGTTCTGTGAAACGCAAAGCAGGTGAATTTCTCCTTTCGAATGCCGATGAAATAAACGGCAATGAGAAAATCACAATTGAAGGCGGCATTTGGGACGCAAACAAGGAACAGGGATACAATGTAAAAGTTCCACAAAGTGAAAAATTCAATCCTGCATCGTGGAGCGGGGTGACGCTAAACTTTAGAAACGTCAAGAATCTGCGTCTTTATGATATGACGCTCGCAAACTCCGTCACATTCAATGCGCGTTTCTGTCAGATAGACGGCTTCGATATCCGCAGGCTTAAGATTGTCTCTGACATAATTAAAAACAATCAAGACGGGCTTCATTTCGGTGGCTATACTTTCAACGGTGTCGTTGACGGTGTTCGTGTCGAAACTAAAGGACAGACGAATGACGACCTTATAGCGTTTAACGCAGACGATTCGATTACGCGCCACGAGAATCGCGGCACGATTAACGGGCCAATAACGAATATCGTTGTAAGGAATGTCTATGCGGAGGATTGCCACTGTCTCGTCCGCCTTTTGAGAGCGTATAATCCCATTCGTGATGTTACAATTGAAAAATGTGCGGCCGGCTGCCGTTATAACGCGATTAACGGCGATGATGCAAGGAAATGGATGGCTCACGGGGGTGAAAAGGGCGGTGTTGTAGAGGGCAGCCTCCCCAAGTCTACAGGAGTTCTTGCAAATATTCTCATACGCGATGTCACATGCTGGGCGACAGTTAAAAACGGCTTCCCGCTCGTTAAAATCGATGGAGCTTTAGAGGGGCGCGGTGTTGAGTTTGACGGATTTTTGCGCGACATGACGAAGGATGTAGACCCAGAAAGGCCTCTTGCGGCGAATAAGCGCACAATGGAGATTATGGGAGCTGACGCAATGCCCGCGCCTCCAAAATGGAACGAGGGAGCGCCTCACTTCAACGGGCCTAAAGTTTTCGGTGCAACGCCTTCGCGCTTTTTCCACTTTATGTTCCCTGTTCGCGGAACGCGCGAGGGGCTTAAGTTTTCCGTTGCTAAAGGCTCTCTCCCTAAGGGGGTAAGTCTTGATAAGCGTCTTGGGCTTATCTCCGGGCGTGCGGCGGAAGGAGGGTATTCTTTTACAGTCAAGGCTCAAAACTCGAAAGGTTCGGCTGAGCGCGATTTCACTCTTATTGTCGGAGAGGGTAAACTTATGCTCACGCCGCAGCTTGGCTGGGATTCATGGAATGCATACGCTAACGACATTTCCGATTCTGTAATTCGCAAGGAGGCGAAGGCGATGATTGAAACGGGCCTTGCCTCTCGCGGGTATGCGGCGATAAACATCGATGCTGGCTGGCAGGGCGACCGCGCTCTTCACAGCCCTAATCCGCTTCTCGCCAATTCTAAATTCCCGGACATGAAGAAACTTTTCAAGGATATTCACGATATGGGCTTGAGAGTGGGGCTTTATTCTTCTCCGATGATTTTCACGTGGGGCTCTGCAATTCCCGTTCTCTATCAGGGCAGTACGACATTCCCCGTTGACTGGTCGGAAACTGGACACCATTATCCTATTGGAAAGACGTTGAAAGAAGCTGCCGATGCCGAACTTTGGGCGACGTGGGGCGTAGACTACATAAAGTATGACTGGGGTAATTACACAAAGCCTAAATTCTCCAAACGCATGCGTGAAGCTTTAGATGCCACGGGGCGCGACGTCTATCTTTCCGTTTGCACCGATTGTCTCGTTGAAGACGCTGATGAGCACGCGAAATACGCTCAGATAGTCCGCGGAGGAAACAGAGATCTTATCGATGAATGGAAGATGAACAATGAAAAGCCTCGCGGAGTTACTGATGTTCTAAAGTTCCAAAAGCCGTGGCTTGAACATATACGTCCAGGCTTCTGGTACGATCTTGACATGATGAGCTTAGGGCCGATGTATCTCGGCTCGCACGGAAAGATTCTTGGAGACAATCTCATCGGCAACAATCTCACGCACAACGAGGCGGCATTCCATTTTATATACTGGGCGTTCTGCTGCAATCCGATACACCTTTCATGTCGGATGGGCGAGCTTGATAAGTTCACGCTCGATCTCATATCAAACGAGGAGATTATCGAAGTGATGACCGATTATCCGGCAAATGCGCCGAAGTTTGAAATGCGTTCTCAAGTTCTTGTCGGAACGAGGACGCTTTCCGATGGGCGTAAGGCGGTGGGATACTTTAATCTTTCTGACGAAGGCAGGGAGATTGACGGAATGTATCTTCCTCCGCATTTTGCCAAACTAAAAGTCACTTCTTTTTGATATACTTCACCCTCCCGTGCGCGTGTGCGCTGAGGAAATAAAAAAACAAACTGAAAAGGAGCATGGCAGTCGATGCATAAAATGATAATGTCCGCCTTGTCGGCGGTTTCGGTCGCAGCGTTGGTTTCGGGTTGTTCAGACGCGACGTCTGAAGAAGGAATTGATTTGACGGCGGAGGCTCTTGCCGCGGCAGCTGCATCAGGTTGCACGCCTGAGTCTGTAAAAGGTTCGCAGCTGCATATTTACACGTGGAGCGATTATATCTCTCCAGATGTGCAGAGGTCTTTTGAGGAGGCTCTCGGCGTAACCATCGTCATTGATACGTTTGAATCGAACGAGGCGATGTATGCCAAGCTCAAAGCAGGCGGCTCCGGCTACGACATCATTATGCCTACATCATATCAGATAGCCACGATGGCGAAAGAGGGCATGATTGATAAGCTTGACCATTCGCGCATTCCGAATGTACGTAAGAATTTCGATAAAGCGTTCACTTCGCAGATTATCGATCCTACATTTGAGTACAACGTTCCTTATGCCGTCACGTATACCGGCTTTGCGATTCTCACGAACAAGGTTCCCGCCGGCGTTGATGTTTCCAGCTGGGCCGTTCTCGGCGAGAGCGCATTCAGCGGAAGAGTGACGCTTCTTGACGATATCCGTGAAGTTATCGGAGCGGGGCTTATGTATCTTGGCTACTCCATCAACTCCACAAATCCCAAAGAGATTGATGCTGCAGTCGAGCAGATTCTCAACTGGCGCAAAAATGTCCGCAAATTTGACGGTGAAAGCTACAAGACTGAAGTTCCCGGCGGTTCTACATGGGTGGGTCACGGGTATTCCACCGATGTTTATCAAGTTATCGTCGGGGATGAAGAAGCCGGCGCGCCTCCGCGCAATGATGTCGTTTTCGTTCTTCCCAAGGAAGGTTATGCTATCGCATTCGATGAGATGGTCGTCTCTTCAAAGGCGAAAAACAAGGCTCTTGCCTATGCGTTCATGAACTATATTTACGAGGGGAAGGTTGCCGCCGTCAATATGGAGTATATCTGCGGCCCGAATCCCGTAAAGCCGGGGCTTGATCTTCTCGATCCCGAATATCGTTCTATCATAATCGTCCCGGAGGATAAGCTTGCTCTCGGTCAGGTGCTTAAGGGCTTCGACGGCAAGCCTGAGGTGATGGAGCTTTATAACAAGGCTTGGGATAAAATAAAGGCCACTGAGGCTAAATAATAGGCGCTCCGCTGATGAAGTTCTCTCTTTCCACCAACTGGTGCAGCGGCAGAATCGAATCGGCGGAAGAAATTGCCGAAAAAGCAGTCGAGCTCGGGTTTGATGGCCTCGAGCTCGGCTTTAAAATTAATACATTTCAGGCGGAAGGCTTTTTTCGTGTCTCAGATAAAATAAAAATCGGTTCGGTTCATGCGTTTTGTCCCGTTCCGATAAGTGCGCCGTATTCGCACCCTGAACTTTATTCTCTTGCGTCCGTTGACGAAAACGTTTCTCGCCTTGCCGCTTTTCACGTTACGAAAAGTGTCGAATTCGCCTCTTCTGTCGGTGCTACGGCGCTTGTTCTTCATGCAGGGCGCGTAAGCACGAGAGGATTTATTCCTTTCTCGCCGATTAAGCGCCGCGCACGGCGAGGCGTGAAAGTTCTTGATGCGTTTCGCCGTACGCTTGATGCGCTTTACCCTGTCCTTGAGTCAAACGGTGTAAAGCTTGGTCTTGAGAACATTCCGTACCTTGACGGTTTTCCAGATGAGAGAGAGCTTGCAAATGTTTGCGGAGAATTTGTGCGGCCTTGGCTCGATACGGGGCACGACTATGTGCGCAAAAAAAAAGGCTGGAAAGATTTGTCCGTTAAGCTTCCTTCGCCGCTTGGGATGCATCTAAACGATTCTAAAGGCGGCGACGACCATTTAGCTCCAGGCGAGGGAGAAATTTCGTTTTCGGAATATAGCGATGCCGCACATTCGGCGGAGCACCTTGTTTTAGAGCCTAATCCTTCAGTTTCAGAGGAGTCGCTGAAAAATTCCATATCATTTCTGCGTTCCGTTTTTGAAGCTCACGAGTGAATTTCTTTTAATATTTTGAAAAATGAACCATCTGCGGTGTGATCTCGCCAGTAATTACTCTCTTCGGGTAGACGCATCGTGATTCAAAATATGGTATAATACGGCAAATCAAGGAGATACAAATGGCCTGGTTCGAACCAAAAACCGAAAAAGTAAACATTCCGCCCGCTAAGGCGCTTTGGGCTGTTTGCCCGAAATGCAAAAGTCATTTTGAAAAGGGCGTTTGGAAGAAAAATTCTGGTATTTGCCCCAAGTGCAATTACCATGGGCGTCTTTCCGCTCGCGAGCGTATTGCGCAAATAGCAGATAAAGGAACCTTTGAAGAGGTTTTTCGCGCAGTTACATATTCCGATCACCTTTCTTTTAAGGATGCCACAGGCGCGTACAAAGACAAGGTAGAGTCGACTATCGCAAAGATCGGCGAGACTGAATCTATAGTTATGGGCAAATGCCTTCTCGATGGACATCCAGTGATGCTCGGCGTTATGGATTTCTCATTTATGGGTGGGTCTCTCGGAACTGGCACGGGCGAGCGCATTGCCCGCGCTTGCGAAGAGGCTATCGTTGAAAGGCGTCCGCTCATTCTTTTCAGCGCCTCAGGTGGTGCGCGTATGCACGAGGGAATCCTCTCTCTTATGCAGATGTCGAAGACGGCAGCGGCAATCGCGCGTGTTAAAGAGGCGGCATTGCCTTATATTTCAGTTCTTACAGACCCTACGACGGGCGGTGTTTCTGCATCGTACGCCATGCTTGGAGATATCAATATAACAGAGCCGCGCTCTCTCATCGGTTTCGCAGGCCGTCGCGTTATAGAAAATACGATCCGACAGAAGCTGCCTGACGATTTCCAAAGCGCAGAATATCTTGAGAAGCACGGCTTTATCGACAAGATCGTTGAGCGTAAAGACTTAAAGGCCTTCATCGCGAAGATGCTTTGGTTTTGGGGTTTCTGACGTGCGAGAGTCGTTCACCTTTTAAATTAGGAAATAAAAAATGACAGCCTTTGACAGAGTGAAAATAGCGCGCGATCCCAAGCGCCCGCATTTCAAGGAATTCATAGCGCACGTCTGCTCAGATTTTGAGGAGCTTCACGGAGACCGCATTGTCAGCGATGATAGGGCGCTCATCGGTGGGTTCGGCGTTATAGACGGTATTAAGTGCCTCGTTCTCGGACACAATAAGGGCTCATCGGTCGAGGAGAATGTGGAGGCCAATTTCGGAATGGCCACTCCCGACGGCTATCGCAAGGCAATGCGTCTTGCGAGACTGGCGGAGAAGTTCCATGTTCCGGTCGTCACGTTCGTTGATACGCCCGGCGCATATCCAGGGCGTGAGGCGGAGGAGCGCGGGCAGGCGGAGGCTATCGCAAAATCACTTGAGGTTTTCGCGCGTTTGGCAACTCCCGTCGTCGTGGTCATTACTGGAGAGGGCGGTTCGGGAGGTGCTCTTGCAATTGCCGTCGGTGATAAGGTCCTTATGATGGAAAACGCCGTTTATTCCGTCATATCTCCTGAAGGGTGCGCGGGCATTCTCTGGCGTGATGGCTCAAAAGCCCCTGAGGCGGCGAAGGCTCTTAAGATTACTGCGAAGGATCTTCTTAAGCTCAAGGCGATAGACGAAATCGTAAAGGAGCCTGAAGGCGGTGCGCAGACTGATCATGCTGCTGCGGCAGGCCTTGTGAAAAAGGCTGTTGTCAAAGCGCTTGAAGAGCTCATGAAAAAGCCTGTAGAGACGCTTCTTGAAGGCCGTTACGAAAAGATTAGAAGCATGGGCAACTTCTTTCCGGCCTAAGTGTCGGCCAGTGGAAGAGAGAAAGATTTAACTAAAGGAACAGGAAAATGGCGGAAGACAATAAATCGAGCCTTGACGCGCTTACAGCTCTTTGCAAGCGTCGCGGGTTTATCTATCACTCATCTGAAATTTACGGTGGAATACCTGGATTTTGGGATTACGGTCCTTTAGGGTGCGAGCTTAAGAATAACGTAAAGCAGGCGTGGTGGCAGTTTACGGTTCGCGGTCGCGAAGATGTGGCGGGCCTTGATGCTACTATTATCATGCATCCTAAAATCTGGAAGGCGTCAGGCCACCTTGATACGTTTGCAGACCCCATGACGATGTGCAAGGACTGCAAGAAGCTCATGCGTGCCGACCAGATCAAGGATATTTACGCCGATCAGAAGAAAAAGCCTCAGCCGAAAAACGCCGGAAGCGATTTCTTCTGCCCGTATTGCGGCGGCGAGTTGACGGAGCCTAAGCCGTTTAATCTTATGTTCAAGACTGTAGTCGGCCCGATTGACGATGCGGCAAATACGGCGTATCTTCGTCCTGAAACGGCGCAGGCGATTTTTGCTCAGTTCCAGAACATTACTTCGACATCGCGCCAGAGCGTTCCCTACGGCATCGCGCAGATGGGCAAGAGCTTCCGCAACGAAGTCACTCCTCGCAATTACATTTTCCGCAGCCGTGAGTTTGAGCAGATGGAACTTGAATTTTTCATCCGCCCCGATGAGGCTGTTGAGATTTTGCACGGCAAGGTTGTCGCTCTCGCCGACAATCCCGATTTAGACGGGCCTGTGCAGGACGACTGGGGTTGGGAAGTCTGGCATAAGTATTGGGTGGAACAGCGCAAGAAGTTCTTGAACGCTGTAGGCCTTCCTACAGAGCATTTCGTGGAATATTGGCAGAAGAGCGACGAGCTTGCGCACTATGCCCGCGCATGCGTTGACATCGAGTACGATTTCCCGTTTGGTCGTCAGGAGCTTGAAGGTATCGCGGCAAGAAGTGATTTCGACCTTTCTCAGCATCAGAAACATTCCGGCGAATCTCAGATGGTCTTCGATGACCCCTTGAAGCAGGCGGCGAAGAAGATGGATGATGCGGCGAAGAAGGCGTTCATCGAGAAAGTCACAGCCGATTGGGTCTCGCGCGGCAAGGACGCAGCGGAAGCTGAAAAGTTCTGCCTTAATCTTTTTGACGGAAAGTACATTCCTCATGTCATTGAGCCTTCCGCCGGTGTTGACCGTCTTATGCTCGCGCTTCTCTGCGAAGCATATGAGGAAGAAAAGCTCGTCGACGAGAAGGGTAAGGAGGATATTCGCACCGTCCTTAGATTCAGCCCGAAGGTTGCTCCAATCAAGGTGGCGATCTTCCCGCTTATCAAGAAGGATGAAGCGCAGGATAAACTCGCGCGTGAAATCTTCTCAAAGCTTCAGAAAAAGGTCAATGTCATGTGGGATGTTTCAGGTGCGATCGGCAGGCGCTATCGTCGTCAGGACGAGGCCGGAACACCCTGGTGCATTACGGTTGACGCGCAGTCCGTCGAGGACGGCACGTTCACGGTTCGCGAGCGTGATTCGATGAAGCAGACGCGAATGACATACAGTGAGTTTCTTGCTATGATGTATGAAGCATTGGAGTTTTGAAATGACTAATCTCATTCAAGCGTCATTAAGGATCGCGGTCTTCACCGCCGCGATCCTTTCCTTTTCTAATCTTTTCGCTTCTCCCGTCGAGCACGTGTTGCGCTACAGTCAACCTGCTCCTTCCACGACTTCTGGCTGGGAGAAAGAGTCTCTTCCTCTTGGATGCGCCCATTTCGGCGTTTCTGTTTTCGGCGGTGTTGAGCATGATAGAATTCAAGTGACGCACAATGCCGTTCTTTCGGGGCGCGAAAAGAAGCGCGGCGCGGCAAATCTCACTAATGCCCTTGAGATAAATCTTGATTTCAAGGATGGCGAGTATTCGAATTACGAGCGAGGCCTTTCTCTCGACCGCGCAGTAGCGTGGACGAAATATGATTGCGGCGGTGTTTTGTTCAAGAGAGAGTATTTTACTTCGTATCCCGCTCGTGTCCTTGCAATTCGCCTTACGGCAAACGCAAAAGGCGCCGTCTCTTTTGTGCTTCGTCCTGAAATTCCATTCTTAAAGCCTTGGAACAAGAAGGGCAATGGCGATTTCGGCCGCAGAGGTACAGTTGTCGCATCTCGCGATAGGATTGCGGTTGATCAAGAGCTTGAACGCTTTAGAGTTAAGTTCGCTGGTCGCTTTGCAGTTATTCATGAAGGCGGCAGCATTACAAGTTCTTCAAATACACTTTCTGTTGCCGGCGCCGATTCGGCCGTCATTCTTTTTGCCTGCGACACAAACTACCGCCTTTCGCCTGAAGTGTTTACTTCTCCCGACAGCAAAAAGCTTGATCCCAACGATAAGCCGTCTGTTCGCGCAGAAGCGATCCTCGCCGCTGCGGTCAACAAGGGGTGGGATAAGCTTCTTGCGGAGCATCAAGCCGACATAGCCCGTATCATCGGCAGCGCGTCAATCGACCTTAATGTATCTAAAGAAGATGCTGCCAAGACGACAGATTATCTTCTTTCGCAATACAAAAAAGGAAAACGCAGCCGTTATCTCGAAGAGACTTATTGGCTTTTCGGCCGTTATCTTCTCGTTTCAAGCTCTCGCCCCGGTTCCTTGCCTGCCAATCTCCAAGGCGTCTGGACTGTTCATAAAAATTCGCCGTGGGGCTCTGGCTATTGGCATAATATCAACGTTCAGATGAATTATTGGCCGGCGTTCATTACAAATCTTGCAGAATGTTTTGAGCCGTATGCCGAGTTTAATGCAGCCTTTCGCCCTGGCACGAGAAAGCTTGCAATAGCGTATTTTAAGCATCATAACCTTGGGCCGATTCCGGCTGAAGGGGAAGCTCCGAACATCTGGTGTGTGGGCACTGCCGTTTATCCTTATGTGGTCGAGGGCGGCCCAGGAGGGCATTCAGGTCCGGGAACTGGCGGCTTGACGACGAAACTTTTTGCAGATTGGTATGATTATACTCTCGATCGCAAGGCGCTTGAAAAGTACGTTTGGCCTGTTGTGCATGGAATGAGCGATTTCTTTGTGCGCTGCGTTATTGAGACTAACGGATTGTATCTTTCAAAGTTTTCCGCTTCTCCCGAGCAGATGGTAGGCAAACTTGAAGATAATTTCCGCTGGGGAATAGATAAGGCAAAGTATTATACGACTACAGGCTGCGCGTTCGACCAGCAGATGATTTACGAGAATGGGCGCGATCTTCTCCGCTTTGCCAAAATTCTCAGTCGCGAAGATGATCCTGTTGTGAAGAAAGTTCGCGCGCAGATTGATAAATACTGCCCAGTTGAAATAGGTGCAGACGGGCAGATAAAAGAGTTTCGCGAAGAGGTGCACTACGCCGATATAGGTCAACGCCATCACCGCCATATTTCGCAGCTCGTAGGCCTTATGCCGGGAACTATAATAAACAGCAGCACTCCTGAGTATCTTGCCGCCGCTCGCAAGACGCTTGATTTAAGAGGAGATCAGTCGACAGGCTGGGCTCTCGCCCACAGAATCTGCTCACGCGCGCGCGCAGGCGACGGGAACAGGGCGCATAAGCTTATTGGAAACCTCATATCTACGCGCACGTACAAGAATCTCTGGGATGCGCATCCTCCATTCCAGATCGACGGGAATTTCGGCGCGACGGCGGGCATTGCCGAAATGCTTATTCAAAGCCATGCAGGGTTTATTGATTTGCTTCCTGCGCTCCCTTCTGCATGGAAGAAGAAAGGTTCGTTCCGCGGCCTTTGTGCGCGCGGCGCGTTTGAGGTCGATTGCGATTGGGTTGACGGTAAGCCTGTAAAAGTAGCAGTTAAAAGCCGCAGGAATCTCAAGGCCGATGTTCGCTTCCGCGGTAAGAAGGTCGATTATCAGTCAATTTCACTTTAATAAAAAAGGGGAACAATATGAAAATAGGTTTTTGGGGTGCAGGTGAAATGGCTGAAGGGATTCTTTCCGCCATTCCTTCGAAGAAGAGTGTCATTATGGCCGAGACAAGGGAGGAAAGAGCCGCGGAGCTTAAGAAAAAATACGGCGTATCGACGACTCCCTCCGTTGCCGAAGTTGCTAAAAAGGCAGATTTGATTTTCCTAGCCGTTCGCCCTGCTCAAATAGCCGATGTGTCCGAGGCTGTAAAAGGCTCCATCAAAGAGGGCGCAACTGTCGTTTCGATTGCAGCGGGCAAGACTCTTGCAGTTCTCCGCCGCGCTTTTGGGCCGAAAGTCGCGCTTATTCGCGTGATGCCCAATCTCGCGCTCAAAGCGAATGCCGGTATGTGCGCTATCGCTCCTGGCAGAGGCGTTTCGAAAGAAGCGCTTGAGACTGTTGAAAAAATCCTTTCAGGAGCAGGGCGTACTGTCATTCTTCCTGAAAAGCATTTTGATGCGGTGACGGCTCTGTCCGGGTCAGGGCCTGCGTACTTCGCATATATGATGAAGATGATGGCAGAGGGTGGGGTTGCTCTCGGGCTTAAAAAGCAGGTTGCCCGTCTTTTGGCGGAACAGACGATGTACGGAACGGCAAAATTCCTCCGTGAAAGCGAAATGGACCTTGACAAGTTTATTCAGGGCGTATGCACGAAGGGCGGTACTACGGCAGCAGGAATGGAGCATCTTTCAAAACCGCCTTTTGGTGATGCTGTTCGCCAAACGCTTGCAGCTGCGGCAAAACGTTCCAAGGAGCTTTGCTGATTTTTACGACAGGAGAGTGAAGAATGAAAATCGGAATTTACGGCGGCAGTTTCAACCCTGTTCATTTCGGTCATGTTTCACTTGCCAGGCGGGCGATTGCTGAGCTTTCACTCGATAAGCTTATTGTAATTCCAGCCTCCGTAAGTCCATTTAAGGTGGGTGAGTCTTTTCCTGCTGATTTGTGGGACCGCGTAGGGCGCGTCAAAGCCGCGTTCGCAGATGTTGAGAAAGCAGATGTTGATTTGCGCGAAGTTGAGCGAGGTGGCGTTTCCTACACTATCGAAACAGTTTCGCAAATTGCAGCGGAGACGGAAAAAGAATTTCCCGGGAGGACTCTATACTACATAATTGGTGAGGATTCAGTAGCCGGCCTTGAGCGTTGGAAGGATTATTCAAAGTTAAAAACTCTCGTTACATTCGTTCCCTTCCCGCGCACAAAAGAATCCTCCACTCAAATACGCGATATTTTCTCTTCCGCAGGAGTTGTTTTAAATCCCGACGCTAAAATAGCAGCGGCAGTTGAAAACGGCGTTTTGAGGAAAAATGCGTATTGCCCGTGCAGGCTTCAGAAACTGCCAGAGTTTTTCTGTCCATGCGATGAATTTAAATCCCAGCTTTTAGATCCGTCGTTCAAAGGGTTTTGCCACTGCAGGCTCTACATGAAACCGTGAGCGCTTTCTTCGACAGATCAAAATCGCTTCTCGGCGTTGAGGCTTTCGATCGTCTTGCCTCCGCGAGCGTCGCCGTCGTCGGTGTCGGCGGAGTCGGTGGATGGTGCGCCGAAGCGCTTGTCAGGACGGGGCTAGGCCATATCGTGATAATGGATGATGATGTGGTGTCTCCGTCAAATGTAAACAGGCAGTCTCCCGCCACGGCTCTGACAGTAGGTCGCGTGAAAGTAGAGGCGATGAAAGAGCGCCTCCTTTCGATAAATCCCGAATGCGATGTGAAAGCGCTTAATGAGCGTTATACGCGAGGCTTTCCTTTCAAGGGATGTGATGTGGTGATTGATGCTATAGACAGCGTTGATTGCAAGGCTGAGCTTATCCTTTCCGTCGCATCTTCTTCATCTCATCTAATCTCATCGATGGGGGCAGCGTTTCGTACCGATCCTACAAAAGTGACGATATCTCGATTTGAGAAGGTAGAGGGAGATGGATTAGCAAAAGCTCTTCGAGGCAGGTTTAAACGCCTTCAACGCTTTCCGGAAAAGAAGTTTTTCGCAGTCTGGTCGACGGAGATTCCTTCTCGCTCTTTAGCCGCAGATGGATGCAAGGGTAGTTGCATGGCAGTAACGGCGGCTTTTGGAATGGTTCTCGCCTCTCGTGCCGTAAGCCTCATAACAGGCGTTGGCGACGGCTGAAAAACAATCGTAAATTTGAAAGGATGACATGCAGAAGGGGGCTCTTTTTTTCGATTTGGACGGAACGCTTTTTGATACACGCGCAGATCTTGCCGGTGCAGTAAATCACTTAAGGGCCGATTTGGGGCTTGAGGCGATAAGCGTTGAAAAAGTCATTTCCTCAGTAGGAAACGGCGCTCGTATTCTACTTAAAGAGACAGTTCCTGAATCGGACGCGCCTTTTGAAGAATTGTGGGAGAAGTTTTCTCTCCGCTACCGCGAGCATTGCTGCGACAAGCTCTCGCCCTATCTTGCCGTGGAAGAAACGCTTGAAGAACTTAAGCGTCGCGGGTGGAAATTGGGCGTCAATACGAATAAGCCGCGCTTTGCAGTTGATCTCATATTCAAGAGATTTTCTTTTGACAGATTTTTCGGCGAGGCTGTTGTTGCCGGCGGAGAGGGGATTGCTCTTAAGCCCGATCCGCAATCTATTCGAGAATGTGCAGCGAGGATGGGAGGGCATACTCTCTCTTCACGCGATTGGATGATCGGGGACAGCTGGAATGATATGCGCTGTGCGGAGGCCTCTGGGGTGAGAGGCGCGTTTTGCGAATTCGGCTTTGGAAAACTCAACGATTCACCGTTTGATGTCTCGCTAAAGTCGTTCGCCGAGATACCTGATGCGCTTGACGCGTTTTAATCAGACGATTCTTTCTCCCCAGTAGCCGGCAGAAACATCAGGGCAGTTCTTTTTTGCTTCCGCAATCGCTCCGCGCACCATTTTAGATGTGAGGCGGGAGTTGTGTTTGTGGCCTAATTCCCAGATGTGACCAATGGAAATGCGTTTTGGTTTTACTATCTCGACGGCTTTACCTGGATTGATGCCGCAGCCTGGGAAAAAGAGCCACAAGTCGGCTTGGCCGAATGTGGTGCCAAGCTTCTTTTCAGTTCCCCATCCAGAGTCGCCCGTGTGATAGATTATGTAGGAATTGCATTTGATTTCGAAAGCAGTTGTGAAATCTGTCAAATAGCCGTTGTGGTCTATGAGCGAAGTGCGAATTTCGACATCTTTAAGCTTGAATGTTTTTGGTGCGCGCGTGTAGCCGCCGATATTTTTTTTGAAGTGCGCCCCGTAATTGTCGAGAAAATTTGAGATGACCGTTTTCCCTGCTTTGTTCATCAAATTATAAAGCCCGGCGTGGAAGTGGTCGCCATGGTTGTGTGTGACAAGCGAGAAGTCGAGTATTTCCGCAAGCTCTTCGGCGCGGCGGTGGACGAGATCGATGGAAAAGAGAGCTTCTTGAGTTTTGATTATGTATCCCATATTGTAGACGTTCCACACAGCTGGTGTTTCCCCGATTTTTACTGTGCGGATTTCTTCTACGATGCGCTCAAAGCCTTTTTCAAGCTTTTCGAGTGCCGCAAAACCTTTGGTGTTTCTGTCTTTAAGATATTGGCGGTAAATATCGGGAAGTACGAGATCTGTTTCTTTTTGCCATACA
>JAEIGA010003214.1_pt1 | contig 25676 bp, 26 predicted proteins | sample 9270691 | NCBI WGS metagenome assembly JAEIGA01 (sample SAMN17057246, study PRJNA624740) | gut metagenome | biome: biome; isolation source: fecal sample | host: Bos grunniens | place: China: Xizang | collected 2019
AATTATTTTTTGATAATAGAATCAACATCAACTTTGGCTTTTAGGAATTCTTTATCAATTTCACCTCTAATTTCAACAATATCATTTTCATTTACAGTAAGACCACGCCAATCTTCGTTATCAATTTCAATGATAATATTTGCACTACCGTCACTAAATTGGTATTTTTCATCACCTAAACTTTGTGTAATCTTTCCTTCAAGAACAACAGGAGAATCGTCTCGCAATTCTAATGCTTCTTTAACAGTAATTTTACTGATTGTTGGACCTGTATATCCACCTTGAGCATAAGAATTTCCTGTTAAACCCAAAATAAGAGCTAAAGCAGATACTAGAGTTAACTTTTTCATATTTTTTCTCCTAATTAAAATATTATTTCCTTTTGTATGTTAAAGTGGAGTTTTTTTTTAGGCAAAATAAAAATTGTAGTTATTAGTATGTATAGTTTAAGTGTTTGATTATATGTAAATAAAATATTTTCTTTACTTATTTGATAAAACAATTTAGAAAAATGATGAAATTATATGGGTTTAGTTTGATTATGGAAAATTTGAATTTTTGGATTGTTATTAGCTTTTGTTATCCAATGTTATTTGGCGCAAATAACATTATAAATGGGATATTAGTAAATAGAGGTTTTAGAAATCCTTTTGTTTTGACTTTTTATAAATCCATTACAAATGTGTTGTTTGTTCCTTTATTGTTTATATTAGGAGAGGTGAGTTTTCCGTCTTATTGGTTGTTAGTGTTATATTTTATAGTTGCATTGTTTGATTTGGGGTATTTAGTTCCATATTATGTGGCACTAAAACATATTGATACATCTATTGTAACAGCTTTGTTTGCATTAGGAAGAGTTGTTATTTTGGTGTTGAGTTATGTTTTTTTAGATGAACGACTTAGTTTTGTTCAATATTTGGGGTTTATGATAATTATATTATCTTCAATTTTTTTAAGCATAACGAGTTATAAAAATATTACATTAAATAAAGCTTTTTATTTGATGGTGCTTTCTTCGTTTATGCATAGTTTATTTTTGGTTTTAGAAAAGTATGTAATAAATAAAGATGGTAATTGGGTGAATATGGTGTTTTATCCATCAGTTTTTAGCATGATTATTCCTTTTGTTTTGTTTTTTAGTGTAAAGCAAAGGCGAGAAATTGGTTTTAATTTTGCGTTATTTAAAGGGAATATAAAATTATTTATAATGATGGAAATATTTAGTTTTATTGCTCTTTGTACAATTACATTTGTTTTGCCGTATATATCAGTTGAAGCAAAAGCAGCCATTTCTTCTACAACGCCAATATTTGTATTGATAATTGGTGTTATATTGGGAAAATGTTTTAATGTGAAAATATTAGAAAATATTACTAAAAAAGAAGTGATAAAAAAAGTTGCTATGTTTTTACTTATTGGTGTTGGAACATATTTAGTGGTGATGTAAAAAATACTTGATTTTTTTTATTGTAAGGCATATAAAGTGGCTGTTTTATTATAATTATAATGTATTATGGAAAAAGAAAAAAAGATTTATGCAAGCGTTGCTACTGTTTTGGCGCTTATGTTTGTGATCTCTCTTGTGTTTTTTGTGGTTAAGCATGATTTTGATTGGTTGATAGCAACATTTATAGCAATATTGCTGGTTGGTAAACCATTAAATTATTGGTACGATAGGCAAGTGGAAAAGAAAAATCCACTGAGCTTTAGGCGTGTTAAAAATGCTTTGAACTATGTGGTTGAGAAATACGAGGGTACTAAGGAAGACTTTATTCGTGAGAAGGGCGAGGAGATGTATAACCATTTCTTGAGTATTGGTTATATTCATGAACCTCGTTGTAACACCAATAAAGATGTGGTTTGCTGGGAAGTAACCAGACTTGGTATTATTCGTAGAGAGAGTGTGCATCGCTAAATCTAGAAAGCGATTTTATTAAAAAACCTTGTAACCTGTTTGGTTATGAGGTTTTTTGTTTTTAAGAAGGGGATATTATTGACAAATGATATGCTTTGTGATAAATCGGAGTAAAGTTTTTTGATTTAAGGATAAAATGATGAAAGATATTATATTAACAGGTGATAGACCTACTGGTAAGTTGCACTTAGGGCATTATGTTGGTTCGCTAAAAAGACGTGTGTTAATGCAAAATAGTGGTGAATTTGATAAGATTTTTATTATGGTTGCTGATGCACAAGCTTTAACAGATAATGCAGATGATATAAATAAAGTTAGAAATAATATATCAGAAGTTGCTCTTGATTATCTTTCTTGCGGATTAGATCCTAATAAATCTACTATTTTTATTCAATCTTTAATTCCAGAACTTTGTGAACTTACTTTTTATTATATGAATTTGGTTACAGTTTCTCGTTTGCAGAGAAATCCAACTGTTAAGAATGAAATTCAATTAAGAGGATTTAAGCAAAGTATTCCTACCGGATTTTTTACATATCCTATTAGTCAAGCTGCAGATATTACAGCATTTAAAGCAAATGTTGTTCCAGTTGGTGAGGATCAATTACCTATGATTGAACAAACAAGAGAGATTGTTCGTTCATTTAATAGTTTATATAAAGAAGTTTTGGTTGAGCCACAGGCTGTATTACCTGAAAATGAACTTTGTGCAAGATTACCTGGTCTTGATGGGGCTGCTAAGATGAGTAAGTCTTTAGGTAATTGTATTTATATTTCGGATAGTGAAAAAGATATTAAGAAAAAAGTGCAAAGTATGTTTACTGATCCAACCCATTTAAGAGTTGAAGATCCTGGACATACAGAAGGAAATGCTGTGTTTACATATTTGGATGCGTTTTCAAAAGAGGAACACTTTAGTGCATTTTTACCTCAATATGCGAATCTTGATGAATTGAAAGCGCATTATCGCAGAGGTGGTCTTGGTGATGGAACTGTTAAAAAATTCTTGAATGAAATTTTACAAAATGAATTAAGACCGATTAGGGAAAAAAGAGAAGTGTTTGCTAAGGATTTGGGTGAAGTATTTAATATACTTAAAAAAGGTAGTGAAGTTGCTCAAAGTGTTGCAGCACAAACTCTTGATGAAGTTAAGAGCGCTATGGGAATTAACTATTTTAAGGATAATTTATTGAAGTAGAATAAAATGGAAGAAGGTAAAGGTGATATTGAATTTTCTCCAGTTTTAATTATGGAGTATATTAAGCAGTCTAGTATTGGTAGATATTTGGCTAGCGATAATATTGATTTTGATGTGAAATTTAAAATGCCAAAAGAATATTATGAAGAGATGATGAGATATCCTCTAAAACCTCAGTTTATAAAGTTTGATATAAATTATGATGAAAGTAGTGAAATTCTTAGTGTTAGAGCCGGTTTAGATGTTATAAACAGGTTTAGAGAACAAAAAGCTATGGTTGAAATTGCATCGCTTTATGAACAACATTATGCTCAGAGATATAAAAAGTATATTGAGGCTTTGAAATGATAGAAAAATTTGTTTTTGATAGTGGTAAAGAAGGTACAAAGTTATTGGTATTAGGCGCTATTCATGGTAATGAAGTGGCAGGGCCTAATGCTTTAAGACAAATTATAAAAGAGATAGAAGATAAAAAAATAAATATGACTAATGGGCGTTTAACTCTTGTTCCTGTTTGTAATGTTGAAGCAAATAAAAAAGATGTAAGACAAATTGATGAAAACTTAAATAGGGTAATGAGAGAACATCAAAATCCTAGTACATATGAACAGAAGTTAGCAAATGAAATTTGTTTATTAATAAAGGATTGTGATATTTTGTTGGATTTACATTCTACACATTGTAAAGGTGATGAACCTTTTGCTTTTTGTGATTATCCAGATGAAAACAATTTGAAACTAATTGAAGGTCTTGATGTAAAATATGTATTAAAAGGATGGCCTCAGATATACGATGCTCAAGGGGAAATTGAAGATTTTTCAACAGAAAGAGCTGCAAAAAACTATAATAAATCTGCAACAACTTTGGAATGTGGTTATCATAAAGAAGCTGGTGCAAAGGATGTTGCTTATAATGCTGTTGTTAATACATTAAAAGGTTTTGGCTTGATAGATGGTGTTGTTTCTAATAAGATAGAAAAAACATCAATATTAATGAAAGAATATGTTGTTAAAAAAAAAGAAGGACGCTTAACTAAAAACTATAAACATCTTGATAGAATTTATAAAGGTGAAAAGATTGCTCAGTATGATGATGGGCAAGAACTTTTTGCAGTTGATGATGGATACATTTTGCTTCCCAATTTAGAGGCTGAAATTGGGGCTGAATGGTATTACTTTGGAGTAAAAGAATAGATTATTTGAAGTTTGCTTTTCTTTTATATGTTTCAAGAGCAAAATCAAAGTTATATGTATTTTGGTGCTCTTGTTTTTCCCAGATTAAACTTTGAGTTTCTTTATTTAGGCTAACGCCATGGTATCCTCTTGATATTAGGTGTTGCATTTTCATAAATAAAGATGGAATTTTTTGATGAATGTTATTACCCAAAAACATACTATATGATTTTTTATTATCTTGAATTGTTGGTAATGGTTTGTTTTTTATTGGTTTTTCAAGATAAATAACTTTTACTCCATCGGATGGATCTAAATCTACCTTTGTAATTTGCATATTGTGATGAAGTGCATTTATCCAGCTTGCAGGGTTATCTACTGCAATTTGAATAATTGAATATTTTCTATTTTCATCTATTTCGTGTTTTTCAATATGTTCAAGCATTTTTTTCATTAAAGAAGAACCTCTGTATGCAGGATCAACTAAAATTGCTTCAAATATAAGTAATTCATTATTTGGGATGTTTGATTTATATTCAGGCATATCTCTTTGTTCTCCATTTTGAGGGAGACTATATACCATTTGAGCAATTAAGTTGTCATTATCAAAAATGCCAAGCATATGTGATGAGCTACCATTTAATGATTTCATATAATCTGATTTTGTTCTGTGTAGAATAAAATGCTGTTCATCTGGATGAAGATTAGAAATAATTCTGTCTTGTAAGCCCATTACATCTTCTAAATTTGATGCGTTTAATTTTTTTATGGTTAAAAGTTTTTTTTGCATAATTAAAAATCCTTGTAGTTTGGTTAAAAAAAAGGATTTGAGTTTGCTCAAATCCGACGTATGCTTATCTAAAAACAGATAATCATCGTCGCATTTCCAATCTACGAAGGCGTAGAGTATTATGTGTAAACTTTGTACTCATCTCTAATCTAAATTTATTAAAACTATGTGCTATGATATCAGATTTGTTTTTTTTGTCAATAATATTTTATATAAAAAAACCGTATTCATTTCAGAATACGGTTTTTAAAGAACTTAAAGTAGCTTTCTTAATTTGAAAATTTCTTTTCTGATGTTTTTTCTGGCTTGTTTTTCATAAAGATTGAAGAAACAATCTGTGTTGAAAATTTGTTTACGTTTTAACATCTTTATAAGAAATTCTGTTCGGGCGAGTGCATACTCTTTATCCGAATAGATAGAGTATTCTTGGCGAATACTATTGCAATAATCATTCCAAGTTTGAGAAGATTTTGTTCCCAAAATGGCAAGATCAAGGTCAGCAATAAGTCCTGGTTCACCCGTTAGAGGTTCTACATTAGTGTGTTTTGTAGCCAAAATTAGGTTACGAAGAACTTCTTTGGGCTGATAGAATGTAATACCATCCCAAATTTTTTGGGTTTCTTCTATGGAGCGTTCTTCATTATCATTTTTGGTTATATCATACACATAATCGTGCATGAATATTGCAAGAATGATGTTGAAACTATTTATAGAAGCCAATTCATTGCTTGAAGCATGTTTTTTAAAGATGTTGAACATATTTATCATATAACCAAGATGTGATAAATTGTGGTATGGACGAGATTTGTATGTGTTTATTAAATCTTTCCAAAGACTTTCAACTCTAGGAACGTATGCCTCGGCAAATAAATTCTTGAAATGTGGTTTTAGGTATATACAAAGAAGTTCTTGATGTACGTTTTTGGGTACATAGAGTGAGCAGACAATGTATTCGTCAAGTGCCAAAAGAGCTCTGACGAGACTTGATGAGGTTGACTTGAGAGTAAAATCTTCTTGCCAGATAAGCTTGGTTTTGATAGAGAGACCTCTAATTTGAGCAAGCTTTTCATTGATTGTGGCAAAAGATACTTCGTTATCTAGCTCACTTTGGCTTCTGATGCCACGAATGAGTGTATCTGCATTGTATTTTATTGCAACATCAATGGTTGTTCCTGTGTTGCAAACAATAGTAATCTTCTTTGAGGTTTGAAGATCAGCCAATACAGATTCAATAATTCTTTTTCTTTCATCTAGCGAGAATAGATGTTTTTTTGTTTCGTTGTTACTGATACAAATAATTAACTCATCATACTCTTTAAGAGTTTTTTTTACAATGTCTAGGTGCCCTAGCGTAAAAGGATCAAAAGATCCTGCAAATAAAGCTTTCATAATGGTAGTAAAAATTATATGATTATAAAATAATATTTATTTGAGCTATGGATTATGTGTTAAAAAAACTTTTTGTCAAGTTAAAAGCGTTAATTTGATTGTTCAATTTCAACAATAAATCCTCCAACTTCTTGAATTGGAGTATTCTGATTTACTATATTGTCGTTTGGTGATGTTGGAATTTGATGCATTCCTCGATGTAGTTTATTTTTTTTATGATGTTTATGATAAAGTCTATTTTCGTAATTATAATAGTTGTCTGAGTAATGACAGCGACCACAATTTCCAACCATAATCCCTGCCATAAATACTAAAATTAAAAGAACAAGCATCATAAATATTTTTTTACAGTGACAGCATTCACAGTAAATATCGTTGTTATTTGAATTGTTGTCATCTTCTTTTGGGGTATTTACCATTTTTTTTCTCCTAAAATTAAACATTATAAATCTCCAATAGTTTGTTGCGTTATAGATATAATTATGTTTTAATGTTTTTCTAGAGGAGGTAGTTTTTAGGTTGAAAAAAGAATATTATTTTTTTAATATTTGTTGTGGAGTATGATATGAGTAAATTTTTGGATTTAATTATTGATTTATTTAAGTGGCCAGTTGCGCTTTTATGTGCAATTTCTGTGCCAGCGCTTGTTGATGCGCTTGACTATATCCAAGTAACAAATATTAAATTTTTAGTTTTTTTAGGTGGAGGAGTTGCTTATATTTTGTTTAAAATATTAGCCTCATCTAATATGAATATGTCTATGCTTACCTTAGCACATGAATTGACGCATGCTTTTTTTGCATTACTTACTTTTCATAAGGTTTCAGGAATTAGAATAAATTATGATGATAGTGGTGGTAGTATGAAATTTAAGGGGCGAGGTAATTGGTTAATAGTTATTGCGCCATATTTCTTTCCGTTGTTTTTGTTTTCAATAATGTTAAGTATTACGTTTTTTAGTGATAGAATACCTAATACATTGCTTGTTAATGGGGTTTTGGGTTACTTTTTTGCATATCATTTGGAAAGTATTATTTTACAAATTCATGGTGATCAACCAGACTTTAAACTTGTTGGGTTTCCGTTTTGTATTTTGTTTTTACCTGGTGCAAATTTATTTTTTGGAACATGTGTAGTTGCATTTAATAATGGTGGTTGGGTTAATATCAAAAGATATATTAAGATTGTAGAAAAACTTAATATGCAAACAATTGAGAAGTTATTAGATTATTTTACCAACTGATATAGCACTCATTTGGGGAAGATATTAAATCTACTTTTATTCCGATTGGAAGTATTTGGCGATTGGGAATATGACCATATTGGAAGTTTTTAATTATAGGAATGTTTAGTTCTTTGGAAAATTCATTTATACAATCATCAACATTGCCGTCTTCAATATCTATAATTTTTGAATTGGTAAAACTACCAAAGATTATTGCTTTTACTTTGTCAAAGTTATTTTGAAGTTTTAGTTGGTTTAGCATTAAATCTATGCGATATGTTTTTTCATCATCATCTTCAATTAGAATAATCTTATCTGTTAAATCTGGAAAATATTGCGTTCCACAAAGAGATAAAAATACGCTTAAGCATCCACCAACAATTATCCCTGAGGTTTGACCTTGATTTAAGGAAGTTCCTGAAACAATTTTGTGGTTATTGTTAAACAAAATAGCTTCAAGATTATTTTTTAAGGTTGGGTTGATGTTTGGGGTGTTTATATCATAAAGAGGAAGAAATCCTGTATATGATGGATTGTTTGTTTTAGCAAAAAGGGCATTTTGTAAAACTGTAGAATCGCTTAATCCAAAGATGGGTTTAGGTTTTTTAGAAATTAAATTATAATCAAGATATGGTAGTAATCTTAATGCTCCAGCTCCACCTCTTGTACAAAAAATGGCTTTAATTGTATCGTCTTCAAACATTTTGTTTATATCTTGGGCTCTTTTGATGTCCGTTCCTGCCATGTATCGATATTGTGAGTATATATCGTTTGCAACAACGACTTCTAATCCGATAGAATTAAAATATTCAATGGATGGGGTTAAATCCTTGTCATTTAAGCAACTAGATGGTGCAATATAGCCAATTTTGTCGTTAGGGTTTAATAAGCTCATTTTAATTTCTCCAACAATTCATATCCCATATCAGTAATGGAGTTATCTCTTGCTCCCATTAAAACAATTCTATCGTTTGGTTTAGCTATTTCTAAAAGATATTGTTTTAGTTGATCTCGTGTATCAAAGAAAATAGCATTCAATCCTTTTTCGTTACCATAATTTGTTAGATCAAGAGATGAAATATCTTTTTTAACTGTGCCTCCTACAAAGAAAATTTCAGGAATAAGAAGTACGTCGTCATAAGATAGATGTCTTACAAATGAATCTATAATTTCTTTTCCCATAAGGCGCATTGGTGAAAAACCATGTGGTTGGAACATTATTAAAAGTCTACCTTTGTAGTTTTTTAGAGCAGAAGTTGATGCATTTACTTTATCTGGATTATGAGCAAAGTCATCTATAACGGTTATATTAGAAGATGTTTTGCCTAGTACTTCTAAGCGTCGTTTGGTTCCATTAAATGTTGAAAGTATATTGCATGATTGATGAGGTGGAATACCTAACATTGAACAACATGCAACAGCACACATAGCGTTTAATACATTAAAGCTACCAATTAGGTTTAATTTATATTGAGTGTTATCATAAGTATAAAGAGTGCCATCTGGGTGAGATGAAATGTTTGATGCATAAAAAGATGAATTTGGATTGGTTATACTAAATGTTTTAGTATTTGGGTGGAAAGATATGATGTCTTTTGAATTTGGACAATCATTATTAATTACTGCTCCATATTTTGCTTTACGAGCAAAATCTCCAAATAATACTTTTAGTTCATCGATTGATTTGTGGTCTAGGGTGATGTTGTTTATTACAGAAATATAGGGTGTATATTTTTCTATTGAACCATCACTTTCGTCTGCTTCTATTACGCAATGTGTACCATTATTTAATATAACATTTGGAATCCCTTCTTGATTAGCATAATCTTTTAATAGCGCTCCATTAATAACAAGAGGAGATAAATTTGATTTATCTAAAATATAGCCAATCATTGCTGTAACAGTGGATTTTCCACTAGTTCCACCAACAGCAATGTTGTGTTCGTGGGATGAAAATATTTCTGCTAATAAATCGGAGCGTCGTTTTATTGGAATGTTTAGTTCTTTGGCGCGTTTAATGTCTGGAATGGTGTCTTCTACAGCAGTTGATGCATACAAAACTTCAATGTTTTCATCAACCATTGAGCCGTTTTGAGGGAAAATCTGGATGCCAATATTGGTGAGAGCTTGTTTGTTTTTTAAATCTTTTTGTTGGTCAAAACTTCTATCAGAACCTAAAACTTCGTAACCTTTGTATTTTAAAACTTGTGCAAGAGCACTCATTCCACTTCCAGATATTGCACAAAAACCAACTTTTTTCATAATAGACTCCTTTGTATTTTTATGGTTTCATTTTATGTAGAATAGTTTAATTTTTTATAAAAAAAACTTGAACAGTGTTCAAAAATATTATAATGATGTTTTTAGAGTAAATAATGTTAGGTTAGAAAAATGGCAAAATCTAAAGAAGAAATTAGACTTGATTTAGTTGTTAAAGCTCGTGAAATTCTTAAAGATAAGGGATTAGATTATTTAACTGCACGTAAATTATCAGATTATTCAGGATATTCAGTTGGTACGATTTATAATCAATTTAAGAGTATGGATAATTTGATTATGTGGGAAAATTGTTTGACTTTAGATGAGTTATATCAATATGTTAGTAAAGCAGAAAAAACATCGGATGTATATAAAAATCTAAACAACTTGTTAGAGAAGTTTGTTGATTTTGTTTTAGAAAATAAGAGTTTGTGGTTTACTTTGTATAATTTTCACTTTAGAAGTATTATGGAAAAATATGAGATATCTTATTTGAAGAGAATCGTTAAAATTATTAAAATTTTAGAGAAAAATTTATTTAAGTTATTTGCTAAAGTTCCAAGTAATGAAAGAACTCTTTCAACTGAGGTGTTGGGAATTGCAATATTTGCAATGAGTTCTTTGCTAACAACAGAAAAAGAGTTTTCTTATCTTAAGAAAAAATATGTTGTGAAAATTTTATTTAATACATATTTAGCAGGTATGTCACGTCTTTCAAAGAATGGTTTATTCTAAGTACGTGATTATTTGTTTGGTGATTTCTTTTGCATCACCTAATAACATTAAGGTTTTATCTAAATAAAATAATGGGTTATCTAATCCAGAATATCCTGGTGATAAAGAGCGTTTTACAAAAATTATTCTTTTTGCAAGTTCGGCATTAAGTATTGGCATTTTGTATATTGAACTTTGAGGATCTGTGTTTGCAAGAGGATTAGTTATATCGTTTGCACCAATTATAAAAGCAATATCTGTGGTTTCGAAATCTTGGTTTATATCTTTTAATTCAAATACATCTTGAGCGGGGAGATTGGCTTCAGCAAGTAGTACGTTTAAGTGTCCAGGCATTCTTCCGGCGATTGGATGAATTGCAAATTTTACATTTACGTGGTATTTATTTTTTAAGATGTTTGCCATATTTACAACTTCGTATTGAGCATTTGATGCTGCTAAGCCGAATCCAGGGATTATTATGACTTTGTGAGCATTTTCTAGTAAAAATGAAGCATCTTTTGGGGTGGCTTTGTGTATATGGTGATGAGATGATTCTAAATTTTTATTTTTTTGATTGGTTGTAAATATAGATGAAAGTTTTCTATTTAAGGCTTTGGTCATGGAATGAGTTAAAATTAGTCCACTGGAGCCAATGATTGAGCCAACAATTATAAGTAATATATTACTTAAGCTAAATCCCACAAGGACTGCACACCAACCCGATAATGAGTTTAGAATCGATATGATAATTGGCATGTCAGCACCACCTATTGTTAGAACAAAAAAGAAGCCAAATGAAAGACTTAGTGAGATAAAAATATAAAGGTATTGTGGGAAAAAGTTAAAAGTAAAATATGTTGAGATTAAGAGAGCTGTTAAGATAAAATAGTTTATAATATGGAGGGGGAAATTTGGTATTGGAATATTGATATTTTGAAGTTTTATGAAGGTTGCAAAAGAGCTTGAAAATGTGACTAACCCTATGAAAATAATTAATAAAATTAGTGAGTGGTGATGGGGTGTTGTGTTGGTTTCGGTTAGAGCTATTAAAGATGATGATAAGCCTCCTAAGCCATTGAAAATAGCAATCATTTGGGGGAGATTTGGTAAAGTTATGCGTGAAGAAACAATAATACTAAGTATTGCACCAGTTATAATTAGGGATAAAACAGGGATTAAATGGTGTGAATTTAGGTGTAATAAGGTATAGATTATGGAAAATAAAAGTGAAAAAGTGGCAATATAGTTGCCTAAATAGGCTTTTTTAGGTTCTGCTAAAAAATAGATTGATAAAATTATTAATGCGTAAATGATTACATATATGATGTTAGTCATTATTTTTTCCTTTGGGTTTAAACATGTTTAACATTTTTTGAGAAATGTAGAGGCCTCCAAATATGTTTATTGATGCAGTGAATATGGCTGAGTATAATATGTAGATATTTATTGGCGATGTGGTGGAGTTTAGTGAAAGTATTGCACCAATAAGTATAATTCCAGATATTGCATTTGTAACACTCATTAGAGGGGAGTATAAAACAGGGGTTACGTTTTGAATTGCAAAATAACCAATAAAACATGATAAAATGAAGATATCAAATAAAAACATTTTAAAAATCCTTATGAAACTTTAAATAACATTGGTTTGATATAGTCTTGAGACAGATTGATGTGGTTGTTGGATGTGATTGTGGTTATTAAGTTTAGCATGTTGTTTGCGAAAAGATTGGTTGCAGATGATGGAAATAGGCGTTCAAAATATAGGTTTCGATGAAAAAAGAAATAAGGGGTAGAAAGGGTGTTTTTTTGTATGTCTATGTTGTTAGGGGTGGTATCAATAATTATTGGGTGAGAAGTTAGTTTTTTTAAGATATCTAAATGTAAGATGTTGGGTGATGACAATCTGCTAACGGTTGTAATTATAAAATTTTTATTGTCTAGATGTTGGGGGATGTTTTTTGAATTTATAAAATTTGCACCAACAGATTTGGCTAGTTCTTCTTTTTTATTGTCTATATCTGCTATGGTTACATCTACTCCATTACGTTTTAGGGTGGAGGCTGCTTGAAGACCGGTTATACTAGCTCCGATGATAAGGGCTTTAGATTGAGGAATAGATGTTGATGCTGTAAAAAGTTGGGGGGCTATGCGAGACGATTTATAAAGTGCATAGATACTAGCAGAATATCCACGAATTGTGTGTTGTGAGCTTAAAATATCTATACTTTGTGCAATTGATGTGCGAGGGACTTTTTCTAAACGTATAAATGTTGCGGGTGTTGAAATATTTGAAAAATTAAAATTTGAAAAATCGGATATTAATATTTGTTTGGAGTTTAAGGTGTTTATTAGGTTATTTGGAGGAGGAGTTATTTGTAATAAGATATCGCTTTTTTTATATATTTCATTTTTATCTTTAAAAATAACATTAGATGATAGGTATTGTTTGTTTGAAAAGAGGGAATTTTTGCCAATATCTTTTTCTAATAGAATGGTGTGACCAAGAGAGCTTAGGGTTTTTGCAACATCTGGAGTAAGAGCTGTTCTGGTTTCTTTTTTGGAAAATTCTTTTATTGAGCCAATTATCATTTTTTAAACCTTACATTAAACATTGGTGTTTTATGATGGTTATATATGCAATAAAAGAAGAGTATCAATGTTGGAATATTTAAAAATATTTATAATGTTTGCTAGAATTGGGCTATTTACCTTTGGTGGCGGATTAGCGATGTTTCCAATGTTTAAGAAGGAATTAGTTGAAAAAGGTGGGTATGTAACAGAAGAAGATTTGATTGATTATTATTCAATAGGGCAATGTACTCCAGGGATTATTGCTATTAATGTTGCAACATTTACAGGATATAGAATAAAAAGAACAAAAGGAGCGGTGGTTGCAACTTTAGGTGTTGTGTTTCCTTGTTTAGTTATAATAATGGCGCTTGCCGGAGTGTTAAATGTTTTTGCGGATAATGAAATGGTTAATCATGCTTTTAGTGGTGTAAGAATTGGCGTTACTGCTTTATTGGCAAATGAGATGATAGGAATTTTTAAAAAGAGTGTGACTAATAAGTTGCAACTGATTATTATGATTGTTGCATTTGTTTTGGTGATAGGGTTTAAAATTTCATCTATTGTTGCTGTTATGTTAGCAGGTATTTGGGCAGTTGTATCATATTTGAGGAAGAAAAAATGATACATTGGGTGTTATTTGTTGAGTTTTTTAAAATTGGGTTGTTTGCTATTGGAGGGGGACCTGCAACAATACCTTTTTTGTTTGATTTAACAAAACATTATGATTGGTTTAGCGCAGAAGAGCTTGCTAATATGGTTGCAGTTTCTCAATCAACACCAGGTCCTGTTGGAATAAATATGGCAACATATGCTGGTTTTCAAGCAGGTGGAATATTGGGAGGATGTATTTCAACTTTTAGTTTAGTTTTGCCGTCTCTTATTATTGTTGTTTGGGTTTCAAAAGCATTGAGACGATGTGCTAATAATCCGATATTACATGAGGTTATGTTTACAATACGTCCAGTTGTTGTTGTTTTGATTGGGTTGGCCTGTTGGGAGTTATTTAAAATTAGTGTTAGTAATTATTATACGGCAATGGTGTGGGTAGCACTATGTATAATGATTTATTTTTATAAAAAAAGCCCAATTTTTTATATTATACTGTCTGCGTTATTGGGTATTGTATTAAAGTTATAGAATATTTTATAGTTATTAAATGCTTGCTATTTAAAATTTTTTGTTATAGAAAAGGGTAAATTTTAGCGCTAGATTTTGCCTTTAATGTTTGATTAGAGGCTTTTTTTAAGGAAATGATAGAAAATGACTATTAGAAATATTGCCATTATTGCTCACGTTGACCATGGTAAAACAACTTTGGTTGATGGTTTACTTCGTCAAAGTGGTACTTTTAGGGACAATCAAAGAGTTGAAACTTGTGTTATGGATAGCAACGACTTGGAGAGAGAAAGAGGTATTACTATTTTATCTAAATGTACAGCAGTGGATTGGGAAGGTACTCATATTAATATTGTAGATACTCCAGGACACGCAGACTTTGGTGGTGAAGTTGAACGTATTTTATCTATGGTTGATGGTGTGGTATTGTTGGTTGACTCTTCTGAAGGCCCAATGCCTCAAACGAAATTTGTGCTTGGAAAAGCATTGAAAATTGGTTTGAAGCCAATTGTTGTTATTAATAAGGCTGATAAGCCAGATGCTAGACCAGATGAAGTATTAAATGAAATTTTTGATTTGTTTGTTAGCCTTGATGCTAATGATGAGCAACTTGATTTCCCTGTATTATATGCTTCTGGACGTAATGGTTGGGCTGTTAATGACTTAAATGATGAGAAAAAGGATTTAAGACCATTGTTTGAGCTTATATTATCTTATGTTAGTGCGCCAAAATGTGAAAAAGATAAGCCTTTTTCTATGCTTGCAACAACATTAGAAGCAGATAAGTTTGTTGGAAGAATTTTAACAGGTAAGATTTATAGTGGTACATTAAAAGTTAATGATGCTGTTAAAGTTATTAATAAAAATGGCGAAATTGAACGTACACGTATTACTAAAATTACAGCATATCAAGGTTTGGAAAGAGTTGCTTTAACAGAAGCTAGAGCTGGTGATATTGTGGCGGTTGCAGGTGTGGTTAAGGGTACTGTTGCTGATACTATTTGTGCGATGGATGTAACTGATGCGATTGAAGCTCAACCTATTGATCCACCAACATTATCTATGACATTCTCTGTTAATGATTCTCCTTTGGCTGGAAGAGAAGGTGATAAAGTTACTTCTCGTATGATTTGGGATAGATTACAAAAAGAAGCAGAGTGCAATATTGCATTAAAGATTAGTCGTTCTGAAACATCTGAATCATTTGAAGTTGCAGGACGTGGTGAACTTCAACTTGGTGTGTTGATTGAAACAATGCGCCGTGAAGGATTTGAGCTTTCTATTTCTCGTCCTAGAGTTTTGATGCAAAAAGATGAAGATGGTAATCTTTTAGAGCCAGTTGAAGAAGTTGTTGTGGATGTTGATGAAGAATTTTCTGGTACTGTGGTTGAGAAACTTAGTCAACGTAAAGCAGAGCTTTTGGAAATGATACCATCTCAAGTAGGAAATAAGACAAGACTTATATTTAAGGCGCCTGCTAGAGGATTGATTGGTTATCACTCAGACTTTTTAACAGATACTCGTGGAACAGGTATTATGAATAGAGTGTTTTATGGGTATGAGCCTTATAAAGGTGATATTGGAAGTTATAGAAATGGTGTGTTAATTTCTAGCGAAGATGGTACTGCTATTGCTTATTCTTTATGGAAGCTACAAGATAGAGGTCCTATGTTTATTGAGCATAATAGCCCTGTTTATGTGGGTATGATTATTGGTGAACATACTAAATCTAACGATTTGGAGGTAAATCCTACAAAATCTAAACAATTAACCAATATTCGTGCTGCTGGTAAAGATGATGCGATTGATTTGATTCCACCAAGAAGATTGTCTTTAGAGCAAGCGCTTTCTTATATTCAACAAGATGAGTTGTTGGAAGTTACTCCAAAATCACTTAGATTGCGTAAGAAAATTTTGGATCCAATTTTAAGAAAACGCTCAAGAAATGAGGCTAATCAATAAAAGTCTATTGAAATATAAAGACGAGGCTCACTGTTATGGTGAGCCTTTTTTAGTGGTTTAAATAGAGAAAATATTGATTATGTAATATATGAGAGGTGGAGATGTTTGAAAGCAAGGTAAAAAAAGAAGAAAAAATATTTATTAGAGATTTTATGAGGGTATTATGGGCCTTTTGGACAAGTCCTACGGGGGCTTTTATATTAGCAGTTTCGGCTCTTGCTCTTGGGTATTATCAATTTTATATTAGTAGGCCTATTTTGAGATATAATATAGTTACAACGAAGCTTATTTCTTCTGAAAATGAAAATGCTTATAAAATAGAAGTTGATGGAAAGAGTTTTGATGATTTGTATTTAACAAAGGTTTATTTGTATAATCAAGGGGGAGAAGCTTTATCTGGGGTGGATGTTTCAAGAATTGGGAGAGATCCGATTAGAATTGAAATTCCTAAAAATGCAGATATGAAGCATTATAATATTGATAATGAAGAAACAAGTGAGGCAATAACGGCAGAAATTGTGCCGTATGGTGAGGATTTGGTGTTGAATTTTGATTTTTTGAACCCTCAGTATCAGTATGTGGTTAATATTTTGCATTGTAATTTTTCGGATAATATAAAAGTAAAAGGAAGTGCATTGAATGTAAATGAAATAAAAAAGGCAATTAGTGGGAGAGAGTTGAAAACTATATTGATATGGGGATTGGGAGGAGTATATTTGTTGTTGATTATTCGTTATATTTTAAAAAGAGTGTTTAAGCAGAATGCTTGATGTGTGTAATAAGTATTTTTGATGCAATTTATTTTTATTGTTTTATTATGTTTTTAGTTAGATGATTTTAGATATTAAGTTATGAAGATACTAAATAATTTTTATACAAAAATTAGTTTAAAGAGTTTTGCTATATTAAGTATAGTGTATTCTTTTGTTGTGTTTTCTTTTTATTGGGGAAATCACGATTGGCACTATTTGAAAAATGGGATATCGTTATTAAGTGGGTTGTTTGAAGCTAGATATTCTATGCACTTATTTACATCTTTGTTTACAAATGGGCATATTTTGCCGGTGTTGACGGTGTGTTTTTGGTTATTGGGAGTGGTTCTTTTAGGGATTGTTTCTGGTGTTTATTTAGGGTTTGAAAAAAGAAGTAAAGAATTTTTGATATTTGTTTTATTGATAGGGCTTTTTCCTTATGGTTCTATTGTTCTTTATTATTTATTTATAGCGCTTCCTCTTAATTTATGGGCGATATTTGGTGTTTTGTTGCTTTTTTTGAATGAAAAGCCTTTCAATGTTTTGAATTTTTTATTAGGTGGTGTGGGGTATATGCTATTGTTGGGGAGTTATCCTCCTAATGTTGCGTTTGTTTTGGTGTTGTTTATTGGTAAAAGAATAATTGAAGTTGTTATAAATAAAGAAAGCTTTAGAGATGTTGTACTAAAGTCGTTATATTTTATTGGGCAGTTAGGTGTTGGGTATGTGTTGTTTAAGGGGATAATTTGGTGGTTGGCATCAAATGAGTTTTTAGATTTAGAAATGTATAATGTTAAAATTGATGATTTATCGGTTATATTTAGAAAAATTCCAGTTGAATTGATGAATTCGGTTAAAAATTTATTTTTATTGAAATCTGAATTAGGGGTAAGTGGGGCTGTTTTTTTGGTAATTACGATATTGGGAAGTTCTGTTAGGGCGATAATTAAGGCTAAAAATAAGGTATTGGTTGTTTTATTATTATTGGGAATGTTTTTAGCTTCTAGGTTTATGTTTATTGTTTCTTCTTCTGGGGTGGCAGCATATAGAGGTGGATATTGGGGAGTATTGGGACTGGTTGTTTTTTCGTTGGTGTTTTTGAATTTGAAAACGGATAAATGGTTTAGAAATTGTATGTATGTTTTGGAAGTGGTGTTTTTAATAATTTTTATGCATACTAATTTTGAAATGCAAAAAACAATGAATTTTATATTTAAGGCTGAAAGCAAGTTTCATGAAAGATTAAAGGCGAGGGTGGAAAATCATAATAGGTTTGATAATGATTATAGCTATATGTCGTTAAGTTTGGGGGAAGCTAATTATTCTCAACATTTTTGCGAAAATGGGTGTGAGGGGTTTGATAATGAAGTTTTGAGCTCTACAACAATGAATATGGATTTGATACCATTGTTGTTTTTTGATGATGAGTATGTGGTTGATACAAAATTTGGGGCTTGGGTGAATAATATTTGGACGATAAGCGATGGTAAATATTTTAGAGATAGGGATAAAATAAAAGTCGTTGATAATGTAGATAAGTTAAAAATGAAAGATTGGTTGTATTTAAAATCTAAGGTTTGGCCTAGTATTGATAGTGTGTGTATTGATGGTAGGATTATTATTGTTATGTTGGATGATGATAAAAAATATGTATATGGTAAGGGGATTTTGGAGTTGTTAAATTTTTAGTATTTAGGATTGAATATAAATAAAAATATTTTAAATTGTTGGTATGGTAATTTATTTAATGAATTTTGAGAGGATATTGGTATGAAAAAATCATTTATTTGCTGTTTGATGAGTGTATTGATGTTGAGTGCTTGTGCAACGAATCCTTATACAGGAGAAAGAGTTGCTTCTAAGAAAGCATGGGGAACAGGGCTTGGAGCATTGGCAGGTGCTGGAATTGGTGCTTTAGCTGGTGGTGAAAAAGGTGCTCTTATTGGTGCTGGTGTTGGTGCGGCAGCTGGTTTGGGTACTGGTGCATATATGGATGTTCAAGCTCAAAAATTACGTACAGAATTGTTAAATACTGGTGTGCAAGTGCAAAAGGTTAATGGGCAGATTTATTTGATTATGCCTGGAAATATTACATTTGGAACAAATGATGCAACTATTAAACCAAACTTTATGCCTGTTTTAGATTCTATTGCAAAGGTTATTAAAGAATATAATAAAACAATGGTTCAAATAAATGGTTATACAGATAGTACTGGAAGTGCTGCTACGAATAATGCGCTTTCTTTGATGAGAGCTAATTCTGTTTCTAACTATTTAAGAGTTAAAGGTGTTGATGCGAATAGAATTGTTTCTAATGGTTATGGGGCTTCTAATCCAATAGCATCAAATGCGACGGCGAGTGGTAGAGAACAAAATAGACGAGTTGAGATTGTTTTGATTAATAGATAATTTTCTTGGATAGAATATAGGCTACCGTTAAAGGTAGCCTATAATTGGGACGCTAAATGCTAAAAAATCTGGACATGAAATTTTATTTAAGTGTGTTTGTTAATGCACTAATGATGGTATTGATTGTTCATTCTTTTATGTTTTTTCAGGTTTGGTGGGGAGATCATGATTGGGGATATCTAAAAGATGGTGTTGGATATTTTGATGGTGCTTTTGAGTTAAGATATTCTCAACATTGGTTTAATGCTTTGTTTTTTGATGGGCATATCATTCACACATTATCTTTTTTGTTTAGTTTTGTTTTTATGGTGATGAATGCTATTTTGATGGCTAAGTATTTGGACATACCTAAAAATAAAATGTATTATTTGGTATTTGTTTTGTTTTTTGGATTAAATCCTCATAATTTTGCTCTTTTGTATTATGTTTATTTGTGCTTTCCTTTTTTTGGTTGGAGTTTTATGGGGATAGTTACGTTGATTATGTCTGAAGTTATGTTTAGGCGTAATATGCGTGTTGGGGTTATATTTTTAGGTGTGTTGTGGGGAATGATTTTAGGAAGTTACCCTGCAAATATGGCGTTGTTTTTTGTTTTATTTATAGCTAGAAGAATTTTGTGTTTTATTGATAATAAAGAAGATGTACGACAGGTTTTTAGGTGTTCTTTTTTCTTTGTTTCTCAGTTTTTAATTGGTGTTTTGATATTTAAGCTAGCTTTTTTATATATAGAACATTTGTCTTTGTTAAATGAGGGAATGTATAATATTAAAGTGTTGGGAGTTTTTGATATTGTTAAAAAACTGCCTAGAGAATTTTTGAATGCGATTAAAGTGTTTTTTGTTGCTCGTAGTTTTATGGAATATGGATATATAGCGCTTCAATGTGTTATTGTATTGTTTGGAAGTGTTAAGTTATTTAGTCAGAGCAAAAATAAGATGTTTGTTGGGGTGATGTTTGTGGGTATGCTTCTTGCATCTAGGTTTGTTTTTTGTGTTAGTGGGGCAGGTGGGATTGCTGTTTTTAGGCTTGAATATTTTGGTAAAATTGGGTTGTTGGCTTTCTTTTTAGCTTTGATTATGAGAGATAATTCTAATGTTATGAAAAATGTTATTTATATTTGGGGAGTAGTTGTTATATTATTTTTTAGTTTAACAGATTTTTATATTCAAAAAGTTCAATATTTGGGATTTATATCGGGTAGAAAATACCAACAAAAATTGCTTGAACGTTTATTGCTTAATGAAACTTTTAAGAGTGATAAATCTTATATTTCTTATTCGTTTGGTTTTCCTAATTTTAAATTGAAGTTTGTTGATGATAAATATTTAACGGATGAGATGACTGGTAAATATATAGTGTTTTATTTTGATATTATAAATCATTTGTTTTGGGAGGATGGTTTTTCACCTGTTGCGGTGGGCGTGGAGTTGATGGGGAAAAACGGTGTTTTTAAATTTAAACGTGGAAATGATGAATTTTGGAGAAGTGGTGCGTGGGTGAATAATCCTGAAAATATTAAAAATATTAGATTGTGGGCATATGATATAAACAGAAAGCAAAATGATATTTATGTGGATGATAAATATATTTTAAATATTTTGGATATTGATAAATTTTATAAAAATAGAGAAGTTCTTATAAACGGGCTAGATAAATTTTAAAAAGGATAGTTTTTTAATGAGTGATTTGATGAAAAAAATTGATAAGTTGATAGCCGTGTTTGTTTGTGTTTTGCTTTTAGGTTTAATTGTGTATTCTTCGTTTACGTTTAGAATGACGGTTGATGAAAAAGAACATGTATATGCAACTTATTTAATTTTTAATGGAAAAATTCCATATAAAGATTTTTTTGAACATCATCATTTTTTAATGTGGTATTTTTTTGCACCAATTTTTTATTTTTTTGAAAATTCATCTAATGTTTTGTATGCGTTAAGAGGTGGAATTTTATTATTGTTTTGGGCTGATATGAATTTTGTTTATAAGATTGCTAGAATATCTGATTTTAAACGAAAAGATGCGATAATTGCAGTAATATTTTTTATATTTTTTACGTTTGATCAAAGAGGTGTTATAGAATATAGACCTGATACGTTGATGTTGTTTTGTTTTTTGTGTGGTTTATATTACTTTTTTGTATATATGAAAACTAAAAAAATATTTGCTATTTGTGTAAGTTTTCAGGCGTTGTTGTTTAGTTTTTTAGCTCTTCAAAAAATTGTAGTTCTTTTATTTGCGTTGTTTTTTGTTATAGTGTATTTGGTAATTAAAAGGGAAATAAATATAAAGGATTTAATTTGGGCATCTATTTTACCGATAATGGTGTTTTTGCTTTGGATTTCTTATTTATATTTTAATGATGGGTTGTTGATTTATTGGGAAACTGCATTTTTATTAAATTCTTATATTGTTTTTAAAGGTTCTATTATACATACATATACGCTTATTTTTATGGGAATTTGTTCGGTTTTTGCTATTTATGCTATTTTTAAAGAGCAGAATCTATTTATTAAAATCATAGCAATATTGTATGTGTTTTTTGTTTTTAGTTTGTTTGTTTTTGTGAAACCTTCGTTTGCTCACTATCTTTTGCCAGCTCATTCATTGGGAGCAGTGATTGTATCTAAATATTTATTTAGAAAAATTATAGATAAGAGGTATTTTAATATTTTGTTTTGTAGTGCGTTAGTTGTAATATATTTGTTGTGTTGGTATTATAAGTTTTTTTATTATAGAAATGTTCTATCGCTTGATAAGTATGTTGAAATGGATCAACATGTTTTAGATAATTCAGAGCCAGATGATTTGATTGTTGGTTGTTTTGATGGTTGGGCGTATGTTGGTGGCCTTAGAGAAGAAGCTACAGGTTATTGGTGGTTTTCTCAATTATATTTAGGGGTTATTTATAATGAAAATATAAGAAAAGTAACTTTGCCTAATTTGGATAAGGTTGTGAAAGGAAGAATGCCAAAAATTGTATGTAAATCTTCATGGAGTGGTTGTTACGATAAATTTAGGGATGATTGTGATTATACTATAACTTTGGATGAAGAATTTATGAGAAATAATTATCATGATGCTGGATTTATATATGTTCGTAAGTGGTAATTATAGCAAAAATAGTTTATATATAAAAAAAAGAGGTCTGTGAAAGGCCTCTTTTTTGGGTTTGAAGTTGATTGAAATTATTCTACTTCACCTGTGTCTCCATCAATATCACCAAGTAATTCGTTGGTTAATTGTCCGGATGCTGCTCTGATTTTCATTTCAATTTCATCAGCTATTTGTGGATTGTCACGTAATACTTGTTTTGCATTTTCACGACCTTGGCCAAGTTTGTCACCATTGTATGAGAACCATGCACCAGCTTTTTCAACAATTCCGGCTTTAACACCTAGGTCAATTAATTCACCAACTTTAGAAATACCTTCGCCGTACATAATGTCAAAATCTACAGTTTTGAATGGAGGAGCAACTTTGTTTTTTACAATTTTAACTCTTGTTTGGCTACCGATAACATCTTCTTTATCTTTGATTGCGCCAATTCTTCTAATATCCATACGAATTGAAGCATAGAATTTTAGAGCATTACCACCAGTTGTTGTTTCTGGGTTTCCAAACATTACACCAATTTTCATACGGATTTGGTTAATAAAGATGATAAGTGTGTTGGAGCGTGAAACAGTTGAAGTAAGTTTGCGAAGAGCTTGGCTCATAAGACGAGCTTGTAAACCCATATGAGAATCTCCCATTTCGCCTTCAAGTTCTGCCTTTGGAACAAGAGCTGCAACTGAGTCTACTACTAATACATCTATTGCGCCAGAACGAACTAATGTATCTGCAATTTCTAATGCTTGTTCACCAGCATCTGGTTGGGAGATTAAAAGATTGTTTATATCAACACCGATTTTTCTTGCATAAGAGGGGTCAAGAGCATGCTCAGCATCAATAAATGCACATGTGCCACCTTTCTTTTGAGCTTGTGCAATTACACTAAGAGCTAGGGTTGTTTTACCAGAACTTTCTGGACCATATATTTCTACAATTCTACCCTTTGGAAGACCACCAATTCCAAGCGCAATATCTGTGCTTAAAGAACCTGTTGAGATTGCTTCAATATCAACTTTGGTGTCTTGCCCGTAGCGCATAATAGAACCTTTACCGAAAGCTCTTTCAATTTGGCTGAGAGCGGCGTCTAATGCTTTATCTTTTTCCATGTAATACCCCTTAAATTTAGTCAAATTTTATTTTCTAAACCGATTATGTTCTCTTTTTGTTCTAATTGCAAGTGTTTTTTTTGTTTTTTTTGAAAAAAATCACTTTAATGTATAGAATCAAATGGTTAATAGGTTTTGATGTCTATTATTATTTAAATTTTTTTAAAATAAACAAGATATATCTTTATCCATACACAAATATTGAAAATAATTGTTTACAAAACTTATTTAATCATCTAAAAAGATTTGGAATTAGTAATAAGATAATGCTAATATTGCAACTATATGAGGTATATAAATATGACTGTTGAACCTTTAATGGCCGGTAAAAGAGGTCTTATAATGGGCTTAGCCAATGATAAATCAATTGCATGGGGGATAGCACAAGCTCTTGATGCTCAAGGTGCTGAAATTGCAATTTCTTATCAAAATGAGGCTCTTGAAAAGAGAGTTATTCCTTTGGCAGAAAAGCTATCAATAAAACCAACTTTGATTAAATGTGATGTTGGTGATTCTCAATCTGTTGAAGCTTGTTTTAAAGAGCTTGGTGAAAAATGGGGCAAGATTGACTTTGTTGTGCATGCTATTGGTTTTTCTGACAAAGATCAACTTAAAGGTCGTACAATTGATACAACTTTAGACAACTTCTTAAATACAATGCATATTTCTTGCTACTCATTTATTGAAGCTTGTCGTTGTGCTTCTCCATATATGAATGAAAATGGTTCTATTGTTACATTGAGTTATTTAGGTTCTGAAAGAGTATTACCTAACTATAATATTATGGGTGTAGCAAAGGCTGCTTTGGAAGCATCTGTTCGTTATGCTGCTGTTGATATGGGGCTTCAAAAAGTTCGCGTTAATGCAATTTCTGCTGGTCCTATTAAAACATTAGCAGCTTCTGGTATTGGTGATTTTAGAAAAATTTTACGTTGGAACGAATTAAACGCTCCTCTTCAAGCAAATGTTACTCAAGAACAAGTTGGACGTGCAACTCTTGCATTGTTGTCTCCTCTTGGTGAGGCTATTACAGGTGAAGTTCTTCACGTTGATAATGGTTATAACATTATTTCTATGATTAACCTTGCTAATGCTAAAGAATCTGGTGAAGTTTTGACAGATTTTTAATTTAAGAATTTGAGGTCGAGAGAGAGAAGAGGTTTGATTTTCAAACCTCTTTTTTTAGTATGTTATAAAAAAAAATATCTCGGATTTTTAATATCCGAGATATAATTTGATACAGTGTATTTAAATTAGAAGTTATACTTAATGCCTAAATCAAGAACTTCTGGGTTATTGTTTTGGATTAGTTTGTTGTATTTTAGGTATAGAGAAATATCTTTATACATATAGTCAACAACAGCTTCTAAAACAGCTCGGTCGTGTTTATAGAGGTTTGCATAATCGTTGATTTTATACCAATGATTTGATGCACGATGGCGAGCTGTTATATCACGATATGGGCTTGCAAATTCATGGTAATAAATTCCACCAACTTTGAAGCCTAATTTTGAATTTTCAGAAGTTTTTATTTGTTTTTTAACAAATAATCCAAGTCCTGCTTCAACAGATAATGCATGGTTGTTTTTGGTGATGATGGCAGCATCGTCTTTGCCTTCGCTTAAACCGTTTTCATGATATCCAAGTATATTTAACATCAATGCTGGTTCTAGTTCTGCAAAGCCGTTTAAGTCCATTGTGTAGCGTAATTCATTAGTTAAGCCATAAGTAAATTGTGAAAGTTCTGATGTGTGGATTGCATCACGTTCAAAATCACCATAACCATAACCGAAGCTTAATATTGATGCAAGGTTGAGGTTTGGATTAAATTTGTATAAGTATGGAACAAAAAGGTTTACATAACTTAAGTCTCTGCTTCCGCCATGTTCGTAGCTTGAATTTATGTCGGTGAAGCTTAAACCTAAGCCAAGGCGTGACCAGTTGTTTAAGCGTTTGTCGCCAAACATATAAACAGAATTTGAGTTGA
>JAEIGA010003215.1_pt1 | contig 25674 bp, 39 predicted proteins | sample 9270691 | NCBI WGS metagenome assembly JAEIGA01 (sample SAMN17057246, study PRJNA624740) | gut metagenome | biome: biome; isolation source: fecal sample | host: Bos grunniens | place: China: Xizang | collected 2019
ATCCCGTCGGATCGATTACTCTCAGATACTCAAAGATTGCCGTCTCGTTCTCGAGCCTCAGCTCCTCGCCGCCGTATCCAAGTCTCGCGTTATTAAAGATAAGCTTTAAAAGATTGTAAAACTGATTGATCTCGACCGCGTCGCTTGATCTCTCGTCTTTTGCGTCAACAAGCTCGTCAACAAGCTTATCAATCCAAGTCTCTTTTACTGTACTGTTATCCATTATTAAAACCTCCGATCTTAATAAAACCTCTTTTGTTTAGATCCTTGACCTCGTCTTTTGTATAAAAGCAAGAGTCCTCTTTAATTACTTGACTGAGAGTCTTATATATTTGCTCTAAGTTCTCAGCCTTTACCCCTTTTGAACGTATTATCAACCCTTAATCCCCCTTGTAAAATAGATAATCAAGCGTCAGCTTTTGAGCTGTCATTGTCTCAAGACAACTTGCAATTGCTTGCATTTCTCCGAGATTAAACTCAGTCTTACCGTTGATCTTTGAGTACATAGATCCGCAAGCGATACCGATTATCTGAGCAAGCGCCGGCTTTGTCAGATTTGCTCTTGCCATTTCAGCCGCTAAGTTAGGAAATAACTCCTTTTCTCTTTCCATAAAATAACCTCCTCTCTTTTCAATATATTGTTAATTATTTTCAATAGATTGAAAATATATTACACCTTGAATTGTATCAATCTTTTATAAAAAATCAACCTCTAATTATAGTTAATTATTAAATTCTAATAATTAAGCGTTTTTCGTTTACAATTTATCGAAAACTAACTATTATTATTTTATAAACATTTTTTATATGGAGGCTTAGATATGAATTTTTTAATCAACTTGGATTATTTGTTGACAGTAAATAAAATGACTCGCTCCGAGCTTGCTCGTAAGATCGAGATTGCACCGAGTACAATTAACGCTTGGTATACAAAAGACTATAAAGGTATAACTTTAAAAAACTTGGTAAAACTGAGTAAATGCTTTGATATTACGATCGAGGATCTTGTAAACGGCGATATGAGATCTTTAAGTTTTACGTCAGACAATTACTCGGACTCGGAGCTTAAAGCAATAAAGGACTTTTCGGAGTACCTTAAAAGGAGCCGAGATAATGAGTAATACAGTCGCGATATACTTAAGAAAATCAAGAGACGAGGAGAACGAGAGCCGAGACGTAACTCTTGCAAGACACGAAAAATTATTACTTGAATATTGCGAGCGCAATAATCTTTACATTAAGAAAATATATAAAGAGGTTGTATCCGGAGAGAGTATCGCGGCTCGTTTAGAAATGCAAAGACTCCTTGTTGATGTAACAGCCGGCAAGTATGACGGGATCGTCTGTATCGAGCTTGAGAGACTCTCAAGAGGTAATCAAGTCGATCAAGCTGAGATCTTGGAGGTATTTAAAAAGACCGGTACAAAGATTTATACACTTAATAAGATATACGACTTTTCAACTGATAACGAGATTGACGAGGAGTTCTTTGAGTTCGGCTTGTTTATGAGTCGCCGAGAGTATAAAGTTATCTGTCGTCGTCTGTCTCGAGGACGCTCAGCCGCATTACTTGAGGGATATTATACCGGCTCGTCATTGCCTTACGGCTTTTTTAAAGAAAAGCAAGGCAAGGGATACGTCTTATATCCTAACGAGTCGGAGGCTGAGATCGTAAGACTTATATTTGATATGTACGTCAATCAAGGTAAAGGTATCTCCGAGATCGCTCATTATCTCGACGACAACGGGATCCGTCCGAGAATAGCAAGCGCCTTTTGTACGACTCGGATCCGTCAGATATTAGAAAATAAGACGTATATCGGATATCTTAAGATACAAAATAAAAAGATTGCTGAGTCTTGGACTCTTGGCAAACATAAACCGCTTATCGATACTGAGCTCTTTGAGCAAGCTCAATTAAAGCTTAAGTCCGGAGAGTCGAGGATAACAAAAGATCGTACTCCTCGTAATCCATTGACGAGCCTTGTTAAATGCTCTGTTTGCGGTAAGTCAATGATCTTACACAATAGCAAAGACGTATTTTATCTTAAGTGTAAGGCGTTTAAATGTAAGACAGTATCCTCAAAGCTCGATCTTATCGAGGCTCAAGTTATCCAAGAGCTTAAAGAGGAGCTTAAAGGCTTTAAGTATTATCTTGATAATCAAGCCGACGAGGATCGTCGTAAATCTGAGAGCCGTCTTAACGAGATCAAGATTATCGAGCAAGCAATTAAGAAAAAAGAGCGAGCTCTTGATAATTGTTGCGAGTTGCTCGAGGACGGCGTTTATACGCGAGAGCAATACTTTAAGAGAGTAAACGTATTGACCGAGGAGAGAGACGCTTTACAAGCTAATCTCGAGGCTCTGAGAGCGATATCCGACGACAAGAGTAAGAGTATCCGCTCAGCCGTTCCAATTTTGGAGAAATGTATCGAGCATTATTATAGCTTATCGATACCGGACAGAAATAAAGTATTGAAAAGCATAATTGAGCGCATAGAATATAAAAGAACGGATCCGACAAGTCGAGCTCCGTTTGATCTTAAAATATATCTCAAAATATAGTTGATTTATATTTGCCTTGTATGGTAATATTATTACTGTTATCATACAAGGACGGACTTATCCGTAATTTGATGATATCAGACAACTAAATATCAATTGAGCGCTCCGGCGCTCGAGTCTTGATACGGACTAAAAGACTATAATAAATCGAGAGTTTGGTACAGCTTGTAACCGCGAAAAATGTACTCGGCGCGTCTTGGCTCAGCTCACAAGACCGTAAGTCAATTGAGGGATCAGAACGGCTCAATCAAATCAACGGGTATGGGAGGCTTGCTCCGGTATGGGTGCAACGCGAGGCTAAGGACGGAGTAAGAGCCGCTTGAGCGTTGTAACGAGCTGAGGATTGAAAAGCGACGAAACGACCGACGAGGCGATATCGCTAATCCGTTTGACCTTTTGCTCTCGATAGGGCAATTGTGTCAATTGACGGATCTCGGCTCCTCACTCTCTCCGGACGATAAATTTAAGAGTTCAGTAAGTCAAGGCTTTACGGTTAAAAAATTCAATAAATTGAAAAGCTGAGACAATAGATTGTAAACGAGTTAAAACGAGTTAAAGTTGAGTTAAATAAGAGTTAAACAATCGGAGGTTAAGATAATGAGTATAAGCCGTTACGATAAGAATTATTACAGAGAGTATAACAAGGCAAAGCTCAAGAGAGTAAGCTTAAGCCTGAGCCTTACAAAAGATCAAGATATCATCAAGGCAATTGAGACAGAGAGTCCGGATAACATACAAGCCGGAGTAAAGAGCTTAATCCGTAAAGGCGTCAGATATAACGAGCAAGAGAAAACATTTAAAGAGAGTTGAAATAAGAATTAGATAACTTGATCCTTATTTAAAAAAGTGAGTTAGTATTTTAAATAAGCGAGTTAAAGTTGAGTTTATATTTCAAAATCGAGTTAAATACTGAGGATTAGTTTAAAGGTAAAGCGCCGGACTTTGACTCCGGAGTTAAAAGTTCGAGTCTTTTATCCTCAGCCAATTTAATATAAAATAAGAGCGTCTCTTTTTACTGTAAAGAGCCTCTTATGTAAAGAGACCGGATCCGATTATTACGTCGAGTCCGGTCTTTTTATTTAATCAACTGAGTTATTGTTTAAAATATCGAGCCTTATAAGCTCCTTAATATATCCTTGCATATTATCAGCCGCCGCGAGTCTTTTAATAATATCGTCGTCAGTCTTTTTATTAAGCTTGAGCTTGATTTGTACAGTATTATCCTTATCGTACTTTGCTTGAGCTCTGAGCTGAGCTTTACTTGTTGCCATTGTCAGCCGCCTCCTTTGTAAGCTCTTTTATCAACTCCTCGGCATAATCTCCAACAATAACATTTACAACTTTTAAATTTCCGTTTGGTAATGTTATATCAGGATCCGCAACAACTAAAGTCGAAAAGTCATTGTCGCTTTTTTCATAACTCAATATATAAAGTTTTTCCATTATCTTAGCCTCCTCTTAAATAAGATATTGCATATCTGAGAGCCGAGACGATTGTTATATACTCCTCAACGCTCATTTTAATCGGGATATCTTTGCTTTGAGCAAGTTTGCTTGTATAGCTGTCTAAGATATCAGCAACCGCGAGCTTTGTATCCTTTAAGCTGTTTGAATTTATTTCAATCATTATCTCGACCTCCTCCGGTAAATGTAATCATATAGTAAGGTTGTAAGGATCAACCCGATATTAAACCCTATAAAAACTCCGATTATCAAAGCAATTATTGATCTCATTTTATCGCCTCCTTATCTTAGTACCATAAGTTTTTGGAGTATCATCAAAAAGATACAATCCTCGATACAGTCGCTCATATCTCTCAGCGCTTGCAAAAGCTCTTATAAGCTCGATCAATGCCTTAACCATAACTTAATACTCCTTAAGGTTGTCTTGCGTCCTGAGCTCAATTTTCGCCGTCGGAGGATAATCAATCTCTTTGTCGCTAAAGTAAACCTTTTGTATATACTTAGCTCCTCTTAAAGCCGACTCGAGTCTCTTTTTTTCAGTCTTAAGAGCGGCGAGCTCCTTGTCTTGCTCTTTTATTATCTTGTCAGTCGTCAGCTTGTAACCGATAAAGCCGAGGATCAAGCAAGCAAAGCCGATAATCCCAAAAAGCAAAAAGTAATCCATAAGTAAGCCTCCTTAAATAATATCGTCAATTGTGATTTGTCCTTTGCTCTCAACCTTATCCGGATCCGGAGCTTTGACTCCGAGTACCTCAGCAATCTCGTTAATACAAAGAGCCTTATATAAGTTTATAGGATCTGAGCTCCGGAGCGCTCGCGCTGTTATATTCTTAATCTTTTCGAGCTTTAATATTGCTTGCTCGGCTCTGTCAAAAGCCTCGTAATCAGTCCGTCCGGCTTTTGCATTAAGTAAGATTGCTCTCGCCTCAAGATCTGTCATAACTTAATCGCCTCCTCCGCTTTTTTGATTGCCTCTCTTGCAATCTTAAAGATAATATCGAGAGCGTTGTCGAGCTCCTCGATCTCCTCCGGAGTCATACCGGAGTAATCAACGTTTACAGTCTCCGCAACCTTATAAGCCTCTCTCAGTCTCTCAAGTCTCATAAAATAACCTCCTCTCCGAAAATGAGCTCATAATCAAAATAAGCTCGGTTGTTATGCCTGATATATAAGCCGCAATCCTTACGGTAATATACTCTCCGATTGACAATCTTACCGTTGATCTCAAGAGTACAGAGTCCGCCCTCGTACATTGTCGATAAGAGCTTTATCCTTATCGGATCCGGTAAGTCCTGGGCTTTGTCTTTGCCGGAGCTCTTGATCCTGATAACCATTACTTAAGCCTCCTCGATTAAGATACTTACAACTCCAAGAGTAACGTTTAAGCCGATAACTTTTGCATTGTATATCGAACGATTGCCGATAAACTCGTTGTCAGCCAAGAGGACAAAAAGCTTGTTTGATCTTAAGAGCTCTTGCTTGTCGCCTCTCTGAGCGAAAATATCGACGTTTGCTCGAGCGTCAATAACGTTTAAGAGAACCTCGAGTCTCGTATTGATAATTGCGTTGTTTTTCATTGTCTTAAACCTCCTCGATCTTTCCGTGTATTTGATAAGGGCTCTCAAGCTTATGTATTCTCTTAAAAACGTTATCGATACTCTTTGCTCTTATTGTTATCTCGTCGCTCTTATACCATTCCGTAAATAATATCGTCGATTGTGATTTGTCCTTTGCTGTCAGCCGCCGGAGCCGGAGCGATTGTCTCAATACCTAAGATATCAGCAATCTCCTCGAGAGCTCTCGCCTTGTATAAGTTTATCGGATCCTCCGACCTCAGCGCTCGAGCTGTAATCTCTTTTATCTTTTGGAGCTCGTCGATCTCAACTGTCGAGGCGTTTTTTAATATGCTTTGAAAACCCGTTATATCAGTTTTCCAATAAGGATATTTTTCTTTATTGTCGAAAGGCTCCGCGTTTATATCGGCTTTTGGAAAACATTTCTTAAATAAATCATTTGCGTCAATTAGTCTTTTCATATCTTAACCTCCTCTCCGATCGGTAATTGACTCTCAAATATTCTTTGTTTGTCTTGCTTGATATAACAGCGACCTCCGACCTCGTTGACTTTTCGATACTCAGCCTTGCCGTTTATGATTAAGACTGAGTAATATCCGGAGATCATACCGGACAGCCTCTTAATCTTTGTTGCCATTGCTTAAGCCGCCTCCTTAACTTCAATCAATTCGATTTTTTCGCCGTCTCTCTTGTTTAAGTCAACTTGAGGACAATCAACCGACGGTATTATCTTGTTAAAAGCCTCTCTTACCTCCTCCTCGCTCTCTGTCTCGAGCTGTATATAAGGCTCGTAAGAGCTGTAATAATGATCCCAAAGCCAAACAGTTATATAAAAGATAATCTTGTTGTTTTCCATTGCTTAAGCCTCCTCGATTAAGATACTTGTAACTCCAAGAGTTACGTTTAAGCCGATAATTCTCGCGTTGTAGATTGAACGATTGCCGATAAACTCGTTGTCAGCTAAGATATTATAAAGCTTGTTGGATCTTAAGAGCTCCTCTTTGCCGTCAGCCGTTGCCTTAAAGATATTGACGTTTGCTCGAGCGTCCATAACGTTTAAGAAAACCTCGAGTGTCGTATTGATAATTGCGTTGTTTTTCATTGTCTTAAACCTCCTCAACTTGCGCTCCGTGAGCTTTAGCGATTGCCTCAGCCTCCGCCTTGCTTGTAAACTTAACAGCTCCGCGCTTGCCGTCTTTATAGCTCCAATTAGCTTTAAAGCCTAAGCTTTTGAGATTATCGGGTATCGGGTAAAAGTAATATTTATGAGTATGCTTTTTACCGTCAACCGAAAAACGCGCCGGAGTTGTATCAATAAGATAGACAACGTACTTTTTCATAAGATTAACCTCCGATTGATGATTGTCCGGATATACCGCCGGACTCGGTTGTCTTATGATTAAGTTAATCCAATTGCCTTTTTATACTCCTCAGCCGTTACAAGCTTGTCTCCGAGTCTGTACTCTTGCGTATAAGTAAGCTTGTTGTACTTGATAAGGTTAGCGATAAAGCGCTCCGCGTCTTTTTTAGTCTGTACCTCTCCGATATAACCGCCTTTGTAGAAAACGCAATAAATACTTTTATTTCTAATTTTCTGAGTATAACCGGTTGCAATGTTTGTAAAAGTCTCGCCTTTGCAATCTGTTTTATAAGTAAAATCGTCTCTTGTCATTGTCTTGTACCTCCTTGATTTGTACCCTTAGTATACACCTATACAAAATTAATACAATAGTTTTGTATTACAATTATGTTACAAAGTTGTAAATCGTTCGGTAAGTCATAAAAAAAGACTTGTCAAGTCCTTGAAATAAGGTATCTTGACAAGACTTTTAATATCTGTACTCCGAACAATAAAAAAGATCCTCTCAATCTCAGCTCCGAGAGGATCTTTAAGGCTTGCTTTTTTGGGTATGTAAAAGCAACCTAATTTTATCATACTATGCGATTAAGTCAACTTTTTACTCAGCTCCTCAACCTTTGCCTCGAGCTCGTGGATCCGTCTCTCTTGATTTTTAATCGTCTCAAGTAAGTAAGGTATCATTTGAATATAATCAAGCTTTGCCGGCTCCGTCTCTGTCTCCGGAGTTACAAGCTGAGGTATTATCTCAGCAACGTCCTCGGCGATAAAGCCGCGCTTATCTGTACCTTGCTCTTTATCCTTAAAGTCAAAGCTTACCGCTTGGAGCTCGAGGATCTTACGAGCCTCGTCAATATTCATAGGCTTAATATTGTCTTTTACCTTGCGGCTTGACGTTTGAGTCAGCGATACGCAAGTAATATTACCGTTTGAGGCGTAAGCCGTGATTACAGCGTTACCGCTTGAGTCAGCAAGCCACAAACGACCGCCGTTGTTATTGTAAAGCCAAGCAAGACCGTTTCCGCTCGTATCGCAAGCGACAAATTGACCTCCGCCGGAGTCAGATTTAAACCAACCGACGAGATCACCGCTCGAGTTTTTTAAGCTGAGCTCTCGAGCTGTAATCTTACCGTCGGATCCTGATATATCAATCGCCGTATTTTGAGAGCCGTCGGTTAATACAATACCGCCGTCGCCGTATATCCTTACTCTTTGATTATTATGCTCGTCAGAGAGGTACAAATTGCCTCGATCATAAGTTGAGACGCTGAAATTGCCTCTCGAGTTGCCGTTTGAGTTATAGATACTTAAATATCCGCCGCCGGTTGTCGTATTGCCTCCGGCTTGCAAGACTGAGTTGCCGAGCTGATTTCTAAAAAGTATAAAAGCTGAGCGAAAAGCTCCGGTTGTTACGGTTGACCAAAGATCCGCAACGACCTCTTGCAACGTGTTTTTTAGTTCGACTCGCCTATCAACCGCAAGTTGATTTGTTTGATCCGGTATTGTACCGATACCGACGCTCCTCTTGAGCCTATCGATATATAATATCGGGATACCGATTTGTAAGACTGTATTATAAGTCGTCGAGCCTATTCTATCAGAGACGATAATCTTAAAGTCAAAAGCCGACTCGTTATTAAGGCTTAAAGTCTCCGTTACGTCGTCTTGTAAGCTCTGTAAAGCGCTCCAAGAGCTCGAGGATACCTCTTTGTATTGATACTGTATCGTTATCGAGTTTTTATTATCAAGAGAGCTGTAATCAGCGTTTACCTTGAGATAAGTCTCGTCGTAATAATTGCTCTTACGAGATAAAGATATAATCGCCGTCGGCAAGCTCCAAGATAAGACCGTAATATTGAGGCTCTGAGTCGTTGTATTGCCTCTTGAGTCTGTCAGCTTGATACTTGCGCTCAGATTGTTTGACGAGTTTATTACTCCAAAAGCAACCGTTTTATTAACCATACCGGAGCCGGATAAGTCTGAGGATACAGTAACCGCGTTGACCGTGATCTCAATACGAGAGAGAGTTGCCGCCTTTACCGCCTCGAGTTGAGAGAATTTAAAGGTTGTCGTTGATTGTCCTTGTATTATTTGTTGATTGTTTTGAGTAATCGCCGTTGTTGTTGCGTTTGTATCATAATAAGACGCTCCGGTTATTGTCGGATTAGCGTTTTTAACCGTCATTGTCCTTGTTAAGATCGAGTAATACGTTTGTCCGGCAAGGACTGTCTTGACGTAAAACTTAACGCTCAAGGTATTTGAGTTAGGACAAGCCGCAAGTAATACGTTACGCTCGGCTTGAGTAAGATTAAAGGTATAACTTGTACCGGTCTTACTGATATCTCGATAAGCGATATCGTCTCGAGCTCCGGTAAGAGATATACAAGCTTGCAAGGTTGTTACAGCGTTACCGGCGGGATTGCTATAAGTAATCGTCGGATTATCAACGTCGTAAAAGTTTGGAGCGGCTGTTAAGTTTGCTTGTCTTGGTATCGTTGACAAGGTAACATTAAAACCTTGAGAGTTTGAGTTAAATCTCGAATGAGAGATATAAGCCGAGACGTATATCGTCTTTTTTCCGTCGGCGTTGTGTGTAATCGTAACGTCCTTGTTAAAGAGTACAGTATAAGAGTTGTAAGTAATCCTTTGATCCGAGGTTATGTTTTGACTGTAATTTGTACCGTCGATATTACAATAACAAGTACCGGATCCGTAAGTCTCGTATCCGGTATTAGTTCTCCAAGCTTGCACCTTAACATTTACCGAGCTCGTATTGTCCGATATACTCGTCGAGTTTTCAGTAACAACAATACGATACTTGATATAAGTATTTGACGTGCTAAAGTTTGAGCTCGTTGCCATAATTGAGCCTCCTTTTACTCTGTACTTACAATACCGACTCCGTCGTTTACAAGCGTATCTCCGCTGTAAATCTCAATCGGTATAAATCTTATCTTGCCGCAAAGAGTTATCTCCTCCTCAACGACTGATTTCTTTTGATGAAATTCGTCCTCGGATACCCAAAAGGTTTTATTGCCGAGTCTGTCATATCCGGCAAAGCCGACCTCAGTATTGATAACGATATACGCTCCGTCTTGGGCGTACATTTTAAGACCGTTTTTATCAAGCTGAGCGATTAAGGTATTTTGCTCGTCGTATATCTCGATCAAGCCGTATTGATTGAGATTTGAGCCGAGCTTAAGAGTACCGCCTTTAATTAAATCGGCTGTAAAGTTGATTACGTTGATCGCTTGAGCGTTAAAAGTACCGTCAATCGTCCAGGTCGTTACAAAGTCGCCCGTAATACCGGTATTACTGAAAGCAATACCTCCGGAGTTTATTCTTATTACGTTGTGAGCCTCCTCAGCCGGTAAAGCGTCAACAACGAGTATTTGATTACCTTGATAAATAACGTAAGAGGACGTCAGAGCGTTCCATATCTTATCCTCCGCCTCAGTAAGAGCGTCTTGTAAAGTAACCGATAACGTTTGATTGTTTTCGTTTATTGAGGAGTTAATATCGCTTGTTACGGTATTCATTAAATCGGATAAAGTCGCTTGAGCTGTACCAAATTGTATTTGAGTATATCGCTCTTGGATACAATCATACTCAAAGCTTAAGACGTGAGTTGTTATATTAACAGCAAGGCGCTCGTCGTAAACGACAACCGTATCTCCGATATCTGTAATCTTATCGAGATTTGCGTTAAGAGTATAATTGATTGCCGGATATTGAGCCGTCTCAAGATACTTTTGCGCTTGAGCGGTAAGATCCTCTCTTAAAGCCGCCTTGTATTGATCCTCGTCCTCATAATCCTCGGCGTTGATATCTTGCTCAAAAGATAAAGTCCTCGTATAAGGTAAATCGTATTGTACTTGAGAGTAAATATACTCAGTTGTAAAGCCGTCTTTGCCGACCGGTAAGAGCTTTGTACAAACTCCGCTCCAATCGTAAGAGACAGAGATCTCTTTTAAGTTTTTTCGATACTGTATTGTAACGCCGTTGTCGGCTCCGATTGACTCTCTTATCTGTAAATTGTAATTGTCTCTTACTAAATGACCGCCCCAACGCTCGAGGACTGTATTGACAGCCTCAAAGAGCGATTTTCTAACACAACGAAAAGAGTTGATCGTTTGCACGTCGGAGAGAGTTGTAAAAGGACTTACGGTATCCGTTGCGTTGTTTAAATGATCGAGAGCGTCGTTACAATTCTTATCAACGACGTAAGAGTCAGCGATTAAGTAATTTTCGGAGTCGTAAAACAGCGCCCAAGCCTTTGCGCTTATCTTTGTCCTTGTTGTCTCGACTGTTAGGATCCTAAAAGCTTGAGCGCCTTGAGGAGTCGGTACAACAACAATATTTTTAGGCTTGATATAATCGATATACTCGAGTCCGCATTGTAACTCAAGGTAAAAGTCGCCATTATCGACCTTATGAACAACGGCGAGCGTTGCTTGTATTACCGCGTCGCCGTTGCTTGTAAAATCTGTATCACTCGGAGAGAATATCCTTATCATATTATCAGCTCCTTACTTTTCGATTAAATACTCCTCGAGGTTTTTTCTTGCCTCTTTTAAGCTCTCCGTATCGTTGCCGTTGATACTATGTTTTAAGAGAGCCAAGAGCGCCGATTGAGTAATCTTGTTGCTCTTTTCTATCTCCTTAAACCGCCGATCGTCGTTATCAAAATACTCTCTAAACTTGACGATTATCTCGTCGAGAGCGTTGAGCCTTTTCTCGTGAGCGTCAAGTCTCTCGTTTTGCTCTTTTTCCGGAGCTCTTGCTTTTTCGAGAGCTTTTGTAATTACGCCGATTGCGGCGGATATTGTTACAATCGCGCCGCAAACAGCAAGGACAAGAGCGATAAGCTGAGCCGGAGTAAACGATATTACGTTATCCATACTTTAACCTCGCTTATTATTTTTAAGTATCTTGTACCCAAGTAAGAGACGGAGTACCGCCGGATACAGTAACCTTAAGAGTATAAGTACCGTCCTCAGTCGGAGCGCTCGGTATCGGAGACGTATACGGTATATAAGTATTTTCTCCGTTGTTGTGTCTCATAAGGTAATCTCCGTTGTTTTCCGGAGCGTCCGGAGACATTTCAAGTTTTGCTCTTAAGTTAGCTTGATAAAAAGTATCGTGTCCGACGGGGATTGCAACGTCTCTTGTATCAATATACTCCTCCGTACCAAAGTCGTTTACAATCTGAGGATTAGTAAACGGATCCGCTTGCTCGGTTGTCGGAGTTGCAAGTACAACAACCGTATTTGTACCGTCGGTAATCATTGTTAAACCGTCCGTAACGTCGCCCTCTTGATACGCTCGTTTTTGGTATTTTCTTGTAACCTCGCCCGAGCTCTCGTATATATCGCCGTCGTAATACAGATTGTTATTAGCGTCGAGCTTGGGTATACCTCTTAACTCTAAATCTGAGTCAAGCGCGTAAGAGTTGAGCTCATAAGGTTCAAAATCTCCGTCTCTCTCTCCGTCCCAAACAATATGCACGCAAGTATCGGTTGCATTGCCTCCGGTAACTGTAAGCTCTCCGTTGTTTGTCGGAGTAAACTTACCGTTTAAGTCCGGAGTAATCGTCTCAGAGTCTCCGTTAATATCGGTATAAGCAAGGCTTGTATAAGCTCCGGTTATTTGATACTCAACTCCTCCGAGCAACTTTGCTTTACCGGTTGCGTTGTTGTAAGCATTAAAACCGACCATATTATGAGCGCTTGTCTTAACGCTCATTAACTCACCGGCGTTGTAATCATAATAAGATTTAGGAAATAGCTTTTTAAACCAAGCAACACCGGAGCCGGCTTGTCCTTGCTCAAGCGAGTAAATATAGTCGGCAATAGTAGCGCCAAACATTTGAGTTAAGTCGAAAATTACGGGATTGCTAAATTCGTACTCGTCATCAATCGCCTTATTTGAGCCGCCTATACTGTATCTTATATCGCCAAGTCCCGTATTAACCGCTTGAACAATAGTTGCAAGATTTGTTTTTGTATTATTAGCGTTTACTCCTAACAAACTTAAACTAAAAATATAATCAGTTAAAGCCGGTGAATAACTAAGAACATTTATGTTAGCTTGTTTACCCTTAACGCTCAAGCCTAAAAAATATTTATGCCCTTGAATAAATGACATTATACCTTGTAATATGGCGGCAACTCTATTTTGACTCTCGTTTCCTACGGTTGTTATTTTATAAGTAGCAATATTATTTGCAAATGTTACTGAGCCGTAAGTCGAGCTCCAATAATCACTACTCGTAAAATTATCTTTTACCAACTGATTAAAAGCAATCGTACCGCCTATAAGTTTATCTGTCTCACGGTCTCCAATATCAAGAGATCCGCCGCTTGTACGGAAATTGTACGGAGTCTTATTGATCTCTCCGACCGTCGACTTAAGTTGCTCAGCGTTGCCGACTGTCATAAGCTTATACTCGCCGTCAACGTCAGCCTTACCCTCGAGAGCTGTATCGACTTGAGCCTTTGTATAAACGTCGCTCGAGTTTGCTTTTGCATTGAGTAAAGTATCTGTCTCGGTCTTGGTATAAGTCGTTGCTTTGTCAGCCTTGCCGTCAAGAGCCGTTGCAACCGCCGACGCGTCCGCTTTTTCGCTGAGAGCTGTATCAACCTCGGTCTTTGTGTAATAATTATCTCCGACCGCCTCAGCAACAAGAGCGTCAAGATCCTCGATTACGGATTGAGACGGGATACCGTCAGCAAGTACGTCTCTCTCAACCGCCATAATAAAGTTAAGAGTACCGATTACAGTCTCGCCGTTTGTAATCGTAAGATCACAAAGGTTATATCCAACAACCGCGCAAATTTGCTCAGTTGTTACGATATCAACGTAATTATTACCTTGAGTCGTTGATACTGTACCGGTAACGATTGTATTGTCCGGTTTTCTTACGTTCAAAGTAACAGTATCGCCGCTCTGTAAGACATACGGAGTTAAACCGTCAAAGAGCTCAATACGGATTACTCGTCCGTTGTCATACTGAGAGCAATGACAAGTCGGATTAACGCCGCTCGGGATTAAGTTAAGCTTGATAATTTCCATTGTTTAACCTCCTTATATCCAACGAGAATATTTATTTATTGTTAAGCTTGAGACGTTACCCGTTAAGCTTATCTCGTTTGATCCTTTGTTAAGCTTTATATTATCATAATTGCCGGTAACAAGCCTATTGAGTAGGATATTTTGCTCGTTGTAAGCGTTCATTGCCTCGCAATCAATTATTATCGTTTGCTCTGTCTCTCCAAACTCAATATCTAAGATCTCGGAGCCGTTAAGAGATAAAGCAACGTCTCCGGTTGCTGTAATCGTGATAATCGGTCTCGAGTAGATATTGCCGGCGTTATAGACTGTCAGCGTTGCCGGACTTGATGATATATTAAATGTTTGCGGCTTTTCGAAAGTTGAAAACTTAAAAGGTTGAACGTGCAACGTTACCTCAGCCGTTTTAAATCTTATCAACCTCTCAAAGTCGATTTGCTCGTAAATTGCGTATTGATATATCTTATCCGGCTCGTTTGAAAAGATAACATTACCGGAGCTGTTAAAATACTCGATAACCTCGTCGATATCGTAATTGTAAGTAAGTCCGATACCGACCGGCTTATCGTAAGCACTAAAGCCGAGCGGAGTAACGATATCTCCGGAGCGTCCGTCAACTGTCTCAACTTGAGTCCTTATCGGAGGCTTACTTATGGGAGGGAGCGAGGTTATAAGTAAGCCTTTTATCCTCCTCGAGTCAATATCATTAAGGATAATATGCGGTTGTATATTCACTCTTTAACCTCCTTAAGTATAAATTGCGTTCTCGACTGTCTTTTTAACAAAGCGTCCGACTTGCCTATCATCAAGGACAACGTCAACGTCTTGTAAAGCCTCTTTAAAGGCGTTTACCATTGCTTGATAATTGAGAGCTCCGGATCCAGGACTTGAGCCGCTATAATTAAGACCGTCAACGTCAAGATCCGTCGGTATTGCGTCTTGCATTTCTCGAGTAACGTCTCTCATTTCGTCAGAGAAACCGTCTCCGAAACCCTCAGCCGTAAACTCGCCGAGTTGCTTGAAAACTTTACTCGGAGACGCGATACCTAATACAGACTTAGCGCCGTTGATTAAGTTCTTACCAAAGTTCTTAATTGTCTCGACCGCTTTACTCGCCATATTTTTTACTCCGTCGATCATACCTTGTACGATATCCTTACCAAGATTAAGAGCTTTACTCGGTAACTCTTTTAAGGTATTGATAATCTTGTTCATAATATCTTTTGCGGCTGAGCCGACGTTGCTGAGCAAAGACTTAACTCCGTTTACAAGAGACTTGATAATATCCTTACCGCCTTGTACGATTTTCGGAAAATTATTGATAAGCTCATTTACAAGCGAGACAATAATTTTCGGTATCATTGCGATAAGCTGAGGAGTTGCTTTGATAAGTCCTCCGGTAAGACTTACAATCAATTGTACGCCGCCCTCAATAATACGAGGCAAATTAGCGACAAGAGCGCTTATAAGCTTGGTAATAATCTCCGGTATCTTATCAATAAGCTGAGGTAAAGCTTGCATAATACCGTCAACGAGCGAGAGTATAAGCTCGATACCCGTATCGATAATAAACGGTAAATTATTAACAAAAGTATCAACAAGATCCGTTATCAGTTGAGGGATCAAGGCGATTACTTGAGGTAACATTTCACTTATACCATTGATAAGCGCGTTTATTATCTGTATACCGGAGTCCAATATAAGCGGTAACATATCGACAAGCGAGCTTGCAATTTGAGGTATAAGAGCCGTAATTACCGGTATTATCTGAGGTAATACTTGTAATATCGAGGTTAATACAGATTGTACGGCGCTTATAAGCGTCGGCAACGTGCTTTGCAATATCGGAGGTATTGTATTAACAATCTCCGGTATTATTTTCGGTAAGAGGCTTGTAACGAGCTTTGCAAGTCCTCCGATTACTGTTTGTATCCTCGGTAAAAGATTATCAGCAACCGCCATTACAGACTCAATAAAGTCGTCAATAAGCTTATTAAAATCAGCGTTGTCGTCAGCAATGCCGACAAGTAAATTTTGCCAAGCGCTCGACAACATTGCGGTTGATCCTGAGATTGTACTCGCCGCCTCTTTTGCCGTTGTACCCGTGATACCCATTTCAGTTTGTACAACGTGGATTGCCTCGTATACGTCGTTTAAGTTGTCGATATTATACTCGACTCCGCTTATTGCCGAGGCGTCAGCAAGTAAACGCTCCATTTCTGTTTTAGTACCGCCGTATCCGAGCTTAAGATTATCCAAAAGTTGATACTGACCTTTTGCAAAGCCTTGATAAGCTTGAGTAATTGAGTCGAGACTTGTACCCATTTTATTAGCATTGTCCGACATATCCCTTAAAGCGAGATCCGCCGCCTCCGCCGCCTTTTGAGTATCTCCTCCGACTGAGGATATAAGCGAGGCGCTAAAGCTTGTTACATTTTCCATATAAGCGTTTGCGTCCATACCGGCGGTTTTATAAGCTTGAGAGGCGTTTTTAATAACAGTCTGAGCCGCGTCTCCGAAAAGAGTCTCAACGCCTCCGACAAGTTGCTCGTAATCAGCGTAAGCCGCGATTGCTTGCTTGCCCGTGTCAAGTATAGCTCCTCCGACTTGCTTTAATCCGGATACAGCCGCCTTGATTGCGCTCGCTCCAAGATCCGCAAGTATACCTTTTAAAACAGTAAAGCCGCCGTTGCCGGCTTTTTCGGCTTTGTCGCCGGCGTCCTTGACCTCGTTACCCATTTCTTTGGAGCTGTCAGCCGTATCCTCAAGCTCAGAGCCGAGAGAGCTGAGCTCGTTCTCGGTCTTTGTCATTTCGGTTGTTGCGTTTGTCAGCTCCGTCCTCATTTTTGACATTGCTGTCTCGTTTTGCTCAAGCGTCTTTGTACTCTTAGTAACCTCGGTTGCTAAGCCGCTAACATATCCGGCTTGTAACTTGTACTCGGCGCTTGTTGTACCGCACTCTTTACCGATTTGAGCGAGCTTTTCGCTCTCCTCTTTGTAAGTTGCGAGCAAAGCGTCGTGATTTGCCTTATTTTTAGCTTGCTCGGCTGTCATTGCGCTGTATTGAACCTTAAGGATCTTTACTTTTTGAGCTTGAGCCTCGTATTGCTTATTGAGAGCCGTTTGCTTAGCTGTCAGCGCCTCAATACTTTTGGAGTTTGAGGCGTATTGAGCCGAGACGAGCTTTGTCTCAGCCGATAACTCTTTTAAGTCTTGAGATATTGACTTAAGCGCCTTACGATAAGCGCTCTCTCCGGTTAGTTTGACCGCACCGCCAAAACCCGTACTCATATAATCGCCTCCAATTTCTTAATTAATCAAACCAATCCTCGTCCTTATCCGCTTTTTTCTTAAGCTCCGCGTAAGTTGTACGAGTTGCGGTTAAATATAATTCAAGATCAAAAGTATTTTTATACTCTTGATATAAATTTCTAAATTGCCTAAAAGTTAAACGTCCGCTTTTTTTATCATCAAGCATTAACTTAGCTCGACAGATATAATATATCCACGAGAAATTAATAGCGGACTCCTCGATCTCGTCGTCGTCCTCGTGGATTACTCGTTTTTTGAGTCGTCCTTTGTTGACTTAACAACAAGATCGTTCATATTTTGAGCGGCTTTTTCGATACCGATCTCAGTAAGCATACGTCCGACCTTTTTATGAGATACAAAAGGCTCGGAGGTATTATTGTCCTCGTTGTCGATATCGATACCCTCGTTAATCATTTCGGTTATACCGAAAACAAGAGCCTTGATATTGACCTCGCCCTCGGATCCGTCTGTCAGAGCGCCCCAAGCGTCGAGAGTCTTATACTCGTCTTGTATTTTCTCCATTACGTTTAAATTAAAAACAAGCTTATACTCTTTGTCTTTATAAGTAAGTTTGCTTGATACCTCTTTTATCATTTGTAAAGATCTCCTCTCTTATGAAAAAACGCCTCGCCTCGATTATCAGTCAAGACGAGGCGCTTGTTGTTAAAAATTACAGCTTTAAGCTTATGGAGTCGGAGCCGCAAACAACTCTTGAATATAAGAGACGGCGTCAGCCTTTGAGGTAAAAGTCTTTGCAACTTTCCAATCGCCGTTTGCAAGTTGAGCGATTGTACCCTCGATTGTCGGAGTTGAAAACTCGACAGACTCGCCCTTTGTATTTTCGTCCTCGGACGGCTCGGCAAACTTGACCTTATAAAGTACCATTGCCTTATAGATCTTTACGTTGTTTACCATTTTTACAACTACACGTCCGAGAGCAACCCAAGGCGCGACGTCCTCGCTGTTATAAGTAACCTCGCCGCCCTCGTCGATCTCGTGTCCGAGGATATCGGCAAAAGTTGCCTCGCGGTTGTCGTCAACTCCGAGCGTAACCGTTCCGCTCTGAAAGCTTGTATCAGACTCAGCAAGAGCGTCGTCCGCGTAAAGCATTGCGGAGTTGTTTGTTATTGATACTGAGCAAGATACCGCCTTACCAAAAGACTTAGCTCCGTCGTAAGTCGGAGTCCCGTCTTGAGCCTCGGTAAGCTTGGAGTACCAAAAGTTGTTTAAACCAATAAGAGCCATATTTTGACCTCCTTAATTTATTTCTTGTATAGGATACGCAAAGCATATCGTTTTATGAAAATATCCGGTATCAGCCTCGTACATATCCGGAGAGTCTCTCCGAGGTTGCCAAGTCCAACCGGCATTTTTTAGGATTGACTTTATCGCCTCAACAATTGCGAGATAATTGCCCTTGCTGTATACGTCAAAGTCGTAGTAAGTAACATATCCGGAGATCTCGTCGTCTGAGCTGTAAGAGTTGTCCTTGTCGTATTGTCTATAAACAACGTAAGGCTCTCCGTGTCCGTCGTAATAAATCAGAGCGACGGGTATACTTACTCCGTTGACTGTAAAGTCAGTAAATAAGCTCTCGATTTGCTCGTTCATTACGGTTAATCTCCTTTGATATATTTCTCTTGTACTCTTAACATTGCTTTTTCGATTTGTCCTTTATTAAAGGATCGTCTAAAAAACGGTTGTTTAGGATAAGGCGAGTTACTCCGTCCATACTCAAAGACATTTGCAACGAGAGGAGCCGGTATCCGTTCTCCGTTGCGGTTGGTAAAGTATCCGACAATCATTGCTTGACAGTTGATACCGTCGTCGCTTGGAGTCTTGTAAACTCTTGATACGATTATATTATCGGATCCGAGAGACTCTCTTAAAGCGCTCGGCATTTTCGCCTCGATATTTTGTCTTGCAACCTCGGCGCCCGTCTCGACCATTTCTCCGAGCATTTTCTCAGTATTGACCTCAAGAGTCTCAAACTGTTTGATTAAATCAGTCGGTAAAATGCTCTCAAAGCGTGCCATTAATGAGTAACCTCTTTTGCTTGGATCTCGAGCTCGATAAACTCCTCGTTGACATTGTTAAGATACTGTATCTCGTAAGTCTTACCGCCGTAAAGGATTAACATATCTCTTGTAATTTCAGTAACCGGATATCTAATTGTAAAGTTTGTAAATGCCTTATCAAAGTCCGTATTATTGACAATAAGAGTAAAACCTCTTGTTGTCTTAATACTCGCCCAGGGCTCAAGAACAACAACCGGCTCCGAGTCAGTCGGAAAACCGTCTTTGTCCTTTGCCTTTGTAGGCAATACAATCTTTATTCTACGATTATATTTACCGGCGTTAATCATAAGAGATTTGTCCTATACATATTGAGTATTGTCGAGACTGTATCGCTGATATTAGCCTTGTCAACGTAAATAGTACGGTTGTCGTACATATCTTGAGACAGAGCGTAAAAAGCAAGAGTCAAGTCCGGATAATTGTCAAGCTGAGCAACGGTTAATCCCGTAACTCCGACGATATAACTTGTAACCGCCTCTTTTATCGTTGTTAAGAGTTGCGCTTGCGAGCCGTCGAGCTCGGGTAATCGGAGGTAATCAACGAGATCGTTAATTGTGATCTCGCTGATTTTTGTATAAGGCGCTTGAGACATTACGCCTCACCGCCTTTGTTTTTCGACGACTTGGAGCTCTTTTCCGTCTTAGGCTTGTCGCCTCCGATTTCCTCGATATAACCGGCTCTCAAGAGATCTTTTGCAATCTCAGAGTCAAGCTTTTCGATTGTATCGCCTTGAGCCATTGAGACGACTCCGGCAAAACTTGTTAAAGCTCTGTAAGCCATACGATAACCTCCTTAAGATTAAGCCATTTTAAGAGTTGCAATCTTTTGTTGATCCGCAATCTTAGCGTCAAGCTCGAGCCAACCGATAACGCCGACAGCGTGCTCGTCAGCGTAACGCTCTCTCAATACTTGAATATTGATATCCTCGGAAAACTTAACAGCGAGTCCGCTCAGATCACCGTAAACAACCGCCATATTCTTAGTAGCCATTGCCGGCATATTGTCGGAGATAAATACCGGCTTGCCGAGTAAAGTCTTACCAAAAGGAGCGGAGATATCGTCTTGTAAGAGATAACGACCGACTTGATCCTTGAGCTCTCTGATTGCTGTACGAGTTGCCGGAGCCATAATCCAAACCGCATTTGCTTGATATACGTCCGGCACTTGAGCTTGGAGCTCGATAAGTTCGTTTGACGTGATTGCGTTTGCGGCGGCGGCTGTCTTTGTGTTTGTGGAGTTTGACAGACCGGTAATCTTGCTTGCTGTACCGTTGATAAGCTCGCCCTCAACAAATCTTGCGATTGCGATACCCATTTCTCTTACAACAAAGCCGACGATATCAAAGTCAACGTTGTTGATAAGGGATCTTGATACCTTGCAAAGAGCGCCGGCAAGAAAACCGCCAAGAGAGATCGTTGTAAAGTTGCCGGTTGTTGAGCTCATTGCAACAAACTCGGATTGATAAGCACAAGTAAGAGGAGTACCGGTACCGCTTGTTACATTGTCGTAATAAGGGAGCTCAAGATCGCCCTTGATTGTGTACTTATCAGCCTTTGCAAGTATAGGACAGATCTCGTAAACGTGCTCAATGATCTTTTTCGCGATTGTCTTAGGGATAATAGCGCCGTTGTTTGCGGGTGCAAGCTCTCCGGCTCTCTCGTGGATAACTCTACCTCTGAGATAGTTCTCGAAAGCTCTTGTCTCAGCAACCTCGCGAGCCTTATCGTCGCCGCAAGCTCTCTCGTCCTCGCCGTCGATAACGTCCTTTGCCTCTTTTGCCTCGCCCTCGACGGTCTTTGACGGTCTTGCGTCGTCGATATCGTCAACGATATCAAGATATTTCTTGATACGCTGTATATCGTCGCGGATCTCAGCAAGCTCAGCCGCCTCGTCCTCTGTCAGCTCTCTCTTTTCGCTCTCAGCCTTATTAACAAGAGACTCGGCGCGAGTGAAAAGATCGTTTTGCTTTTCAACCATTTCTTTACGGTTCTTAAACATAATCTTTTATCCTCCTTGTTTTAGTTTTTTACTAAGCTCTCTTTGAGCTCAGCGATTATGTTTTTATATCGTGAGTTGTCATAACTCTTGATATCATCATTTGACGGCACGCTCTCCGGATCCTTTGTCTCAGCTTGAGCGTCCTCAGCTCTCAACTCCTCGAGAGCCTCTTTTGTTATCTCGTCGATAAGCTCAACCTCGTCCTCTGTATCCTCAGAGTAAAGGATCGTTGAGCCGTCGTCTCTTACGTTGACAAGAGTACCGACGTAAGCCGGACTCTTTGATCGATTGAGTAAAGATACCTCATAAAGAGCAAGATCCTTTACTTTTCTAAACGGCAAACCCGTCTCGGAGTCTCTTGTCTCCTCGACTCCGTTCGGCATATCATCAAAGCCAAAAGACCAACCGACAAGATCGCCGTTGCGAGCGTCCTTAATAACCTCCGGATCCGTGATTGTTGCTCTCGCGTGGAGTCCGATATTATCCTCCTCGAGCTCAAGGTTGCCGTCCTTAATGCCTCCGAGATCTCTTTGCCAATCGTGATTGAGTAATATCCTTACGTCGTCAGCGCGTCCGAGAGCCCTCTTAAAAGCTCCGGCGCATATTTTCTCAACAAACCGCCCGAGACGGCTGTTAAGAGGCTTGGAGGCTCTCTCGACGGCGTTTACATATCCCTCGATTGTTACCAAGTCCTCTCTTATTTGTATTTTCATACCTCGCCCTCCGTATCGTTATTCTTATCGATAAAAGACTCCTCCTCAAGCGTCTTGACGTCAGCTCCGCCGCTCGAGGTTGCGTTTGTGTTTGGAGTATAGTAAGTATGAGTCTTGACGTCGTAAAGAACGGCTCCGAGTCCGAGATCGATAACGTCTCCGCCCTCGATATCGTTCATATTTTCCATACGACGACGCTCGTTAATAGTTGTCATTTGGCACTCTTTACTCATACGGTAAACCTCATAACGAGATTTAATATCAGCCTTGATAATCTCTTTGACGTCAAACTCAAAGAAATACTTTGACTTTTCTTTTTCGAGTAAGAGATCTCGGTTAAGAGCTGTCTCAAAAGCTTTGACAATAGGATATATTGCAAATTTGAAAGTATCGTTAAAATCCTCGTATATATGAAAGATCTTATCGATCTCCTTATTAAGACTGTCAATACTCTCGTTTAATTGCATTTCGACGGAGGTATTACTTGCCTCTTTAAAGTCGAGTCCTTTGTTAAGTACGACGACGTTTTCCGTATTGTTAGCGTAAAGACGTCTCCAAGCGGCTTTTAGTTCTTGCATTGCCGCCTCAGTCAACTTATTTTCAGACTTAAGAAAACCTCTCTTATTGCCTCCGGTCTTAACGAGTCCGAGTTGATATTTCATTGTCTCGTAAGACGTCTCAAGAGCCTTTGTTAGCTCCTCGATAATACCGACGCCCCAAGCGCCCGTAACAGTATTACGGAGGATCTTGATAAACTCGTAAGGCTGATAAGTATTTTCTCCGACGTATATCTTATACGTCTTGTAAATCGGTACAAAGTCGTAATTAAAAGTTACATAAAAGTCTTGAACGTAATACAGTCCGGTAACGTCGTTTTTATTTCTCTGTATATAACAGTATCCGCCCTTACCGAGCAAGTAATCCGTTATCATTGCCTTTTTCATTTGAAAAGCGTCAAGAGTATCTCCGGTATCGTTGTTAAGTAACTGAGTCCTTATATCGTCAGTAACCTCCTCAACGTGTCCGTCCTTACGCTTAAACAGCTTGACCGGCATTGAGGCAATGCAATTTGATATAAAATCAACGTTTGCCGCAACCGACGGAATTGAGAGAGCTTGCTCTCTTGTAATCGGCTCGCCATTGATTACAGCCGTCAAGAGAACGTCCGATACTGTACCGTTATCGCCAAGAGTAACGCCGTAAGTATCTCCTCCGGTTGTGTTTGGAGTCTCGGTTGTATCTCTTTTAAAAAGTCTCTTAAAAGGATTATCCACTTTATCACCTCTTGACAAATAAAATGTTTGTATGATAAATTGATATATTTTTACAAGTATAAAATAAACTAAAAGACTTGAATTGTAAAGCCTCCGCCGTCGTTTAAGAAGTAATCTTGCTCAGCAAGATAAACGGCGATTATTGTACTTACGACCATATCGATTTTACCTTTTGATCTTTTCTTATTAACGTATTTATTCTTATTTGTATCATAAGTACAACGAGCGTTGAGATAATTGATCTCGTATAAGGGATTGTCAGTATAAGCAAACTCGCCGCTTAAGATTTTCTCCTCGAGTAACTTTGTCGGAGAGTGTAATACGCTCGAGTGTTGCTTAACCTCGATCGTTGTTATATCAGCCGCCTCAAGTTTTTGAGCTGTACTCATTGCGTTGTATCTGTCATATCCGACCGCTTGGATCTGTACGCCGAGACGCTCCTCAAGACTCAAGATAAACTCCTCGATAAATCGATAATCGATTACCTTATCGCCGCAAGCGAAAACTTTACCGGTCTTAATAAGCTCTCGGTAATTGACTCGCTCGGTTGCCATTTTCTCGTCAATACGTCCCTCGGGTATAAACGCCCAAGAGTCAGCGAGGATCTTATCGTCGTCGTCAACGGATACCATACTTACGGAGGCGTTGTCCGTCGTCTGAGCTAAGTCAAGTCCGAGATAAACGACTCGACCGCTCCAATCGATATTTGTTACCTTGCAACGTTGCACCTCAGCAACGTCGATATAAGTCTCAGTACCGGCGCCGGAGTAAATAATATTGCAATGCTTTGTAACGAAATTCTCTCTCTTGCTCTCTTGAGCGATTGCTTGAGCTCTTTTCTTAAGTAAGTCTTGCCATATCTCCGGTATCTCAAGAGCAACCGGATTACTTTGTTGTAAGATCAAGTCGTCTGTTTGCCAATCTTTTATATTATCCGGCTCGTACAGCAACGAAAAACGAGTCTCGTCCTTAATAACTCCGTCCAGGACTCTCTTACTGTAATCAACCTCGTCCTCAAAAGGATTATTAAGCGTCGGATACTTAGTCGAGATTATAAAGCCGAGCTTATTAAGGATATTAAGTTGTCCGGATTGCATTGCGTCAATAGCGTAAGAGTTTGGTAAAGCTCCGACCTCGTCAGCGCAAAAGACCGACGGCAATTTACCGTCAAGCGTCGAGCTTGAGTAATTAAGCGGAGTATACTTAGTCTCAAGAGTATTAAACAAGATATAATCTCGGAGGATCTTAAACCTCTTTTTACCCTTGTACTCGTAAACGAGCGGCGAGCTCTTAAGGATTGCCGATATCGCCTCTCGGATCTCTCGAGACAAGGATCCGTCCGGAGCGACTGAGAAAAATTGAGAAAACCTCGGCTCAGTAATAAAGAGAATGATAAACAGAGTCCCGATTGTAAAAGTCTTAAAGTTTTTACGGCATATCTCAAGCAATACCGTCTCGTATCTCCTCTTTTTAGGATTATCACGGTATACAACCGCAAGCGACGCGCTGTATACGAGCCATTGATACCCCGTCGAGCATTGATAAAGAGTTTGTCCGGCTTTTAATCCTTTAGGCATAATCAAGAGCTTGAGCAAGTCCTCGATTTGCTTGATCTTTGCGGCTGAGACTTTATACTTTTTATCTTTGCCCTCCGCAATCCTCATAAAATCGCGCATTTGCAATTTTACATATTTCGGAGTCGTCTTTTTCCGGATACAGCTCTTACAATATAGATAAGCTTTACTCTCCGTCGGCGTCATTATCCTCACCGCCCTCGATTATACTCAATAAAGGATCCGGATTACTGTCTTTGTCCTCTCCAAAGCTCTTAACAATCTTTGCGATTGCTGAGACTGTATTGACTCTTGCGTTTGAGGTTGCGTTATAAGTTGCAATTAACTTATTAGGACTCGAGTTAGGACTATTCTTAATATAAGTCTTTTGAGTTGTCAGCTCTCCGCCGTCGATCTCAGCTCTGAGCCTCCTCATTAAGTTTGTTTGATATACAAAGTCGTCAAGCAACTCCTCATAAAGCAAATTGTTGAGTAATCCTCTCTCCTCAGCCTCTTTTTTTAGTTGCTCAACCCTTTGCTCGAGCGTTTGCCGCTTTGTCGTCTGTCTCTTTGCCATTAAAAAGCCTCCTTTTGTTACCCTCTCATTAAAAAATACTGTTTTCGCTTGATTTTTGCCGTTTTTGCGTCATTTTTGACGCTTTTTAAGCCGTTTTCTCAAAATAATTTTGGTTTTTGCCTTTTATGTAAGTAAAGG
>JAEIGA010003216.1_pt1 | contig 25674 bp, 28 predicted proteins | sample 9270691 | NCBI WGS metagenome assembly JAEIGA01 (sample SAMN17057246, study PRJNA624740) | gut metagenome | biome: biome; isolation source: fecal sample | host: Bos grunniens | place: China: Xizang | collected 2019
ATATGATGACCGCTTTGGACATATTCTTGGATACCGGCGAATGACCTCGTGGATCAATCGTTTCAACGGAACGAACTACAGTCGAAAACGCATTCATCGTTTGATGAAAGAATTGAAGGTCCAATCATCAATCCGAAGGCGTAAAAAGAACTACTCCCCCGCAAAACCGGATCAGGTTGCGGAGAATGTTCTCCAAAGGGACTTCAATGCAACCAAGCCAAATGAGAAGTGGGCGACTGATGTGACCGAGTTTAAAATCCCAGGAGATCCGAATAAGAAGCTTTTCCTGAGCGCCATCGTGGATCTCTATGATCGCACACCAGTTGCATATGTTGTAAGCAGACGGAATAACAACCAGCTTGTCTTCAAAACGTATGATAAAGCAATAGCTGAAAATCCCAATGCAACTCCATTATTCCATTCCGATCGCGGCTTCCAGTACACGAGCCAAGTCTTTAAGAATAAGCTTGAACTGCAGCACATAACCCAATCCATGTCCCGAGTAGGACACTGTATTGATAACGGACCAACGGAAGGATTCTGGGGCATCATTAAGACAGAGATGTTCTGCTTGTATGATATTCATGATGAACAATCTCTTCGTAATGCCATTGATAAATACTTCGACTTTTATACGAATGAACGACCGCAGGAACGATTTAAGGGAAAAACACCAGCTGAGGTTAGGGCGGAAGCATTTGCCAGCAGCGAACCTACGCAATACCCAATCGCGGTAAACAAACGCATTCAGAAATACAAGCAGAAATGGATTGCATAAAAAACGCAGGAGCTAAATACATAGTTCCTACGTTTAACGCAATATTCTTTTGTTTATTTGCCCTGTCTACTTGACGGGAGTCAGATCAGATTGCTCTGTCATTTTTGTCTGAAACAGGAATCAGTAGCGTTTGATTTTATCCTGGTAAAGATTGATGAGAAGGCGCGAAAGCATTTCCGGAGAGATGGTCATGCCTTCACGGACCCAGTTGACAACAACACCATATAGGGCACTGGCATAGGCAATGGAAAGAAAGCGGTCCTCCTCAGTCTCCTGACTGCGAAGGGAAAGGGAAAACTCCGTGTCGATCAGTTTGCGCAGCAAAAGCTCACCCATATTGTTTTTGATGATGTATTCCACATAGCGGGAATGATTCCTGACATTCTGAAATGCCAGGATCATGTTCTCGTACTGGATATAGGATGCAAAACGGTTTTTCTGAACGACTTCTTTCAGAAATTTCTGTAACAGTGTTTCCAGATAAGATTCGATGACTTCATCTTTGGAATTAAAATGCCGGTAGAATGTCATTCGGGAAATGTTGGCGGCACGGCACAGTTCAGAGATGGAGACTTCACTGTACGGAGTGTCATACAGTTTGGTGACAAGTGCATCGATCACATTTTTTAGAATATACTGATCGCGATTATTTACGGACAAGACAGATCCTCACTTTCGTTATGATTGGTAATAGTGTAACAGTTAATTACATATAGTGTAACATTATAATAAAATAATGTCACATATAAGATAAGTGTATTGCTTAAGAAACTTTATAATGTTACACTTTGTATCGAAAAACCAATTCGGATATATGCGGGATTGAGGTGATCGTTGTGCAGTTCCTTTCAGAAGAATGGGCCGAAGAAGTGACGCGTCGTGCCTATGATGAATTCTCTGCGCAGGGGAAAGAACCGAAGGTGAATGGTACCGCCGTAATCAGTTATTGCAATGTCCCGCTGCGGCAGAGTGATTGTTTCTGGATGTCCTACCGCCTGGACCGGGGAATGCTGGTGGAAGTGCAGTACGGATATGACCGTGAGACCATGCCAAGAAACGGAGTGATCACGGTTCGTGAGGATTACGAGACCGCGATCCGGATCCTTCGGGAGGAGATCAGCTTTCTGGAAGCCGTCCGCACCGGATTGATCCAGATTCAGGGACCGATGCCCGCTGTGATCCGATACCGGGACATGTGTGACCGGATGCTGCGGGTCAAGAAACTGAATGGGCAGACAGAATGGAAAAGAGCCTAAATGTGTGAAGATGTATATTGCCATTCCGTAAAAATACCATTAATATAATATGCAAAAAGGAGCAGGTCAGAATTGATTTGCTCCTTAATCTTATGAGAGTGTTGTCGAAGTGAGCAAGACGAATCAATCAAAAAACATAATAGGACATCTGTTTGCTGCATTTACAGTAACGGCATGGGGAACCTCCTTCCTCGTCAGTAAAAACCTGCTGATGTATCTTACCCCGACACAGCTGATGTGGATGCGTTTCGTGATTGCCTATATCGCGTTATGGATCATCCATCCGGTGTGGTATTTTCAGTGGAGGGATGAACTGCGCTTCCTGGCAATGGCAATGGTATCCAACACGCTGTATTTCTATACGGAAAATACGGCGCTGACTCTGACACAGGCGACAAATGTGAGTATCCTGGTATCTACAGCCCCGATACTTTCGGCTATTCTGCTGAGCCTTTCCAGGAAGAAGGAAGTGCTTTCCCCACAGCAGAAGATCGGCTATGGAGTGGCCTTTATCGGCGTGGTTTTCGTCGTGCTGAACGGAGCACTGGTACTTCATCTCAGACCGGCCGGAGACCTGCTGGCGCTGGCATCTGCAATGTCGTGGGCGGTGTACAGTCTGTTTGCCAGAAATATGCTGGAACGGTTTGACAGTTTCCTGGTTTCCAGAAAACTGATGCTGTATGGAATCATCAGTGCATTTCCAATGCTGCTTGCAGAAGGACAGAAAATACATTTTTCCGCCATTTTGAATCCGGCGGGGATCTCCAGCCTTTTCTATCTGGGCATCGTATGCAGCGCGCTGTGTTATGTTCTCTGGAACAGCGCGATCGCACGAATCGGGACACTTCGCACGAATTTATATATCTATGCGGTACCACTGGTGACCATGCTTGCCGGAGTGCTTCTACAGCAGGAGAAGGCCACTGGAATGGGACTTTTGGGAATTGTGCTGGTAGTCGGAGGAATGGTGCTGAGCAATATGGAATGGAAGAAGCTTCATGGAGATTTGTAAGACTTCTGATGCCGTTGAAACGGGAAAACTGTTTTGCAGAAAGATGGATCTAAAAGGGGAAAGAAGATTCAGATATGGAATACTATTTTGATAACTGTTATGTAATGGAGAATCCAAACCCGTGCAGAAGCGAGCCATTGCCATTTAAAGAACATGATGCGGAGTTGGCAATTCGGTTTCACAGAAGCCTTCCGGGATATCAGGAAACAGAACTTGTCTCCCTTCCGAACGCGGCAGAGAGGTTTCACGTGGATGCTATTCTTGTAAAAGATGAATCCTCCCGTTTCAGCCTGAATGCATTCAAGGGGCTGGGAGGAAGTTACTGCATGTTCCGTATCCTGTGTGAAAAGCTTGGACTGGATGAAATGACAGCGGATTACACGACATTTCTGAGAGAAGATATTCGAAGAGCATGCGGGCACATTGAGTTTGTCACAGCCACCGACGGAAATCATGGAAAGGGTGTCTCCTGGGCAGCAAGACTGTTTGGATGCAAAGCACATGTTTTTATGCCGGGAGGTTCGGTGGAAGTGCGGCGGAAGGCTATCGAAGAGGCTGGAAACGCCGTTGCAGAGATTACCGAAATGAATTACGATGAGACGGTGCAGTATGCGGCCTCTCTCGCAGAGAAGAACGGATGGATCCTAATACAGGATACGTCTTGGGATGGTTATGATAAGATACCGGGATGGATCATAGAAGGCTATCTGACAATGGCAGCGGAAGCGGCGGGTCAGATGAATGAAAAACAACCAACACATCTTTTCCTTCAGGCGGGGGTTGGAGCCATGGCAGGTGGGATCGCCTCTTATTTTCTTAGCCGCGGAAATGGATCGAAACCCTTAATAACGATCGTTGAACCCAAAGAGGCTGCGTGTATCTATCGGTCTGTTTCAATGAGAGACGGACAGATACATCCTGTGACGGGAAATCCTGTCACGATTATGGCTGGATTGAATTGCGGAACCCCCTGCGGAGTTGTATGGCCTGTGTTTCGAGATCATGCAGACCGTTTCTGCGCCTGTGCCGATTCTGTCACGAAAGAAGGCATGCGGGCTTATGCTGACCCGGAAAAGACCGATCCGAAGGTTGTTTCCGGTGAGTCCGGAGCTGTCACATACGGTCTTCTGCGGAAGATCCTGCAGTCGGACAAGCTTCGGGAACGGTTTCAGATTGACCGGAAATCGGTAATCCTTCTGGTCAACACGGAAGGAGATACCGATCCGGAGGGATACAAAAGAATTGTTTATGATTCAGAGGATAACAGTTCATGGTTAGAGTAATGTTCGTATGCCACGGCAATATCTGCCGGTCGCCTATGGCGGAATTTATTTTGAAAAGGATGGTGGCAGAGGCGGGATTGGAAGATCAGTTTGAGATTGCCTCTTCTGCAACAAGTACCGAAGAAATCTGGAACGGTGTCGGGAATCCGGTATATGCTCCGGCAAGAAATGAACTGAACCGCCATGGGATCTCCTGTGAGGGAAAGCGTGCGGTCCAGCTGAAGAGAAGCGACTATGACCACTACGATTATTTAATAGGAATGGATGCGCAGAATATCCGAAATATGGAGCGGATAACCGGGCGTCAGGGTGGAAAGATCCATACGCTTCTGGAATTCTGTGGCAGTGATGCTTCCATTGCCGATCCCTGGTATACGGGAGAATTTGAACGGACCTATCGAGATATCGTCCGGGGATGTACTGCATTCCTGAAATATCTCAGAACAGCAGGCGAAATAGAATAGAAAATCAAAAGAACAGATTATCGCAGAAAAATCATTGCGATCGATCTGTTCTTTATTCATTGAAATGAAAAGGAGACGGAGTCTTGGCGATCCACCCGATGATTTGCCCGGACAGAAAAACTGTAAAAACGGAATAGAGAATCTTTTGCCAGGGAATATAAGTGAGTGACAAGAGCAGAACAATCAAATCCGTCATCAGATATATCCACTGAATCTCTATAGATGTCTTTTTTGACACAGCAAGGGCAAATGCGTCATCTCCACCGGAGGCAGCTCCGACACGTACACTGAGACCGGCGCCGATTCCTACGAAAAAAGCACCGACGACAGCGGCGAAAAGTGGATGCAGTCCAATCTGCGGCCAAAGCGGATCAAAGGATTCAAATATGGCGTAGAATAGGGAGAAACCGGCACTGGAGACAAAGGAGTACCAGAGAAAACCCTTTCCAAGACAGTAGAATGCAAAGCCGTAGCACAGAGCATTCAGAATCAGGCCGGAAACAGCCGGAGAGATATGAAACCAATGCTGCAGAAGAAGTGTCATTCCAAGAATGCCACCCTCTGTAATATGGGCTGTGTTATGAATATGATACAGACCGAATGCGAGAATCATGCTTCCCAGCAGGCAGGTCATTGTCTTTATTATAGACTTGTATCTTCTTCGCATATGCCAACTCCCGGAAAACTATCTGGAATGCATTCTAGCACAAACAGCGAAGGGAATCCATGTTGTGATAAGATACACAAAATACACAATACCGATTTGGTGAGAATACATCTTGATAATAGAAATGAAAATGATATCATAATGATATCAGAACTGAATTCATAACTCAGGAGGTGTTTTATGATGACAGAAAAAATCTTGAAGACCAGAAAGAATGGAATGCTCGCAATGCTGAGCTTCATCGTTTTATATTTACTGGCAATAGCACTTGTAATATTCGGAGCAGTTGAGGCTCCGCCTTTGATGTTGCTCGGAATCCTGTGGCTATGTATCGGATGGATCCCATTCCTGGGACTGAAGGTTCTGAAACCTCAGGAGGCACTGGTGTTGACATTGTTTGGCAAATATGTCGGAACATTAAAGGGAGACGGGTTCTATTTTGTCAATCCGTTTTGTACCGCTGTGAATCCGGCAGCAGATACCAAGCTGGGGCAGAGCGGTGACGTGGATGATGAGAAGGACAGTCTGGCAAAAGTACTTACCGGGAGCAATGTCAATATCAAGGCGGTTCCCAGCAAGAAGATCTCACTGAAGAGGATGACACTGAGCAACGCCCGGCAGAAAGTCAATGATGCACTGGGTAATCCCGTAGTCGTCGGGATCGCTGTCGTTTGGACCGTAAAGGATACTGCGAAGGCTGTGTTTAATGTAGATAACTACAAGGAGTACCTCTCACTTCAGTGTGATGCGGCAGTGCGTGATATCGTGAAGATTTATCCCTATGATATTGCTCCGGAGATTGATACCACTGGAGATGGACAAGCAGATGATGGAAGTCTGCGCGGATCCACTGTTCTGGTGGCAGAGAGGATCCGGGCTCTGATTCAGGAGAAAGTGGAAGACGCCGGACTGGAAATAGTGGAAGCAAGGATCACTTATCTGGCCTATGCTCCCGAGATCGCAGCCGTCATGTTACAGAGACAGCAGGCCACAGCCATCGTCGATGCCCGCAAAACGATCGTAGATGGTGCGGTAGGCATGGTTGAGATGGCCCTGGATCAGCTTTCCGAGAAAAAAGTCGTGGAGCTGGATGAAGAAAGGAAAGCTGCCATGGTGTCCAACCTGTTGGTTGTCCTCTGCGGAAATAACGACACTCAGCCCATCGTTAACACAGGAAGCTTATATTGATATGAAATGACGGAGCAGAACAATGGCAGAGAAAAAACAGATCCCGCTGAGGCTAAGCGAAAAACTGTATCAGTCCATCGCCCAGTGGGCGGAAGATGACTTTCGGTCTGTAAACGGACAGATTGAGTATCTGCTGACAGAATGTGTCAAACAGCGAAAAAAGAATGGAAAGTATGTTTCGGAAACGCTGGACGAGGAACTGGAGCTTCATATCGAATGACGAAACATCCGGAAGAACTCCGGATGTTTCCATTTTTTTCTAAAAACTGATGTGGAAAAGCGAAGAATATGATACATTAGGGGCAGAACATAAGGATGGGAGGTTTCCCAGTGAAAGAAGATATTCTCAAACTGCTGCAGCGAGAGATTATTCCCACGATAGGGAGCGTTGAGCTGGCCAATGTGGCACTGTGTACGGCATATGCCACCTCCACAGTGGGAGGATGGGCTCAGGAGATCGATCTGGAAGTCAGCCCTGAGATAATGAATCGGGGAAAGCGCGACCGGATACCGGAGCTGAACAGGACCGGTTTGGAATACGCCGCGGCACTTGGAACAGTGCTGTTAAATCCTGATCGCCGCTGCCTGCTCATGGCAGAAACGACAGATGAGGCCATTGAGAAAGCCACAAGACCGGAAGTGCGTCAGCATACACATGTATCCGTTCGAAGGAACTGTTCTCCCTGGTTTGTGCGTGCAAGGGTCTACACGGACTGGGGAATCGGAACCGCCGAAATTCAGGATTATCCCGGAGATATCGTGCTTCTTCAGATTGCGGCAAGAAAAGTCTGGCAGAAAGGGCCGGAGCAGAAAGATCAGGAAGCCTTTCAGAAAAAACTGGCAGCAGAACTGACGGAGGATCAGCTGGAAACGCTGGTAAAGGAGTATTCAGAGAAAGATCTGTTTTTTCTGAAGCCGGGGCTGGACTATACGAGCAATCTGCTGCATGAAATCACGGAGAATCTCAACGGCAGCAAGTCTGTGGAAGAACTGGCAGACGAAATTGAACGGGAAGTTCGAAGGGGAAGTAAGCTGCCGTGTATGACAGCAGGGTACAGTTTATACGAAGGAATCAAACTGTATCTGAATGGATTGATATTCCAGAAGGAGAATGATAATTTAGAAGAAGTCCTTCGTTTTCTGGCAAAGGAAGGATGCAAGATCCTGGCGAAAAATGCGAATGCGTGATCAGTTGCCTAAAGAGGTGAGACAGTGAGACGAACAGCAACTTTAATGATGGTAGTATTCCTGCTGGTTATCTGCTGCGCCTGCGGACAGCAGGGCAGTAGGGACACTTCCGGTTCGGAATGGACCGTCATTGACGGCGGACAGAAAGCAGAAACGGAACGGCCTCTCAAAGAAGAAGAGGAGACTGACAACGGCAGTATTGCTATCGACAGAATGTATCTGAACACACAGTTCAGTACCGAATACCAGCACCTTGTCTATATTGTTTTTGACATTACCAATGATTCGAAGGAAGAGATTATGATCCCATTGGCAGACCTGGAGAGCGGAATGGGCAGCGCATGTGTGCTGTGGGTCAACGGCAATAAATACGACGATCTGTATCCATTTAATGAGTGGATGCAGCTTCCGACGGAAAAGAGTTCCCGGATTGCTAATTCGGGAGACGGGACCATCATTCATCCAGGGGAGACCCTGCGGATGATTTCCTGCTTTCAGATCGACACGGAGAACATCGGGGATGACTCCGATGTAAAACTGGAGTTTCGCAGTGAAAAAAGCAAATTATCCGCTGACGCTGCGCTCAGAGAGATTCAGAAGGTAGCGGATTTGGACCAGATGATAATTGAATAAAAACAGAAAGTCGTATCCGGCATTCCCTCCGCACAGGGAATGCCGGATACGACCTTAATCGGACATGCATAGTCGCATGTCTTTTCGTTGTAACGAAGAAACGGGGTTAACTTACTGGATTTCCTGTTCTAAATCCAAAAACAGGTCCGAGTCGAAGAAATCGATAAGTTTCATATCCAAGCCATCACAGATTTTTTTGATGGTTGCAATTGTCGTGCTGTTGTTTCTTCCGCTCACAATGTTGTTCAATGTCGACTGAGTTACTCCGCAGATGGTTGCAAGTTTATTGATCGTAATGCCTCTTGCTGCACACAGTTCTGTGATCCTCAGACGCACGGCTTTACCTACAGTCATCTCTCACTCCTGTTAAACTGAAATCATTTCTTGCCATAATCCGTATTCTAATATAATCATACCATAACTTTTAACAAACCAAAATGATACCTCATTTGAAATACATTGTTTGTAAAAGAAAAAAATCATCATAAACGTAGAAAACAAAAATCATACAAATGAATTTTTATGAATTTTAACTTATTTAAAGTTAATAATTCCTATAATCAATATTGTGTTTATTTGTTTTTAGATAAAAAATGGGCTTTTTAATGAATAAAAATGCATAATTCTGAACATTTGTCCAAATGCGGAACAACTCGTTCAAACGTTGCACAAACGGGAAAAATGTTTGCATCTGCCATGACTCAATACGGAAATCCCGCGGTAAAAATTAGGTGAATCTTATAGTTGTTTTTTGGCATCTGAAAGGATATATTATACATTGTATAATTATGACCTAAATATCTCTAGGAAGCCACAGAGGATTTTGCATTGGATCATTCACAGGACAAAAAACTGAATAACGTGGAATCTGATGTTCAGGATCTGAAATCGGCTCGCAAGGCGGAACAGATACGCCGGATGATGGAGGAAGAGGAACTGATCCGTCGTGCTCGAAAAGCGGCGGAAAAGATGCAGAAGGACAATCAGCTTCCGGATCGTGTTCCCTCAAGTCGCAGAGTGGAAAAGCCGGTCGTGAATGTGCAGGCGGTTGATCCTTTCCTGCCGGAACCAGAACCGATTAAAGAGAATTTGCAGGAAGAGATCGTTTTTGAGAAAACGGAAGAAATACCTGCCGTTAAGAATCCTGTACCTGACAGAAAGAGAAAAAAGACCTCGAATAATGCACGTCCCTCGAAGAGAGTTGATATGATGACAGGCCGGGAAGCGGTATTCCGGCTGTTCCTGGGATTGGTGCTGGTTATCGGTATCAGTGCGCTGATCACCTATCTTGCGCTGCTTCTTCAGCAGGCACCCTCGGACGGGATTAAAACACTGAAGCAGCCGTTTGAGGTGCTGTTTGTCAATTTCCTTCCAATTGCACTAACGATGCTGGTGCTGACACTGGCTTTGTGGAATATCGGATACGGCGGAGGCCTGACTGCACTGCTTTGGCTGGCAATGTCACTGGCCAATACACTGAAGATCCAGGCGAGGGATGAAGCACTTGCCTTTCAGGATATCTTCCTTCTGAAGGAAGGTTTATCGGCAACCAGACACTATGCTCTGCATGTTCCTGTACTGCTGATCTTTCTGTCTGCAAATCTGATCTTGCTCCTGTTTTTCCTGGGACGAGTGTTCCGTCCGCGCAGGAAAATCAAACGGTATTGGGCCGTACGCATCATCAGTACTGTGCTGGCCGTGATCCTGGCAGTGGCAGTGGTCAGACTGCCTCTGGCGTCCAAAGAACGGTTCGAAGGTTTTGACATAGAAAATGAATTCTATGTCACTGGAATATATAATCAGCTGGGCTTCCCGTATTGCTTCACGTATTATATGACTAAGAACAATGCGGTTCGTCCGGAAAACTACAGTGAGAACTCCGCGAGAAGCTTTGAATCGGCACCCTCTTACGGACAGGGCAAAGATGTTAATGTGATCGTTGTTATGAACGAATCGTTTACGGATCTGTCAGATGATGAGATCTTTAACTATCCCGCAAGTGAAGACCCGCTGAAGAACTATCATGCTCTGCAGAAGGATGACAACACGTTCTCCGGCCATGTCGTTGTCCACTGGATCGGCGGAGGAACAGCCAATACGGAGTATGATGTTACCACCGGAATGCAGACGGAGATGCTGGATTCCTCATCCGCCTCCGCATTTCGATATGTAAAAAATGATACCGCCTCCATCTTCCGGGTGTTTAATGGAGACGGTTATCGGACGATGTTTATCCATCCCGGAGATGCGTGGTTCTACAATCGCGAAAATGTTTATCCACGCCTGGGTGCTCAGGACATCTTGTTCACAGAGGACATGAAAGGTCTTGAGATGAAAGGCGAGTGGGTCACGGATGACTCTCTGGCAGACTATATTTTCCAGGAATATGAGGATACTGTGGATAACGGTGGCAACCTGTTCGCCTATGTGACTACCATTCAGAACCATATGAGTTATGATTATGGCAAATATGGGGATGGATATACTTTCAAAAAGGTATATACGGATAAAGAAGTCTCCTATGATAACCGGGCATATCTTCCGGTTTATATGGAAGGTATCTACGATGCGGACGCATCTCTGAAAAAGATGACAGATTATTTCTCCCAGCGTGAAGAGCCTGTTGTGTTGGTGTTTTTCGGAGATCATTTTCCTGCATTGGGTGCGGATCGTGAAGTGTACAAGGAACTTGGGCTTCCCATGGCGGATGAGACCGGCAATTCCTCAGATGACCCGTTCTGTGCCTATGAACCTCCGTATATCGTCTGGGCGAATGACGCCGCAGCAGAGGAACTGGATTTTGAAGAAACAGTGGAATCCCTGGATCTTCCGGAAGACGGTACCATCAGTGCAAACTATCTGGGTGCGGTGATTCTGGAACTGACAGGACGGGGAGAGGAAGATTCGTTTTTCCAGTACCTTAATGAGATGCGTCGGGAGCTTCCTGTGGTATCCGGCGGCAGATACAAAGACGCGGACGGCAATGTCATCACGAAGCTCAGCGAAGCACAGCAGGAGCTGGTAGAGAAGCTTCAGAGGTGGAGCTATTACCGCCTGACCAATAAATATCGGAAGGCAAAAGGCGGACTCATTATTGATGAGAGTTCCGATTAGAAAGAATGAAAAAGCAGACGGAATCATACGTTGATTCCGTCTGCTTTTTTGCTGCTCAGATTAATCATCCAAAAGAGAGATGATGCTGAATTGGATCCGTTCCTCTTCTTTCTGCCGACGTCCCCGATATACCATATAAGCGATACCGGCGATGAAAGCAAGAGCACTCACCAGCATGCAGATCCCTTCGGAGGCGCCTAAAGCGGCAGCCACCGCGTAACCGATAAAGAAAAAGATGAAGGGAAGGATATATACCATAAAGGCAGCTTTATAAAACTTGCGGGATTCGGTCTCTAAAAGAACTTTCTGCCCTGGAAATGCAGAGATGGTATTGCGGGCCTCGGTCTTGATTTCGTTCTCAAACACACAGGCCTCACAGCTTCCGCAGGAACCGCCGCAGGCGGTACCGCGTGTGACGACCACTTCCGCCATTTCAGGATTGATGATTCTGGTAACTACTGCTTCAGTTGTCATGGAGCTCACTTCTTCTCTATTTTTATATGCGCCTATTATAGCACGTTTTCGGGAATTGCAAGGTGTCTCACCAATTTAAATTAGTGACAGCACCCTTCACCGTGGTCATGATCGTGATCGTGGTGGCCGCAGCATCCTTCCTCATGATCGTGATCATGATCATGATGATGACAGGAAGCATCCGGATTGAAGGACAGCTGTCCGGCGAGGAAGGAATCCACCGCCGCGTCGGCACTGCCGGAGACACCATTGAACAGGCGGATCCCCATCATGGCAAGAGCGCTCTGTGCCCCTCCGCCGATACCTCCGCATATCAGAGCATCCGCTTCCAGTTCAGCCAGAACTCCTGCCAGTGCGCCGTGGCCCTGTCCGTTGGTACTGTAAACAGCACTGTCCAGAACTTTGCCGTCAGCCAGCGCATATACTTTGAAATGCTGGCTCTTTCCGAAATGCTGAAATATTTCGCCGGTCTCCACATCATAAGGTATTGCTACAATCATTTTACTATCGTTCCTTTCCGATCTGTTCTGCATCATGTCCCTGACATCTTCCCATATGCCGCACCGCCGGCAACCATAACCTGCGCTGTTGCCATCGCATATCGTAACGTTTCCTCCCTCGATATGGAGGGGAAGGCCAAGAACGATGGCCATCGCAAGTTTTTTTCTGGCGCCGTCATAAATGTTTTGTATGGTAGACCTGGCCACCTGCATCTGCTGAGCGCACTGATCCTGAGACAAGCCCTCAAAATCAATGAGTCGGATCGTTTCGTATTCGTCCAGCATCAAAACGATACAGCCCATTTCATCGGAATTTCCTTCCGGACGAAACGTCATACACAACGGCTCACAGCAGATTTTGCGCTTTTTAAAAGGTCGAGACATGACACTCCCCCCCTGTAATTAATGGCATATGCCATTAATTACAGGATAGCACCATTCTTTTCCTTGTCAAGATGATTCTATGTGTTGACAAAAATATTTTATACAATATAATTGGGAGAAAGAATATGATGTGTCTTTTGAGGTAAGAACAATGATCGAAAATCAGGACAGCTATGAAGCTTTAAAACTGAAAAATCAGCTGTGTTTTCCGCTGTATGTGTGCTCCAAGGAGATCGTCCGCGGATACACACCATATCTGAAGCCTGTGGGTCTGACTTATACGCAGTACATCACCATGATGGTGCTGTGGGAGGAGAAGCGGATCACCGTAGGTGAACTGGGACACCGGCTGTATCTGGATTCCGGCACGCTGACTCCACTCCTTCGCAAACTGGAAGCTGCCGGCTATCTGGTACGGGAGCGCAGCGAGGAAGATGAACGCGTGGTGGAGATCCGCGTTACAGAGGAGGGAATGGCGCTTCGGGAACAGGTGAAGGACATTCCGCACCGTCTGGGAAGAAATATCATGTGTGGGGCAGGCCTGACCGATGAGGAGGTCAGTCAGCTTTACACACTGTTATACAAAGTGATAAAAGGAACGGGAGAAGAAGATGCAAGCGATGAACAAGAATAACCCGATCGTAACCCGTCATAAGCAGATCATTCAGACCAGTATCATCGGCATCATCGCCAATGTTCTGCTGGCCGGATTCAAGGCATTTGTAGGTGTATTATCCAATTCTATCGCCATCACACTGGACGCAGTGAATAACCTTACGGATGCACTGAGCTCTGTAATCACGATTCTGGGAACCTTGATCGCCGGAAAACGGCCGGATGCCAAGCACCCTCTGGGATACGGACGTACGGAGTACCTGTCCAGTACGCTTATCGCTGTGCTGGTCATGTATGCCGGTGTGACGGCATTGGTGGAATCCGTGAAGAAGATCATCCATCCCGAAACACCGAACTATACGACGCCGGTACTCATCGTAGTGGCAGTGGCTGTTGTGGTAAAAGTACTGATCGGCAAATACTTCCAGTCTCAGGGTAAGAAACTAAATTCCGATTCTCTGGTGAATTCCGGCGTGGATGCCACACAGGACGCTATCGTTTCCCTTGCAACTTTAGTCGGTGCCCTGGTCTTTGTTTTCTCCGGGATCCGTCTGGAGGCCTATCTCGGCGTAATCATTTCCGTGATCATCATCAAATCCGGTATTGAAATGCTGATGGACGCATTGGCAGATATCATGGGCCGACGACCGGATCCGGACCTTTCCAGAAAGGTGCGGTCGACCATCCAGGAAAACTTTCCTGTGCACGGCGCCTATGATCTCCTGATGCATAATTATGGACCGGATCAGATTGTTGCGTCGATCCACGTCGGCGTAGACGATAGCGTTTCTGCAGTTGAGATCGATAATATGAGCCGTGATATCTATGATAAAGTATTGGAGGAGACCGGTGTGATCCTAACCGGCATCGGTGTTTATGCGGTAAATACACAGAATCCGGAAGCTGTTCGTGTTCAGAGCGGCATTTATGAGATCGCTTCGGAGAACCAGTACTGTCTTCAGGTACATGGCCTGTATGTGGACACTGAAAACAAATCCGTCCGGTTTGATGCGGTGATGGATTTTGCCGCACCGGACATGGAGAAGGAATTCGAGGACCTCTCGCAGAAAGCGAAGAATGCATTTCCGGACTATGAGGTCATCCCTACCATGGACCTGGATGTCAGCGATTGATTGGAGGATAGAAAAATACCATGACGGTTGCTGTAAGATACCTGTCGAAGACGGGCAACACTAAGAAACTGGCGAAAGCCATCGGAGAAGCCGTGGGAGCGCAGGAGGAAGATCTTCTGTCGCCAATCCGTGAACCGGTCGACATTCTGTTTCTGGGGTCGGCCGTTTATGCCGCCGGAATCGATGAGAAGGTAAAGAAATATCTGGAGGAAAACCGTGAACAGATCGGAGCTATCGCAGCCTTCAGCACGGCGGCCCTGATCTCCGGGACATACCGGCAGTTGCAAAGAATTTGCCTGCAGCTTGGGATCCCTCTTCTGGAGGCGGAATATCACTGCAAGGGAAAGTTCGGGCCGATGCACAACGGAAGACCCAATAAAAAAGACTGCGAGGAGGCAGCACATTGGGCACGGACGATTCTGGAGATGCATAATTAACGGAGTGTTATGGAAAACATACTGGAACGAAAAATGAGAGAACGTATGGAATCCGATCCGGAAATGGGAAAGATTCTTGAGATGCAGGATGAATGGTCCCAGGAGCAGCGGCGGCGTGTCGCCTCTGCGCTGATCCATGCAGCGGCATTTCCCGGCATCCGTGTAGACCGTATCCGTTTTCTGTCGGAAGCGCTGAAGAAACAGTGTCCGACTAGAAATGTCTGGGAAGCCGTTGCGTCAACGCCGCAGCAGGCGGGATTTGCCAGAGAAGACATCGATGCCATCGCCAATCGCGTGATCCGGGAAGAGACTATGGGTCTGACTGCTTTTTCTGCTCTCAGCGGAATCCCAAAAGGATGGTTTATTCTCATGTCCCTTCCGGCAGATATTGCTCAGTATTATGCCCGCATGCTGAGGCTGGTGCAGAAAATGCACTACCTGTACGGCGGAGAGGAACTGGAGTTTGAAGGCGGAAAGGCAACGGATCAGACAAAAGAGCGGCTGCTGGAGCTGATGGGAGCCATGTACGGGAATACTGATACACGAGAAACCATCGGTACCATTTCCACGTCTATTTCCACCAAGTTTGAATCCAAGACCAACAGCAAAGTGAGAAAGAAGATCATGTCTGCAGCACCCATTCAGAGTGCAACGGAATATCTCAATCAGAAAGTGCCGGTAACAAAACTGATCACAGGAGCGGAACGATCCGTCATCCCGTATGGGAAGATGCTTGCTTCAGGGGTTGTTTCCTATGCAGCGTTCCGGGAAATGGCAAAACGCCTGAAAGAATATCTGACACAACAAACGGAGTGAGCACCACCGACAATTTCCGGCCCGGATTTCCGGGCCGCTTTTTTAAAAAACTGTGAATACTCATGAAGATTCACAGTTCTTTAAAATGTTGCGGTCTATAATTGAAACAATTATTTAATCTAGAGAAGAAGGAAGGGGTTTCTTTGATCGAAGTCCAGCACCTTACGAAAGCATATGGAAATCAGATCGCTGTGGAGGACCTGTCATTCACGATCCCTAACGGGCAGATCTACGGTCTGCTGGGACCGAACGGAGCAGGAAAAAGCACGACGATGAATATACTTACCGGCTGTCTTGCCGCAACAGAAGGAGAAGTACATATCGACGGATATGATATTTTTGAGGATGCTGAGAAGGCCAAAAGCCGTATCGGATATCTTCCGGAACAGCCGCCGCTGTATCTGGACTGTACTCCAAGAGAGTATCTGACATTTGTGGCAAGGGCAAAGAAAGTACCGGAACGTGAGATTTCGATGCACATACTGGATATCATGGAAAAGACCGGCGTGGAAGATGTGGCTGACCGGCTGATGAAAAACCTTTCCAAAGGCTACAAGCAGCGGGTCGGAATCGCACAGGCGCTGGTAGGAGACCCGGAGATCATCATTCTGGATGAACCCACTTCCGGTCTGGATCCCCAGCAGATCATTGAGATCCGGGATCTGATCCGGGATCTTGGTACTGATCACACCATTATTCTTTCCAGCCATATCCTTTCCGAGGTGGAAAACCTCTGCGATAACGTAATGATCATTTCCCGCGGGCGGCTGATGGCATGCGATTCACCGGCCAATCTGGCAGAAATGTTCCGGGGTACCACTACGATCCGTCTCATTGTGGACGGAGACGGAGAAACTGTACAGAAGATCCTGGAAGGGGTCGATGGACTTACCGGAATTGAAACAGCTCCGGAAAAAGAAGGAAGAACTGCCGTACGGATCGATTCCGACAGCAGGGATTCCGATGAGATTTCCAAAAATGTCTTCTTTGCGTTCAGTCAGGCCGGAACTCCGGTCCTGCAGATGACGATGGATCATGTGGATCTGGAGGATGTTTTTGTGGAACTGACGGATCAAGAATCATTGGATGAGACGAAAACTTCAAACTCGAATTCTGAGACTGAAGAGGAGGAGCTATCGTGAAAGCAGTATTTCGACATGAACTGTCCTCCTATTTCCGTAACATGACAGGCTATCTTTTCATAGGCTTTCTCCTTTTGTTCGTGGGAGTTTATTCCTATGTATACAATATCCAGAACAGCCTGTCTAATTTTGAATATGTTCTGAGCGGCATGTCATTTGTTTTCCTTCTTATCATTCCGGTTCTGACCATGGGCGTCATTGCCGATGAAAAGAGAAGAAATACCGATCAGCTTCTCTACTCGCTGCCCCTTTCCATGACGGAAGTCGTATTGGGAAAGTATTTTGCGATGCTGACGGTTTTGCTGATCCCAACGGTAATTATCTGCATCTATCCGCTGATCCTGAATCTATTTGGCAATGTCTATCTGATGAAAACCTTCGGTGCAATCATCGGCTTCTTCTTCCTGGGTGCAGCTTTGATTGCAGTCGGCATGTTTGTTTCATCTCTTACGGAGAGCCCGGCGGTGGCGGCAGGAATCTGCTTTCTGCTGCTTCTGCTCAACTATTTCATGTCCAGTCTCTCCGGATATCTTCCGGCCACCGCCACTCCGTCTCTTATCGCATTGACGGCATTGGTGCTGATCACGGCACTGATCATCTGGCTGATGACAAGAAGCGTCATTGCGGCCGGGATCTTTGCCGCGGCCGGGGTGTCGATCCTTGTGATCCTGTATCTGGTCAATGCGACCTGGTTTGCAGGACTTTTTCCGAAAATCATGTCGGGACTGTCTTTATTTGAGAGGTTTAATTCCTTCGTAGACGGAGTGTTTGATGTCAAGGCGCTGATCTTCTATCTGACCGTATGTGTCCTGTTCGTCTTCCTGAGCATCCAGTCTATGGATAAAAGGAGGTGGTCATGATGGCAGAACGAAACGAATTTGACAATATTACTCAACAGAACGGCAAAGTTTTGGAAGACCGTATTCAAACGGAACCGAGAAAAGAAAAGATGTCATCGACCGGCTCCAGAGGGAAAAAGACTCTCCGGGTGGGAGGCTACAGTGTTCTGGCTTGCCTGATCGTTCTGGCGATCTGCGTGGCAGTGAATATCCTTGCGGACAAGCTTCCCACATCTGTGTCCACAATCGATCTGTCTTCCAATAAAGTTTATTCGCTTTCTGATGAGAGCAGAGACCTGGTGAAGGGACTGGATGAGGATGTGACCATCTACTGGCTCGTTCAGAACGGCAAGGAAGATGTCCCAGTGAAGAATATTCTGAATCGTTATGAATCCGCCGGGAAACACATTACCGTAAAGCGGATCGATCCGGATGTTTATCCCAATTTCGCGGAACAGTACAGTGTCAGCGGAACGGTATATAACAACAGTCTTGTGATAGAGAAAGGAAATGCATCCCGGTATATTCCGTATCAGGATATGTACAGTTCTTCCTCAAACAGTTCCAGCATGACCTTTGCGGGGGAAAGTGAGATCACGGCTGCCCTGCGGTATGTTTCAAGCGGAGAACACCCGGCAATCTATAATCTTACCGGACACGGCGAGGCGGTGCTGGAAGGCACATTCCGCAGTTCCGTGGAGGGCCAGAATTTCACCGTGACAAACCTTTCGCTGCTGTCCGAAGGTGCCGTGCCGCATGACGGAGCGTTTCTCTTTATCAATACACCTTCCACTGACATCTCTGCGGAGGAAAAGGAGATGATTCTGGACTATCTGAAGAAGGGCGGCAAACTGCTGCTGGTCACGGATGTGGCTCAGGACGGTTCGGAGTTTAATAACATCAATGAAGTGATGGCCTATTACGGCGTGACAAGCCAGAAGGGGATCGTTCTGGAACAGAGTCCTGCGAACTACGCATCCAATATGCCTTATTTCCTGCTTCCGGATCTGGATGCCGCCCACGCGGTATCAGCGCCTCTTGCAAACGGGGGATACCGGGTCCTTCTTCCCATCGCTCAGGGATTGACAGTGGGAGATGCACCGCGCGAATCCGTTTCCGTATCAAGTCTGATGACGACTTCCAATTCCGCTTTTTCCAAGGTCTCCTGGCTGGAAATGACGACCTATGAAAAAGAAGAAGGAGATACGGACGGACCCTTTGCGCTGGCAGTAGCTGTTTCGGAACCGGTAGAGAACGGGGAGACGGACATTGTCTGGATCTCCTCCGGTGCAATTCTGGATGAAACAGTCAATGAACAGGTCTCCGGCGGCAATCAGGACTTTTTCCTCAATGCCGTAGCGTGGCTGTACAGCAGTGATGAGGAAGGCGGACCGGCAACCACGATTCATGCCAAGGCCTTCGATTACGGGCATCTGACTATGAGCAGTGCTACCGGTTCGGCTCTTGCTGTGCTGATGATTCTGGTGATTCCGCTGGGATGTATCCTTGCCGGGGTTGTGGTTCGCAGCCGGAGGAAACGTAGATGAATCGGGGAAAGAAACTTGGAATTCTGTGTGGAATCCTTGCTGTAGTGATTCTGGCGCTGGTGCTGGTCTCGAGGCTGATCGGTCAGGGAGACAAAGAAGCGTCAGGAACAGAGATCCTGAAGATCCCAATCGATAAGATTACTTCTGTTTCATGGGAGTATGAGGGAGAAAAGCTTCATTTTGCGAAACACGGAAATACCTGGGTGTGGCCCGAGCAGGACTCGTTTCCGGTGGATTCCGCTCTGCTGGAAACGATGATGGAGCAACTGGAGAGCATACGGTCCTACAAGGAGATTTCCGGCAATGATAAACTTTCGGATTACGGACTGAACCCTGCGGTGTTAACCCTTTCGGTCTCTGCGGACCGAGATTATACCTTGCGCTTTGGCAATGAAAATGAACTGGACGGACAGGTCTATGTCGAATGGAACGGAAAGGTGTTCCTGACAGACAGTATGCTGCGGGCACAGTTTTCCAAACAGGCACTGGATCTCGTGCTGCAGGAGCAGGTTCCTGGTATGGATTCCATACAGTCCGTAGAAATCCGCAGGGAGGGAGAATCCCTGTATCTGGAGTATGATGAAAGCGGAGAGCGTACCTACAGCAGAGAGTATGTCTGGCTCGGGTCATATGGCGGAAACACGGTGCCTCTGGATTCGGAGTCGACGGAAGCGTTTCTAAGTGATCTGAAGACTCTGCGATGGACAGGGACAGCAGCGTATCCTGCCGACAGCGAAATGCTGTCCGAATTCGGACTTCAGGAACCAAGCGCGAAGGTGACTGCCCAATACCGGGACAAGGACGGAAAACCCGGAACGTTTTCAATCAATATCGGATCGGAAACGGAATCCGGAGAATGCTATGTGATGATTCCCGGATCGGATCGGATCTATCGGACCGGTGCGACCCTGCGCGAGGAGATCCTTTCCGTTACCGCAAAGGATCTTATGCCGAAAAAAGTGCTTTCGATGGACTGGGATTCGGTAAAATCCATATCTATAGCCATGGATGGAAAATTCTTTTCCCTGAACAGAAATGAAGGCGGAGACAAGATCGAAGATGCCCAGGCAGGGAAACAGATCTGGAAGATCGCCGACGGAACGGGAACGGCAGACATCACAGAGGCTATGAAAGCGCTTACGGAACTGCAGGGCGAAGTCAGTACGGAAGCTCCATCCAAAGAGATGCTGTTCTCCCTGACGATGGAACGGAATACCGCAAATTATCCTCAGATCATACTTGCGATTTATGAGAGCGCGGATGGGAACTGTATCGTCTCGGTGAATGATACTCAGTGCTGGATCGTGAGCCGGGGGGAAGCCGATGCGGTAATGGATCAGTTCCGCACAGCATTATCATAACAGTACAGGAAAAAGGAATCTCTTTTCTGAGATTCCTTTTTCTTGCGGTATGGAGAAGAAACGTCTATAATTGAGACATTCTTTCGGAGAGGAGGCAAAACGGTGAATACAGATATTCTGCCAACCGGTGAGAGCGGGACCAGCAAGATTCTGCCGGAAGACAACGTTATCAGCAGCAAGATTCTGCCGGATGCAGAGAAAACTCCCTCCATCCTTCCTTGTGAGATAAAACCATGGAATGGAAATATCAGTTCCGGACGAAGCACCTTTGTTGCCGGAGTGGTCGCAGCCCTGCTTGCCCTAGCCATGTTCGGATTCTCCGTACTGAGTCCGGCCCGGCTGACCCGTGATCTTACACGAAGATACTGGGTACAGCAGGACCCCCAAAGCGGTTCGGTTCTGATCCTTCAGTTCGGAGAAGAATATGCAGATCTCTATCTGTACAGCATGTTTGGCGCTCAGCAGGTAGGATCGGCACCTTATAAGGTCGCCTCGTTCCGCACAATTGAGATGGGTGATACAACGATCAAGCTTGATATCTTCAACCATACCATGAAAGCGGATCCGTCCATGGTCACGGGAACTCCCACGGAGACATGGTACGAGGGGTACTGAGGAAAGATAAGAAATAAACTGCAGGAGGAATGAATGATTATGTATAATCTTTATATGTTAAGCGGAGCCGTAGTTTTGTATTTCGTGATCAACTGCATCCTTGCACGGTTTTTTAAGCAGGTTGCATATGCAAAGGGCTTCGATGATAAATGCCACGCATGGGCAATGGTATTCTGGCTGGGGATCTTCGGATGCATCTACGTATGTGCACTTCCGGACCTCAATGTACGCGCACAGAATGAAGCGATTCTCAAACAGCTTCAGGAGACCGGAGACATCGTCAGCCGCAATATTGTGATCAATCCGGAGCAGAAACTGCAGGAGACGCATCAGGAAGTGAAGGGAAGAGTCGGCGATTTTGTCTCGGACGCAAAGGAGTTCGTCGGAAACATCAAAGATCAGCTGATGGAGGATAACGGCGAAGAATCCGGCCTGATGAAGAAAGCAGCGAAAGTTGTCGGAGATCTGAAAGATAAGGCATCAGATGTAATGGCGCAGACCGATGCTGATCAGGCTGAAGCGGCCATTGAAAAAGCGGAGCAGACGGTAAGGGAAGCAGTGGAAGCTGCCAAGGAGACCGTGGAAAAAGCAACGGAGTAAACAATCCGGACATCCGGTGAATAATATACAGAGGAGAAAGCCATGTACGAGGAATATACCAATTATCCCACTTGGGCACTGGCACAGTGGATCCACAGTGAGCAGGAGTCTACGGAGTTTTTCGGCAATATTGCAAGCAAGATCTACGAGAGTTATACCATCGATAAGGAAGAGGGGGTAAAAGCCCTGGCACAAAGTATCCGCACCATCGTCGAGGATGATATCCCGGATATTGAAGATGAGTATTATGGAAATATGTATTCCAATACGCTCCGTCATGCGCTGGAGGAAATCGATTATCTTCAGATCGCCGCAGAACTTCTTCAGGACTGATAAGAATGTTTGAAATAAAACCCGGAACCACGGTTCCGGGTTTTTCAGTATATCATCGGGAAAAACTCATCTCTTCGGAGCTGATTCCAGATTTCCTCAGGGGTATCCGGGAGCTGATTGATGGATTTGCAAAGGAGCAGGAGTATTGGAACTGCCCAGCTGAGCAGAATGGAATAAGGTGAATAATTGGAGGGATCCATCTCCAGATCATCTATGAGATGATGGTAACGCTCGAAAAGCATGGGGATCCGATCCTGTGCAATCAGGAAAATGGGCAGTTCTGGATTGTCATTCATATAGGACAGGATACTTTGTGTCAGCTGACGGAGAGAGAACGCTTCAATGACACTGGCAGGACAGGAGGCAAGAAAGCTCTGGTAATACTGGTCGCACTTCCATTCCAGCACGTCCAGGACATTATCGAAGGAGCGGTAAAACGTCGTGCGGGCAATGCCGGTAACACGCTGTACATCCGAGATCGTGACAGATTCCAGAGGCTTGTCCTGGCTGCAGATTGCGACCCCGTAATAGATTAGTTCTGCGCTGTCATGGCTTCGTTTGTTGGTTCCTACATGATACATTGTCTTCCTCCGTGTAATCCGTACAAAAATCCAAAATAGGGTAATTTTTTGCGAAAAAATGATTTATTTTTTGTGCTTTTTATTGTATAGTTATTACTAATGATGTGAAGAAGGATGGGAGGACCGCGTGACAGTCCTCGCACGCCGGATCATAAATTTCTGCAACATTTTACAAAATGCCGAAACAGGTATACATAATGACTTTACTAACGCTACAATTATGACCTACAATGTAGCGTTTTGTCTAGGTGTGTTGTAATTTTTTTGTAGGAATTATATTCTAAAGGTAAATATACAAGGGATTTTTGTGTATTTATAACAATGATATGGAGGAGGAACTATCATGTGTTTGAAAAAGCTTATCAATGAACCCGATGTGTTTGTCGCAGATGCAAAAGATTCTATCAGTTCTTTGATCACTGATATTAAGTATCTGGATAGCGGCAAGATCCTTGGTTTCGTTGGTGACAAGGCAGAGAGAGGCATTAAGAAGATTCTTGATATCAAAAAGAATGGTATCTCCCTGAACGAAGATACTGAGCTGTTCATCAAGAGCAAACTGAGACTGGTATACGATTTCGCACAGTATCCTGTCAACATGGTTCGCGAAGCAATCGGTCTTTAATCAGCAGACCGGTTCATTGGAAATCCAAGGATCCTGTTTAGAATATTTATTGTCACGAAATATGCACAAGATCCGGTGATTTCATTATAGTATGTTCAAAAAATGCATACTGTACGTTTCACATGATCTTTGTGTAACGTTTAATTAAGTAATCAAATTAAAAACAAATTAATTTGGGGAGGAAAGGTATATTATGCACGAACAGTATGAAGCCTTATTTACGCCATTTAAAATCGGTGACGTAGAGATCAAAAACCGTATCGTCCAGTGTTCTATGGGTGGTACCTCTCTGTTTGGCTGGCTGGAGCCGGGCCACTTCGACAAAGAAGCAGCAAACTTCCTGCTGAACAGAGCAAAGAATGATGTCGGTCTGGTACTTCCTGGTATGCAGGTTATCCGTGATACCATGGGCAGAGGCTGGCTCGACAACAACAAGAGAATGTACAAACAGCTGAAACCGTATATGGAAGAGTACCATAAGACCGGTGGTAAACTGTTTATTCAGCTGGCTGGCGGCTTCGGCCGTTCCATGGCAGTTACTCCGTGGATGGCATTCCTCCACAGAAATCCGCTGCTCAACAAGCTGGCAAGCCCCATCGTTGACGTACAGTACTCCTGTGCATCTGCATCCGAAGTTCCCAACCGCTGGGCAGAAGATCTGGTTTCCCGTCCGTTCACCACGGAAGAGATTCAGGAAATGGTCTTCCACTTCGGCCGCTGCGCAAGACTGCTTCGTGAAGCTGGCATGGACGGCGTAGAAATCCACGCTGTACACGAAGGCTACAACCTCGACCAGTTCACCTTCGAAGCCTGCAACCGTCGTACCGACCAGTACGGTGGCTCCTTCGAGAACAGATATCGTTTCCCGTGCGAAATCGCTCAGGAAATCCACAAACAGGCTGGCGACGACTTCCCGGTATCCCTGCGTTACTCCGCAAAGTCCTACACCAAGGGCTGGTGCCAGGGCGCTGTTCCCGGCGAAAAATTCGAAGAGTTCTTCCGTGATCTGCCCGAATCCGAGAAGGCAGTCAAACATCTGGAAGAAGTTGGCGGATATCAGTTCTTCAACTGCGACAACGGTACTTACGATGCTTGGTATTGGGCACATCCGCCTCAGTACATGCCGGATAACTGCAACCTGAAAGACGTTGAGCACATCAAGAAGTTCACCAATATGCCGGTTTCCTGCGCTGGCCGTATGACTCCGGAAAAAGCAGCTGAAGAAATCGCAGCTGGCCGTCTGGACGCAGTTTCCATCGCACGTCAGAACCTCGTCGATCCTGAGTGGATCATCAAGATCGAGGAAGGCAGAGAAGAGGACATCCGTCCCTGCATCCGCTGCCACAATGGTTGCTTCAACTTTGCTAAGTACAGAGGCACCGCAAACATCCAGTCTCTGGAAGACTCCCTGCACCTGGGCCGTTGCGCACTGAACCCGCCCACCATGCAGCACAACAGATATAAAATCGTTCCGACCCACAGCCCGAAGAAAGTTGCCGTTATCGGCGCTGGTATCGGCGGATGTGAAGCAGCTCTGGTTCTGAAACAGCGCGGCCACAACCCGGTAGTCTTCGAGAAGACCGATAAGATCGGTGGTCTGTTCCTGACTGCTTCCGCAATGTCCTTCAAAGAGAACGACAAGAAGCTCATTGAGTGGTACAAGAGAGAAGTAGAGAAAGCCGGCATCGAGTTCCGCTTCAACACCGAGATCAACGACCTTGGCGTTCTGGGTGGATTCGACGACATCGTTGTTGCAACTGGTGCAACTCCGAGACAGATGGCTATCCCCGGATTCGAGAAGTGCCTGACCTTCACTCAGCTGCTGCGTGAGAAAGTTCCCGTAGGTGACAAAGTTGTCTTCTTCGGCGGCGGTCAGTCCTCCTGCGAAGCTGCATACGAAATGATCCTCCAGGGCAAACACCCGATCATTGTTGAATACGCTGCTGACCTTGTTCCCGCACAGAACGTCTGCCTTGCAAACGCTTCCTTCCTGCGTGACATGCTGGCCTACAAGCAGGTTCCGACCTACCTGAACTCCAGCATCAGCAACATCGGCGACAAGACCGTTACCATCAGAGGTAAAGACGGC
>JAEIGA010003217.1_pt1 | contig 25667 bp, 18 predicted proteins | sample 9270691 | NCBI WGS metagenome assembly JAEIGA01 (sample SAMN17057246, study PRJNA624740) | gut metagenome | biome: biome; isolation source: fecal sample | host: Bos grunniens | place: China: Xizang | collected 2019
CGGGGCGGGCTGTGCGCTCCAGCAGGTTTTCGGTAAGCTGCTCCAGCTTGCTGCGGGTCAGCGTGAGCTGGATGTGCTTGGGACCCGTGGCGTCCATGGTGATGAACGGCAGGGAGATATCGTAGCTCTGGGTGGAGGAGAGGGCAATCTTGGCCTTCTCAGCCTCTTCCTTGATGCGCTGCAGAGCGTCCGTCTGCTTGGAGATATCCATGCCCTCGCGGCTCTTGAATTCGGCCAGAATCCAGTTGATGACGGCGTTGTCCCAGTCATCACCACCCAGGTGGGTGTCACCGTCGGAGGCCTTCACTTCGAACACGCCGTCGCCGATTTCCAGCACGGAGATATCGAAGGTACCGCCACCGAGGTCATACACGGCAATCTGCTCGTTGCTGCCCTTATCCAGGCCATAGGCCAGAGCGGCGGCGGTGGGTTCGTTGATGATGCGGCGCACCTTCAGACCGGCAATTTCACCGGCGGCCTTGGTGGCGTTACGCTGAGCATCGTTAAAGTATGCAGGCACGGTAATCACGGCCTCGGTGATGGTCTCACCCAGCTTGGCCTCGGCATCGGCCTTCAGCTTGCCGAGAATCATGGCGCTGATTTCCTGCGGGGAGTACACCTTGGTCTCGCCACCCACTTCCACCTGGATGTGGGCATCGCCATTGGCGGCTTCAACGATGGTGTAGGGAACCTTCTTATCGTCGGCAGTCAGCTCTGCGAACTTGCGACCGATGAGGCGCTTGGCAGAGAACACCGTGTTGCGGGGGTTGGTTACAGCCTGGCGCTTGGCAGCCTGGCCTACGATACGCTCGCCGTTCTTGGTGAAAGCGACGATGGAGGGGGTGGTACGTGCGCCCTCGCTGTTCTCCAGAACAGTGGCCTGCCCGCCTTCCATGACAGCCATGCAGGAGTTCGTCGTACCAAGGTCAATACCGAGTATTTTGCTCATGGTTTGTTTTCTTTCTATGTTTTGTTGTTTGTTTTTGAAATCGGATAGGCCTGCAGGCTTTGCAGGCGCTTCTTACCTATACATATTGCAAATGGCGTGCCAACTTTTCCAGAACACGCGGCAAACATCGTGTAATAATTTATATTTAAGCACTTAGCAGCGCGTCATATAATTTTTCACCACACTCAGAGAAACGGACAAATAGCGACAAAATGCCGCAGACGCACAAACTGCCGCACCATACCTGCGTCATTTTGCCGCAGGACTGATTCAAGGAAAAGCAGAGAAAACTCAGCAAGCCTGGTGCTTTCCGCGCGCAGGAAGGAGTTTAATCCACAGCAGCACCAGTACCAGCAGCACCGCGCCACCTACACCAAATACAAAATACTTATTCCCCTTTTCAGATATCACGGTTTCCTCCAGCTTTCTGGCCCGTCTACCAGCCACAGCCGCCGAACAGGCTCTGGGATTCACCATAGCATAAGGGACATGCTGTTTATTCACCTCGATGGAGAGAATGTGCTTGTTGTATGAGGAATACAAGCCCGGATAATGCAGGAGAATGCGCCCGCTGGCATCAACCAGCGTAATACCCGGGTTGGAATCAACCATATCCTCCGTGCCATTGGTCAGCACGGTGAGAGCAAGGTAATCACGGCCATCCATCGTCACCACATTCCTGTTCTTCTTCAAGCGGGAATAAGACAGCATCTTGTCAGCTCCCCACCGGGCATTCCTCCAGTTACCCACGATACCCGAGCGGGTCAGCATCAGCCCGACCTCATACCTATCTGCACAGAACCCGACCAGGCGCTCATCTTCCCGGACATCTCTCAGCTCATCCAGACACAGCATCAGAGAAACCGAAGAAGTCAATACAGGTATTCCGTTTTTTCCTACTTCATTTCTCTGCAATTTCCTGGCCTCCGGGCTGTAATGCCCCGGATTGCATAATGAAGGCTCCGCTTCCTTGACATCAAGCACCAAAGGAGCCAGGAAATACCCGAGTACGCAGACGAGTAGAATAAGGAAAATGGATTGCAGGACAGATTTCATCGAAAAAAGCAGAAAAAAGAGACGGGACAGAAACCGGCATGTGCAGACACTTCACCCCGGTAAGGCTGATAATAGGCAAATATAGCACCAATGAAAAGAAAAAAAACGCCAGAAGCTTACGCAGAACAAATTATTCTTGGCTATCCTTGCGAAGCATGCTAGTATGTGTGCATGGTCAGAATACTAGCAGCAACCGATTTTTCAGAAGAAGGACAGACTGTACTGGACTTTGCCGCCGAAATGGTGTGCAAGACAGGGGGCAAGATGTACCTCCTCCATGCAGTAGAGCCCTGCATCATCGATGCCGCGGGCAGCCTTTCCGGCGGCAGCAGCATGGGCGCCGGAGACATTCCCGGCAACCTGCCCAGCATGGATTTCCAGCGCATGGATGCCTGCCAGGCCGTGCTTACCATTGCAGATGCCCGAGCCAAGCAACTTGGCGAACAAATCAGCCGCAAATGGGGCATCCCTATCTATGCAAAGGCAGAAGAAAGTGATGACATTGTGGACTGCGTACACCAGTTCTGCAAGCGCCACAACATCACCCAGCTGGTCATCGGCAACCGCCACCACTCTCTGCTCACCTCCATTCTGCTGGGCAACACCGCAGAAAAACTGGTACGTGCAGCCAGCATACCGGTAACGGTGGTTCCCTGCGGGCCCAACGCCAAGAACTGATGATTATCCTGTTTCTGGGAGACGTTGTGGGCGAGCCCGGCCGCTGCGCCCTCTACCGGGCCCTGCCTGAACTGACGGCAGAGTACGGGGTGGATGCTGTTGTGGTAAACGGAGAGAACGCAGCCGGTGGCAAGGGCATCATTCCGCGACTGGCCCGTGAATTCATGGAAAAGGGTGTGCATGTCATCACCCTGGGAGACCATGTATGGGATCAATCTGACCTGATTCCCTGGCTGCCCGAGGCCCCGACAGTACTGCGCCCATTCAACCTGCAACCCGGCACCCCCGGGGCAGGAAGCTGCCTGATTGACACCCCTGCCGGAAAACTGGGAGTCATCTGCCTGCAGGGGAGAACCTTCATGCGCCCTGGTGCAGAAAACCCGTTCACCCAGGGGTACGAGGAAGCCCTCCGGCTGCGCGAAGCCGGGGCCCGTGCCGTGCTGGTGGATTTTCACGGCGAAACCACGAGCGAAAAGATTGCTATGGGATATCGCATGGACGGCGTTGCCAGCGCCGTCATCGGCACCCATACGCACGTGCAGACAGCCGATGAACGCATCCTGCCCGGTGGCACAGCTTATATCACCGATGCCGGCATGTGCGGCAGCCGCGACGGAGTCATCGGGCGCGATGCCGAAAGCGTACTCTACGGGCTCATCACCAACCTGCCCAACCGCTTCCCGATAGCCGGTTTCCCAGCCATGGTGAATGGTGTCGTGGTAGAGATTGATACCAACGGCAAAGCCACCAGAATAGAACGCATCACCCGCGCATACGACGAAAAATGATGGATGTGGAACGATTTGGCGGCATTGCCCGCCTGTACGGAGTAAAACCAGCCGAACGCCTGGCCGGAGCCCGCGTGGCAGTAGTCGGCATTGGCGGCGTAGGCTCCTGGGCCGCGGAAGCCCTTGCCCGCAGCGGAGTAGGCACAATCATTCTGCTGGATATGGACGACCTGTGCATCACCAACACCAACAGGCAGATCCATGCACTGGAGGGCAACTATGGCCGCACCAAAGTAGAAGCCATGGGCGAGCGTCTGCGTGCCATCAACCCCGCTGTACAGGTAGAGGAAGTAATGGCCTTCTATACAGTCGCCAATCCCGAGCGGCTCTTCGACACGCAGCCGGATATTGTCATTGACGCCATTGACAGCATGCGACCGAAAGCCCACCTCATTGCAGAATGCTACAAACGGCAGATACCGCTTATCACCTGCGGTGGCGCGGGCGGCCGCATCAATGCTTCCTGCATAGCTGTGGCAGACCTGGCCCGCAGCGGCGGAGACAACATGCTCTCCCAGCTGCGTAAGACACTCCGCAAGGAATACGGACTGCCGCTTCAGGACAAATGCCCGGAAATCGGCATCCGCTGCGTCTTTTCCCCTGAACGTCCGCGTTTCCCGAAGTGCGACGGCACCGTCAGCTGCGAACGCGAAGCCCACCAGAAGGGCGGCATAGGGTGCGCCAGCGGATTCGGTTCTGCCACCCACATTACCGGCACCTTCGGCTTCATGATGGCCGGAGAGGCTCTGACGCTTTTAACTCAAGACCACACATGAAATTCAACGACCGCACAGCACGCGCCAACAAACATACCGCCAAAAGCGAAACACGATTCGAAAAGAAGCCCGCTGCCACCATTGTTGTAAAACCCCGTCCCGAGGGTGAGCTGCAGGACATCCTGGCAGAGCACCCCCAGGGGCTCTACCTGGTGCTGGACTGCGTGCAGGACCCGCATAACCTGGGAGCCATTCTCCGCACAGCAGATGGAGCCGGCGTAGCCGCCGTCATCGCACCAAAGGATAAATCTGTCGGCATCACAGAAACCGTGCTACGCGTCTCCGTAGGGGCTGCAGAAAATGTACCCTTTGTCCAGGTAACCAACCTGGCCCGCACCATGAAGCAGATGAAGGATGCCGGGGTATGGTTTGTAGGCACATCGGACCACGGCGACCGCTCACTCTACGATATTGACTTCAAAGGCGGCATTGCCCTGGTCATGGGAGCCGAGGGAGATGGTATGCGCCGCCTCACAGAAGAGAACTGCGATTTCCTTGTACGTATCCCCATGGCGGGAAAAGTTCCCTGTCTGAATGTCTCCGTTGCCACCGGTGTGTGCCTGTACGAAGCCGTGCGCCAGCGCAACCTCTGATTTTCCAGCCTGTTTCTGACTGTCCATGAGCTGCATCATCGACATAGAGCCTCCTGCGGGCAGCCTGGTGCGGTTTATTTCAGACCTGCACCTGGGTCATGAGCGCTGTGAAGCCCCGGCGGTGGCCGATTTAGCCCCGCTGCTGCAAGGGGCCGACTTTCTGGTCGTGGTGGGAGACCTGGCAGAAACACGCCGCTGCGACTGGCAGAAACGCGGCATGGCGGCCCGCGAAGAACTCCGCGCGCTCTGCCGGGAACACGGTGTCCGCCTGGTCGAAATCTCCGGTAATCACGACCCGGATACCCCCGCCCTGCTGGCCCGTTTCTGGGGCGGCAGAGTCATCGCTATGCATGGGCATGCCCTGTACAAGGAAGTAGCCCCCTGGAGCTGGGAATACCTGCGGAACAAACAGGCCTGCCGGGAACTCATCCGGCAATACCCGGATGCCGACACCCGGCTCGAAAGCCGCCTGGAGCTTTCCCGCACCATGTGCCAGCTCACCCCGCCCATTCTGCGGCGGGAGGGCATCAGCAATCCGCTTCTGCGCGGATTCATGCACTGTTTCTGGCCGCCGCAGCGCCCGCTCGGCATCGTCATGAGCTGGCTTACCTGCGCCCGCCGCTGCGAGCATTTTGCCCGGCAATTCTTCCCGCAGGCCGAGGTAGTCATCTTCGGGCACATGCATCGTTCCGGCAACTGGCGGTTCGGCCGGCGCTGCATCCTGAACACAGGCGCATGGTTCCGGCATGCAACGCCGTATGTGATTGATATGCGGGATGCTCGGGTGATTAGCTACAAAATGGTTACTGAAATACAGGGTAAACGCAAAAACTGACGATTTTTTTTGAAAGAATTGCATTTAGTGCTTGCGTTGAGGATTTTAGGATGCTATATTCCACCCGTTACCGCAATCTCTTATTATGAACAAGACTCAGCTCATCGACGCCATCCAGAAGGAACTCGGCCCGGACGCTACCAAGAAGTGCGCCGCCGAGGCTCTGAACGCCACCCTTGCCGCCATCACCAAGGCTGTAGCCACGGAGAAGGTTCAGCTTGTAGGTTTCGGCACTTTTGAAACCAAGAAGCGCCCTGCCCGCACCGGCCGCAACCCCCGCACCGGCGAGACCATGACCATTCCCGCCAGCAGCGTGGTAAGCTTCAAGGCTTCCTCCTCCCTCAAGGGCTAAGCCTTCTGATAAAACCATTTAAGCAAAACCCCGGTTCCATCAGGAACCGGGGTTTTCTGCATCCTGCCGAAGCAAAGAAACTCAGATGAGGACAGCGGCGGCATCCAGCTCATCATCACCCTGAATCAGCTCAGCCACAACCGGCACACCGGTATATTCCTCAATCATGGCCCGGTTTGTAACAGCTGCGGTATCCCATTCCTCCCCCTGCTGATTCAGAATAATACCACGGCACTCCAGACCACGCTCCCGAATAGAACGCACTGTCATGAGCGCCTGGCTCACCGCGCCCTGGCGGTTGCTCACCACCAGCAACACCGGAAAACGAAGCTCCGCAGCCAGGTCTGCCATAGTCTTTCCGGAACAAAGCGGAGTCTCCCAACCACCGACACCCTCCACCAGCAACGTATCATACCCGGTTACCAGGGCTCTGCAGCTGGAAACAAGCGCCTCCACATCAACCTTGCGGTGTTCAAAATCAGCCCCCACCCGCGGATCTGCCATAGTGCGAAGGTAGAGCGGGTTAATGGAATCAAGCGGCATAGCAGGCTGCCCTGCAGCCTCGCGCATGGCTCGCAGCTCCTTGCGATCACCGCAGGAAACAAGCTTGCAGCCCATGGTGGCCACACCCTGCCGGGTCAGATTCCGCAACAAGGCACACACCACATGTGTCTTGCCCACGCCCACATCCGTTCCTGCAATAAAATATGCATTCTCCATAAAAATCTCACTCGGGCATTGAAAGTCGGATATCGTCAATACTCCACTCCGGGCTGGAGCCTCGCACCAGCAGGTGGTTCACCATCAGCCACACCACAATGGCGGCAGCCAGGCATATCAGCTTTGCCTGCCAGTTAGTGGTCAGCAACTTCTGTAATCTGGTCCTGGTTCGCATGAGAATTAAGGAGGTTTGTTATACGTTCCGAAAGAAGTTCAAGGTTGATATCACGCTGCACAATATTGCCCACTGCCAGAGAAACCGCGCCCGTTTCTTCTGAAACAATGATGACCACCGCATCAGAAGCCTCGGCCAGACCAATGCCGGCACGGTGTCTCAGTCCCATGCTGCGGTCCTTGAGTTCACGGTTGGAGACAGGCAGAATAGCCGCAGCGGCCACAATGCGTTCATTGTTGACAATCACCGCACCATCGTGCAGCAGGGTCTTGGGCATGAAGATGGTGCCTATCAGCTCGCGCGTATACTGGGCATCCAGCATCGTGCCGGTCTTGGCGTACTCCTGAAGCTTATTGGTGCGGCAGATGGCAATCAGCGCACCATATCTCTTGGACACCAGATAAGCCACCGACTCACGAACCAGAGTCACGAAGTCCTTATTCTCCTGTCTGGAGCCGATGAGGCGGGAGATAATCTTGTTGGAACCGAGACGAGCCAGAGCCGTGCGAAGCTCCGGCTGGAAGAGGATGACCAGAATCGTACCCGGGCCGATAATGAGGCCGGCAAGCTGCTTCAGCACCACCGCATGGGTCATTTCCAGAAGGATGTAGCCCAGAATCACCGTGGCGATAAGACCTGCCAGAATAGCAGCCGCACGGGAATCCTTCACCGCGCGGTACAATTGATAGAACAATGCCCAGAGCACCAGAATCTCAAAAATGGCTCTGAGGATTTCAAGTAAGGTCATGGCTGCATTCTACTACGATAACACACGCAAGGCAAGAGGAAACGGAGCCGCTGACAGGAGCATTTGCCATGAAAAAGAATGGAAAAGTGATTTTCCTGTTTGCAAGAATCATCAAATATGCTAGAATTGGTGTCGTTGCAAATGAAAACTATTGATCGCTACATCCTCAGGCAACTCATTTCCGTCACATTTCTCGGAGTATTGTCTCTTACCATGCTGCTGCTGCTGGGTCAGCTTTTCAAGCAGCTGCATGAGCTACTCGTAGAAAGCGGCGCGCCGCCCAGCATTGTATTTGATTTCATTCTGCAAGTCATTCCCTTCTCCCTCACATTCTCCGTCCCCTGGGGGTTCCTGACCGCCGTCCTGCTGGTATATGGTCGTCTGGCGGCAGATAACGAACTGACCTCCATGCGAATGGCCGGATTGAGTCTCTGGCGGCTGAGTGCCCCCGCCATCGGCATGGGGCTTGTCCTCACCGGGCTCTGCTACTACATCAACATCGAAGTCGCACCGCGCGGCAAGGACGCCATGAGTGAGCTGGTAATGAAGGCAGCCATGGATAATCCCCGCAATCTGCTCAAGTCCAGCAACAGCATGACCAAGCTGGACAAGGTGCAGCTCTATATCGAGCAGCGCGAGGGAGATGAGCTGAAGGGGCTTCACGTCTACCCGCTCGCAAAAGGTACCGGCATGGGCACCGATTTCGATGCCATTCATGCTGAAAGTGCAGAAATCGGTGAATTCGACCTCAAGTCCCGTCTGCTTACCCTGACCCTCAGAAATGCCCGCATTGAGCGCTCTGATGGACCGATGACCGACATGCCGGCCATTGGAGTTATGCCCCTGCGCGTCCATATTCCCATCAAGAACCAGCGCAAACTCAAGCCGAACCGTTACACCGACGAAGAAATCCGCTACGTGCTGGCCCATTCGGCCGTGACACTGCAGCTCGATGAAAAACTGCTGGGCCGGTACGAGGACAACGCCTCCATCAAGCCGGCCTTCCCCTGCGCCAAGCAGCTCTGGGCAGAGGTTCGCAAGGATACAAGCTACTACAATGGCGGCCTTGGCCGGAAGAAGACCAAGCTGGAATTTGAAACGGAAGGGGTGAAGCGAGCCTCCTTCGCCTGCGCCTGCCTGGTATTCTCCCTCATAGGGGTGCCGCTGGCTATCACCGCCCGCCGCAAGGATACCTCCACCGGCTTTGCCATCGGCATCCTTGTAGCAGCCCTCTACTTCCTGGCTCTCGTCTTCTGCGAGCTTTCCCGCAAATCGAGCGGTATTACGCCCTATATCGTACTCTGGCTGCCCAATGTTCTCTGTGCGGCCTACGCCATCTGGCAGCACCAGAAAGCCAAGTACCGCGGATAATCCGTCCGCAGCATTTCCTTCTCTGACAAAAGTGAGGCCGCTTGGAAAAGCGGCCTCTTCCTTTCTTATCTGCTCAGGAATCAGGAAAGAGAATGTCCGCTGCGCCGCTCGTAATCGGTCTTCTGGTCATCCCCCAGCGGGCCGACTGCAAAATATCTGGCCTGCGGGTGATTGAACAACAGAGCACACACCGATGCCGGTGGGTTCATCATGGCAGTTTCTGTCAGCGCAGCGCCGGTATGAGCCGTCGCATCCAGCAAGGCAAATACCGTTTCCTTTTCGCGGTGATCCGGCTGGCTCGGATACCCACAGGCAGGGCGTATCGCATTGCTGCCCTCTGCAGGCCAGATTGAATTGATGCACTCTTGCGAGCATTCGGCCAGAGCCTCGGCCAGCATGCTGCACAAAGCCACGCACAGTAAAGCCTGGTACGTATCTGCCCCCGCCTCGAGTTCCGAAGCCCAGGCCTCGCCGCCTGTCACAGAAAGCTGCAGAGCCCCTGCAAAACCACCCTGCCCCGGGGGGGCCACAAAATCGGCAAGAGCCAGTCGGGGACGTTCGCTTTCCTTCTGCTGGCGCAGCGTGTGCAGCACTGTTCCATTCTCCAGCACCACATCATCCTGCACCCTGGCCGCAGGCCAGATACCGAACACAGCGCGGGCATGCAGTTTCTCAGGCGCAAGAGCCAGCAGAGCGCGGGCATCTGCCAGCAGTTTCTCTGCCTCAGCAAGCTTATCAGCCGGAGCATCTGCATGGGGGGCGCTCCGCAGGGGATTCCATACATCCTGCAATTCAAAATGGCGCAGCACGATACTCCAGTCAGCCTTTTCAGCCAGCATTTCCCAGCTCAACTCAAAATCAAGCTTCGGCTGGCAGCACTTGCAGCCACAGGCAACACCGGCAGTAAACACACCGGTACGCAAAGGACGAGGCTGGGTGCAGGATTCCCAGTCAATCACCGGACCTCGCCTCCTTGCTTCATCCAACGGAAGCAACGGCACATCTTTTTCTGCAAATTCGCGGCACAGGCGCTGCTGTTCCGCCTTGTGAGCAGCCAGGAACGCCTCACGGCCGGGGCCGATGAGAGCGGCAGCAGCCGGCACAATGGTCGAAGCATCTGCGGTCTGCACCACCACGCCGGAGGGATAGTGGGGAGCCAGTTTCAATGCCGTATGGAGCGGGCTGGTTGTTGCGCCGCCTACCAGAAGCGGCAGCGTAAGCCCGGCAGCCTCCAAGGCGGTTGCCACCCTGGCCATTTCTGCCAGAGACGGCGTGATGAGCCCCGAAAGCGCCACCAAATCCGCCTTTTCACGCTGCACCGCAGCCACAATATCCTCGCAAGGCACCATCACGCCCAGATCCACCACCCTGAAACCATTACAAGCCAGCACCACACCGACAATATTCTTGCCGATATCATGCACATCTCCCTTCACAGTGGCCAGCACCACCGTACCGGCAGAGCTGCGCTCCCCCTGTTCCCTCTCCAGAAGAGGCGTCAGCAAGGCAACACTCTGCTTCATCACGCGGGCGCTCTTCACCACCTGAGGCAGGAACATCCTGCCCGCGCCAAAAAGCTGGCCCACTTGTTTCATACCCTCCATAAGAGGGCCTTCAATCACCGCAAGGGGCGAACCGCAGAAGTCAAGAGCCTCCCGGGTATCGGCCTCCACAAACTCAGTAATTCCATTCACCAGGGCATAGGCCAGGCGTTCCTGCACGCTGCTCTGCCGCCAGGCAGATGGTGCAGCCGTTGCTTTAGCCGGGGCCGCGCCCTTTTCCTTGCTGGCGGCCAGCTCCTGTGCGTAGGAAATCAGGCACTCGGTGGCATCCGGTTCGCTATTGAGCAATACCGCCTCCACCATGCGGCGGCGGTGGGCGGGCAAATTCTCATAATCATCCATCAGCGCCGCATTGACGATGCAGAGATCCAGCCCGTTCTCCGCAGCATGGTGCAGGAAGGCAGAGTGCATGGCCTCGCGCACAGGATTAATTCCGCGGAACGAGAAGGACACATTGGAAATACCGCCGGAAATATGGCAGTTCGGGTGGGCCGCATGGATTTCCCCCGCAGCCTGGAAGAAATGCAAGGCGTGGTTGGCATGCTCGGCAATACCTGTACCGACAGTCAGCACATTGGGGTCAAAGATAATATCCTCCTCCGGGAAGCCCACCTTGTTCACCAGTAAATCGTATGCCCGGTGGGCAATCGCGATGCGATCCTCCCGCCCGCAAGCCTGCCCCTGCTCATCAAAGCCCATAACCACAACAGCAGCACCATAACGACGCAGCAACCGGGCATGGTGCAGAAATTCCTCCTCTCCGTTCTTCAGGGAAATGGAATTCACGATTCCCTTGCCCTGGGTGCAGCGCAGGCCTGCCTCTATGACTTCCCAGTTGGAGGAATCAATCATGAATGGCACCCTGGCAATATCCGGCTCAGCCGCCACCAGATTCAGGAAACGGGTCATGGCAGCCGGGCCGTCTATCATGCCGTCATCGAAACAGAAATCCAGCACCCTGGCGCCATTCTGCACCTGCTGGCGGGCAATTTCCACGGCACCCTCATAATCACCCTCGCGCACCAGACGCGCAAATTTGGAGGAGCCCGCCACGTTGCACCGTTCGCCTATGAACAGCACCCCCTGGTCACGGTGGTGATTCAAGGGTTCAAGACCAGCCAGGCGCATCATTCCATTCGCCGGGCGGGGAGTGATGGCACGGGGCGTATACCCCTGCACAGCCTGGCGGATGGCTGCAATATATTCCGGGGTTGTGCCACAGCAGCCCCCGACAATGTTCAGCAGCCCCTCCGCGGCATATTCACGCAAGATTCCGGCCATATGCTCAGCCGTATGCTCATAGCCGTTCGGGCTGAGCGGGTTGGGCAATCCGGCATTCGGGTAGAGGCACACCGCGCAATCTGCCAGCTCTGCCATCCTGGCGGCAAATGGCTTCATGAGGTCTGCCCCCAGCGCACAGTTGATACTGATGGCAAGCGGCTTAGCATGGCGAACGCTGTTCCAGAACGCCTCTACCGTCTGCCCGGAAAGAGTACGGCCCGCCTTATCTGTAATCGTGAAGCTGATGATGACAGGCGGTAGCTCACGCTCCTGGCGCAGTTCATCAATGGCAAACAGACAAGCCTTGGCATTCAGCGTATCAAAAATGGTCTCGAGCAGCAGGATATCCACCCCGCCATCTGCCAGGGCGATGAGCTGCTCCCGGTAGGCTCGGCGCAGCTGCTCAAAGTTAATGGCGCGGTAGCCAGGGTCCGTCACTTTGGGTGAAAGGGAAGCCGTCACCGCCATAGGGCCGATGGACCCGGCCACCAGCACCGGGCGGTTATCGCGTGCCTCAGCCTCCTCCGCAGCCTCGCGGGCAAGCGCACAGGCGGCCAGATTCATTTCGCGGGCAAGCGCTGCAAGGGCGGCATTTTCCAGAACTTCATCATAGTACTCCTGCCCACGTTCAGCAATCTGCGATTCGTGGAAGAACTCATGCTGACCAATAGATGTGGCAGAGAAAGTGGATGTGGTCAGGATATCTGCCCCGGCAGCAGCGTAAGCCGCATGAATATCCCGGATAATAGCAGGCTGGGTGAGCACCAGCAGGTCATTGTTATTTCTGAGGTCGCGGGGAAAATCCACAAAGCGGGAGCCCCGGTAATCAGCCTCCGATAACTGGTGTTTCTGAATCATGGTACCACAGGCACCATCCAGAATGAGAATGCGCTCCCGGAGGGCATTCGTCAGAAAATCCCGGCGTTCAGCTGCGCTTGTCTTCATAGCAGTTTTGACTCTGAAAAAAAATGCCGGTCGGGAATATTGTTCCCTACCGGCAGAAAAAATCTCTCCTGATGATACGGAACGAATCAACGACGGGGAGCAGGATTGCGGTGCCAGGTGATAGCGCCTTTACCCACAGCGTAGAGGTAAGCTACCATCAATACGCCGATGAACGCAGTCATGGCTGCGAAAGCCTCGCCATTGTTCATGACTACATCCTGGAAACCAAGAGCCCAGGGGTAGAGGAAAATCACCTCAAGGTCAAAGACCAGGAAGAGGATAGCCACAAGGTAGAACTTGATGGAGAAGAAGGAAGGAGAACCCTCACCCTCAGGAACATTACCGCATTCATACGGCACATCCATTGCAGAACGCATCTTGGAGCGGCGGCCAAAAACAATACTCAGGATGATAATCAGACCGGCAAAACCAAAACCGGCAATCAACTGAATGAGGGCTGAGAAATATTCCTGTAACATAACGCGGTGCAGTTTTTATACCAGTATCGGCGCGGGAAGTCAACACAAAACCAAGGCTCGCCCAACACTTTCCGGATTCTGCAGGCAGGGAAAATTCTCTGCCCTCTTCCTCCCTTCTGCCCCGCTTTCCCGCAATCTTCTGCAATTTGATTGAAAAACGGGGAAATATGTGGTAGTATCCGCCCAGACAAACAGCCTCTATAATGACAGCTCCCATTTCCGGTCTTGTTCACTCAGTAGAATCCTGCGGCACAGTCGATGGCCCCGGTATCCGCTTCATTGTATTCCTGGCAGGTTGCAGCCTGCGCTGCCAGTACTGCCACAACCCTGATACATCCTTCAAGCGCCAGGGCAAGGAACGCTCCGCAGATGATGTGCTGGAGGAAATCAGCCGCTATGCCTCATTCATCAGAAATGCCGGGGGCGGGGTGACCATCAGCGGCGGAGACCCTCTCTTCCAGCCGGAATTCACGCGAACCCTGCTTCGCGGGTGCAGACAGATGGGGCTTCACACCTGCCTTGACACCTCCGGGCATCTCGGTTGCAATGCAGATGATGCCATGCTGGATGATGTGGACCTTGTGCTGCTTGACATCAAGGCATGGGACCCGGAACAATACAGGCGCGTCACCGGGCAGCCACTTCAGCCGACTCTTGATTTTGCCGAAAGACTGGCCAGGCGCGGTACTGCCGTCTGGTTGCGCTATGTACTGGTTCCCGGGCTTACAGACCAGCTGGATGACATCGCCGCCCTTGCCCGCTACGCCGCAGGCCTTGGAAATGTACAGAGGGTGGATGTGCTGCCCTTCCACCAGATGGGCAAGTTCAAATGGGGTGAACTGGGGCTGGAGTATCCGCTCATGGAGCTGGAGCCGCCTGCTCAGGAGCTGACGGACAAGGTACGCACTATTTTCCGCACCTACGGATTTGCCAACTGCACGCACTGATTCCCCGGTCGCTCCACCTGCATGAGCCGCCCGCTCCACATCTTTCTGCCTATTCTTGCAGCAGCCCTGCTCTGCAGCTCCTGCGCCACCATCATTTCCGGCAGAAAGCAGGATATCAGCATCACCAGTTCAGATCCGCAATCGCAGGTGATGATCGATGGTGAATCTCATGGATTCGGTAGCCGGACTGTTTCTCTTGCCCGGGATGAAATGCACGTGATTGAGGTTATCCCCACCAAGGGGGCTCCCCGCCGGGCCAACATCAACTCCCGTGCCAATATCTGGATTATCCTCAATGCGATTATCCCCGGCGGCTTCATCGCCACCATAACTGATTGCCTGACCGGCGCAGCCTTCTCCCTGAACCCCGATTCTGTGGAGTTTGATTTCTCTCAGCCAGATGGGGCTCAGCACAAAGATTAAGAAAACTGCCGTCCGGCCCGAAAGTCGAACGGCAGTGCAGTTGCGTTGGCGTTATGCGTACAATCTTTATCTGGCACCGGCCTCGCGAAGTGCCTGCGCTATGGTGAAATGGCCTTCATCCAGGGCTTTGTAGAGGGCGCTTTCTCCTTCATTGTCCACAGCATTCACATTGGCTCCGGCCTTGATCAGCAGCTGTACTGTCTCCAGGTTACCGGAGTCTGCCGCATACATGAGCGGGGTCTCTCCATCTTCGTCGTTGTCATTCACGGCGGCTCCTGCATCGAGCAGAAGTTTGACAATGACAGGATTGCCCTCATCTGCCGCTTTCATCAGCGCGGTTTCTCCATCATTATCCTTGACATTGACGGCGGCTCCGGCATTAAGCAGGCGGCGTACCTCATCTACGCGTCCGTGGTCAGATGCTATCATCAAAAGAGTTTCTCCCTCGCGGTTCACCCAGTTGATATCCTGAGCGTTTACTGGTCCAGTCATGCCAATGGTCACGCCCATGGCAAGAATGGAGAGAGCCAATTTTTTCAGCGTTGTTGTCTTCATGATTGGTAATTCCTTCCTATTTGGTGGGGTTGAGCACAGTCTACTCCCTTTTCACTCGTTTGACAATACAAATTTCACTTTTTTCACACTTTTTCCTATCTTTTTGGCAGAATTTAGCACTTTTTACCCCGGAAACGCGAAAAAAACCCGGATAAAGTATCCGGGTGAGGAAAAAAAGAGGCTGAATATGCCGGTGTCAGTCCTTCTTCGGGCAGCACTTTTCCTTGGTGCATTCAGCCTTCTTCGGGCAGCACTTATCCTTCGGGCATTCGGCCTTCTTCGGGCAGCACTTATCCTTCGGGCATTCGGCCTTCTTCGGGCAGCACTTTTCCTTCGGGCATTCGGCCTTCTTCGGGCAGCACTTTTCCTTCGGGCACTCAGCCTTCTTGGCGCAGCACTTCTTCACGCAGGGAACAGGTGCTGCAGGAGCCGGGTCCTGAGCCTGGGCAAATCCAAGGGTGAAGGTAACGGCAAGCAGAGCAAGAGCAAGTTTCTTCATTGTAATGGTTCTTTCTATTGGTTTGTTGTTTTCTGGTATGGACGATTCATCAACGAACCGTACCCTGCAACTTTAACGCATCATCCCCCCATTTGCAACACAAAAATAAAAGCGCAGCTGCTTTTCCTATTTTTTTCATAGGCGATATACTCCCGCTCTCGTCAACACGCACCATCAATGGCGCAGTTTAACCTTTAACACCCCACCCGCCACATGGTAGAATGCACCCATGGAGTTCAGCCCCGAAGCAGAAGCGCGAATACTGAAGCAATTCGGCAAAACCGGTTTGCGAGAGGGCCAGCGGCAGCTCATCGCACATGTGCTGAGCAGGCAGAACGCCCTGGGGGTGCTACCCACTGGCCACGGCAAGAGCCTGTGCTACCAGGCAGCCGCCGAGATTCTGGGAGGCACCACCCTGGTAGTATCCCCGCTCATAGCGCTCATGCGGGACCAATGCGAAAGCCTGCATCACATAGGCATCAGCGCAGCCCGTTTCGATTCCACCCTGGAACCGGCCCCCCGCAAGGAAGTGCTGGACACCCTCCGCGATGGGCAACTCCGTATTCTGTTTGCAGCGCCGGAATCGCTGGAGAACCGGGAACTTCTGCAAGTGCTGGGGCAGCTCCGGCTTTCCCTGCTCGTTGTAGATGAAGCCCACTGCGTTTCCGAATGGGGTCACAGCTTCCGGCCGGATTACCTGAAGCTCCCCGCCATACAGCAGAAACTGCAGCCCGGGGCCACACTCGCCCTCACCGCCACAGCCACCCCGCAGGTACGGCAGGATTTATGCCGCGCGTTCAGCATCCCCCCCGCCAACAGTGTAGTGCTGCCGCCCTACCGGGCCAATATCACTCGCATCTGCCGCCCGGTGCAGGACCGCATGCCCGCGCTGCTTGAGTTTCTGGCAGAAACCCGCAACCTGCCCGCCATCATATACTGCCGCACGCGCAAGGAAACAGAAACCCTGGCCGCCCAGCTGGCTGCACAGGGCTACCTGGCAGCCTTTTACCACGCCGGGCTTCCGGCAGACCAGCGGGAACAGCTACAGGATGCGTTCCTGCGTAACCACATCACCATTCTGGTAGCCACCATTGCCTTCGGCATGGGGATTGACAAACCCGATGTACGCTCCGTCGTACACTGGAGCGCCCCATCCTCACCCGAAGCCTATCTGCAGGAATCCGGGCGAGCCGGGCGGGATGCCGCCCCCTGCACCAGTCTCGTTCTGCTGCAGGCCGCCGATCTGGTAGAAGCCCGCAACCGCATCATGGCCGCCGAGCCAGATGCCGAAGGGGTACTGCGCTGCGTGCGCTGGCTCATCCCTGCCGGGCGGCGGGTTGTCTCCCACTGGGAACTGGGGACCAGCTGCGATGTGCCCGACGATGTACCCACCCGCGCGCTCATGGCCATGAAAGAAAGCGTGCAAATTGAAAGCAAGGGCAGTAAATACTACAAGGTAAAACCACTTTTCCCCCTCACGAGCATACTCGATGGGCGGGAAGAAGCAGAATGTGCCCGCCTGCGCTGGCTCGATAAACACCGTGAAGGAGAAGTTGAAGATGCCGCCCTGGCATGGGACTGCAGCTTTGCCGAAGCCGTGGAATACCTCTACGAATGCGAAGCTGCCGGAGAATGGAAACTCACCATGCGCCAGCAGGCTCTCTGTCTGGCACCTATACCCGGAACCCCTGCCCCCGATTCCCGCGCCGTAGCCGCCAGCCTCTGCGAATCCTTTGCCCGCCGCCGCGAAGCGGACCTTGCACGCCAGCAGGCCATCATCCGCATGCTGCTGGCCCCCACCTGCCTGAACGATGCGCTGGAGCACTATTTCATTGAAAGCCCCCACCCAGCCTGCGGGCATTGCACCGCCTGCCTGGGGCTCTGCGCCCCCCTGCCTCCGGCTCCGGAGCAGCCTCCCTACGATGCTGCCGCGTTCTGCAGTGCTGAAAAACCGATGCCGGAATTTGACCGCGATGCCCAGCGCCGCCGTTTCCTGCTTGGCCTGCTCACCCCCGGGCTCATGGCGCGCCGGCTCTGGGCGCACCCGGCTTATGCTACCGCCACCGGGCACCCGTGGGAAAGCCTGTAAGACTACAAAACACTCCCTGGGGCATGGTCGCGCCTCATGCCTTTCTCCGGCGGCGGGCCAGCAGCGTTGTAAGCGCCAGCAGGCTCAGCGTCGTAGTAGCGGGCTCAGGCACGATTACAGCAAAATACAGCATATAGGGAGAAACCTCATGCCCGGTATCCTCTGAAACCTGCGTTGCGGTTACCCACATGTTCGTCAGCTGGTTTCCGTTACTGTCGCGCAGCACAAACTGGGAATCAATCATCTGGGCAAACTGCGTATTATCCACCTCGTATTCGAAGAAGCCGCATCCGCCACCCATCTGAATAGCAATGTAGCTGGAGCCGGTCTGCTGGGACAGGGTGAGCCAGTTATCTACCTCCAGCTGGATGGTCAGGCCATTACCGCTCACATCCACTCCCTGGAACTGGTTCGTCTGCAGCACCAGAATCCTGGTATCACCAGCCTGGTAGACATTGCTGGAAGGATTATTCCCCTCAAACTGGGCAAAGGTCATGTGCACCACAGTCGTTACCGAGGTATCAACCTCCGTCACCATGGCGGTAGAGCCCTCCGGAATAGCAATAGTCGGGCCACCAGCCACATAGCTGCCATGTCCATCCCGGATGATGAACGGGTCATCCGGCGTCAGCACAGAGGGATCTGCACAAACGCTACGCACCGTAGAATCGGCATCCACCATCACCGTGTCTGCCAGGCTCACCGAGCATTGGGCCTGCAGGTGCAGCAGTGAATTCTGAATATTAGTGTGGTGGATTTCGTGGGAAGTCTGGCGGGTCTCCATATCCACGTGGGTATTGACCAGCTCTGCACGGCGGGAGTCACTGCCCCCCATCTTCACCGCATCACCCCGCATGTCCACGTTCATGTAGTTCACCTCGCCCTGCAATGCCTCATTCGTATGGCGAGAGGTCACCAACACCTGCATACCTGCCAGATCCGGGGAGGTAAGGCGGCTATCATCGCTACCCTTCAGGGTAGTCTGTTCCTCACCACCCAGCACAAGCTGGCCATTGTTAATCTGGTGGTACGGGTCCTGTTCCAGCCCCTCATTGAGCGAAGAATCATAAGCCCCGAGCTTCAGATTATCAATGTACTGCACCATTGTATTAGAAATCTCAGGCAGGTCTGAATTCTCATAGCTTATCACGTGGTCCGTAATCTGCAGTGTCGCATGCTTACCCTCAACGGTAATATCCACATCCGCCTGCTTGCCGCCATTGTTGTTGAGAATCTGCAGAACCGTCATATCCTCCACACGCACTTTGCTCGAGCCTGTAAAGTCATTAAGGTCATTCAGGGCAACATAGCCGATATCGCGGGAAACCTCATTCCTCAATTCTTCATCGGGCGTCGTTCCTTCAGGGTCTGTTTTCCAGTTGTTGAGCGTCAGGGTCACATCTCGCCCGGAAAAAGCACCAAGCAGCTGGATAATGTGGCTGATTTCGCGCTTCTCCAGGAACTCGGCATCATCGCACTCAGTGCTCAGAATGTAGGGATCAATGGTGAAGTTGTGCGTGTTAATCGTCACATGAGCATCCTCGGCAATATCTACCTGCTTGCGTGTATACCAGTCCTCGCGGGCTGAAAGAGTTGCCCCGTTGTCCAGTAACACCCAGCCGGCATCCTTGGTGGAATCACCATCTGTCGTACCTGCTGAAATGTTGGCGAAGGCATCTGTCTTCGTGCCGGCCACATTGAATTCCGTATTCATGGCCAGCACGCCACCATCGCCCACAGTCAGGCCGTACAGCGTGGAAAGATCCGGATTACCAACCATGATACGCTTACCACCACCTGAAGTAAGGGAAGATGCCACGAGAGCTTCCTCCACATGGAAATCGCCGCCTTCCACCTTCACTTCGTTCAACCATGCCCGGCGTACGCGTTGAACCGTACCGGCCCCCTGCTTGATAAGGTTGAGGGAGCCCCAGCCCTTGGCACCATAATGATGCTGGGTAGTACCCTGCAATTCCTCAGCATAGCCGCCATAGTTCACAGCCACCTGGAAATCGCCATATCCCATCACGCCATGGTAATGGCCGCTGCGGCTACCGGTAAGCACCAGAGTTATGGGATTATGAGCGCTGATATTCAGGACACTGGATGAACCGCCCTCCGTAATGTACGTACCCGTAATGTTATTGAGAACACACCATTCATACTTCTTTTCCGGATCCACTTCGCCAGTGGCATCCAATGCCAGCACCGTGCGTTCTGTACCATCCTGAACAGAAAGGTCCACCGTAGCATTGGTCCAGTCTGCTCCGTCGTCCGACTTGGTGGTACTCATGATATCCAGCTGCACGCGCCCAGCCGGCTTGGTATCTGACAGAGCCGCACCATATTCGTGCCCGCGCATGGTGATTGAGCCATAGAATCCATGGGGATCCAGCACCTTGAACACGCCGTAGCGGTACATGTCATCCCTGCCGTACAACTCCTGAGACTGCTTTGCAGAAAGCCCTACACCATTCAGCTCCAGCACCGTATCAGACTCACCAGAAAGCGTGGTCAGAACCAGTTTCTTATTGTAGCTGTTTACCAGGCGACCATCAATAGCTGCGTTGTAGTTCGCGTCATCCGGGTCGGCATAGACATTCACTACCACATGATTGTGAATCGTCGTCGTAGCCATGGCCTTACCCAGGTAAGCACCACCGGAAACATCCTCGTCCTCAAAATCGCCATGCAGCATGGCCCCATCGAGCATCGTGATCGTTCCCGTGCCCAGGGCATTCCTGTGCTGCATCACCATGCGGCCCTGCCCCTGCAGAATAGTGCCACCGCTGTAACTGTTATCAAGTGCCATCACCGTGGTACCTGTGCCGGTCTTATGCAGCATGGTCTTCCAGGCTCCATCAAATCCTCTGTTTTCAAGCACCCCCGGATCAGCATCGGTAATGCTGCCGTTTGTTTCAGACACCTCTTCGCCCTCAGCATTCAGAATCGGGTCTCCGACGGAATAGAAGTAGTAATTCGTGTTATCTGAGTGCAGAATACCACCCTCATCATTAAGCTGCAGCACCGTGTATTCATCTTCGGCATCCTTGCCATACTTGTAATACTCAGAATTGATGATGATGGAGAACGGTGCAACCAGGCCCTCCACACGGACAGCCTGATAATCCAGGCTGATACCCAGTTCTTCTGCCTGCTGCTGCTGTTTTTCGCTGTAGGACTGCGTCAGGTCATGCCCGTCGATGCGGAAGTCATATTCATCCTTGACAGATGCCACCGTTGTTCCATCGTTCAGCACATCAGCCTTCACGTTCACGGTCTGTTCGCTGTTCAGATACGCTGTTTTCTCCCATTCAGCGGGCTCATACAGGTTACCAAAGAGCACCACATGACCCTCCAGGAATGGGCGGTTCTCCTTCCAGCGGTAATCCGTTCCGTCTACAGCATCTGCACCTGTGCCATACCAGACATGCGAGTCACGGGGATTCTCAAGATTCGCTTCATGCTTCTCCACCTGCGCCACATTACCCGACCAGGTGCGACGCGGGTCACCAGTAATGGACATCACCAGGTAGTCACGCGCGGTGGAAGAATCGGTGTCCTCCTCCAGGGAAGAACCGCCATCACCAACCATGTAGAGCGTGCCGAAATAGCCATAGCCCAGGGAAATGGTGCGGGACCCGAACAGAGTTTCTCCACCGCTCACCTTTCCGCCGTAGGCATCTACATAAGAAACATTAATCTCATCTGCGGCAGCCAGGTAGTACTTCTTGTTGTTGAAGTCCTCCATTGAGAAATTACTACCAGTCAGAGCAATGGTCAGCGTGTCGCGATTCTGGATGGTGAGGCTTCCGGTCACTTCCAGCAGCGGTACAATCTCATGATTTCCGGTTCGTTCTGAAACAGGCAGCGCAAAAGGCAGCAGATCATTGGTACGGAACGTAAGGGAGGCCCCGTCCTCAAGCACAAGGTTTCCCTGTACCACGGCGGTGGTCGGCACTTCCATCTCGATGTCCTCTATCTTGGCCTCCGTAGTGGAAGAGGTAATCACCGTCAGCGTCTTGCCTGAGCCAATAGTCACGGTTTCGGAAGTAAGCACACGCTCATAGCCGGTCATAGCAGAGGAAGATTGCTTCGTAATCTTCGTCCATCCGGCCTCGTCGGTCACGCCCAGCTTCAGCCGGGTACCGCCCACCAGATTCATATTGCCCTTGAGCTGTACACTATTAAAGCCCAGCACACCACCATACAGCGAAAGGTCATCCAGCAGGGCTGTGTGAATCAGCTGCGTGGCAGCACCACTCTTGACCATGCTCAGGCTGGCAGTACCCATTTCATGACCACCATAGCGCCATTCAGGGTTATCCTGCTCAAAGAAGCCATCGCCCCAGGGAATATGCCCCTGGGAAGTACCCACATACGCCTGTTCAAAGCCCATGGCGCCGCTGTACACATAGCGAGCCTCCTCTGTATCACTGGCAGCACCGAGACGCAGGGTGTTTTCACCCGCTGTCAGCACACGTACATGCCACACCTCGTCATTCTGCGGCAGGTCATGCACGAAATTGCGGTCGGTCATATCGTCCCATACAATGGAATCCTTCTCCTTATAATTCCAGCCGGAGCCACGGAAATCTGCCGAGAGTCCGCGGAGGGAGGCATCTCCATTCAGCACAAGGATATTGTTGTACGTCTGGCGGTAGTCACCTTCATTCTCCGTTCTCTTATCATATTCGCTGAGAACGCTCTCGCGGGTCATGTCAAATTCCGCTTCGCAAAGCTTATCACCCTTGAGTACAATCTGCACAGTACCAGCGGTTCGGGAGCCCAGTTCATTCGAGGGTAGCGGAGAGGTATTGATGGTATTGTGGAGTTCCACCGTACCATTGAAACGGTTCACTATTTCCTCTTTGCCTGTGATGGGGTTGATTTCGTACTTGTAAGCGTCTCCGGCAGTATCCTCATTCAAGGTCACTACGGTCACGTAGCTCTGGTCATGAGCGCCTTGCCAGGTAGAGGAATAGCCCGTCAGCACCAGCTTGTCCTCCCTGTTCCCGGTACCAACCAGCGCACCGGAAAGGGTCAGGTTGCGCCAGTGGCGCGGAAGGTTGGAATAGTCATCACCATTGGATTGAATGTCGTACCCGGCATAGGCAAAGGATACCGTGAAAGCACCGGCGGTATCCTTGCTGCTGGTCAGCACAATGTCATTTGTCAGGGAAGAGCCGCGGAATGCAGAGAGCGCGTCGCTATTAAATGCATAGCAAATCATCAACTCGGCACCTGTACGCTCCTGGTTCACAGACAGATTCTTATCCTGACCCACCACAGTCTGGCTCCATACCTCATCCGTATGGAATGTCAGGGTTCCGGTACCCGCTGCACCTACAGCAGCGAGGTACAGGCCGCCATCCTGCACATCAATACCACCGCTGAAAGTATTCCTCTGTGCAAGAACCAGCAGGCCCTTACCCGTCTTGGTGATAGAGGTCAGATGCTCCTCGTCAATATCAGTGATACAGCCTGTCTTATCCGAAGAAACGAAGGCATAGGCATACTCCATCTGCGATTCATTGCCTGAGGCACCCACGGTACCCAGGTTGAAATCGGCATCAATAAAGATATCACCAGGGGCCACATTGCCGCTGATGTCAACCCGGCGCTCTGTGGCATACGTCCCGTTCTGGGCATACGCCTTCTGTTCTGCGGCCGTGAGTTTATCCTTTGAGAGGCCATCATCATAGAAATGCACGTTGTAATCGCGGAAATGCACAGTTTCCCCATTTACATACACACCGATATCATCGTTTGAGCTGCCTTCGGCACGTTGCTCGTGCCAGCCGGTATTGTAAGCAGAGCCATCTGCCCGCCATACATTACCCATGGTCATGTTGATGTAGTGAACATTATTCCCGATGGTTGTTCCATTGGGTTCACCACTCCAGATATACCCCTCCAGGGCTTCAATACCGTAGGTACGGGCATCGCTCAGGACAAGGTAGATAGTACCATCGCGCCATTCATAGTCCGCATCGTAGAAGTTACCCAGAGTATCTTCCACCATGACCATGTCGTCCAGGAACGTGTACTGCCCCTGTTGCACACCGGAATACAGAGCAATTTCACATCCACCCGTTATGCCGGACATATTGGTGATGACACGGGGCTTGCTCAGATCCAGCCTCGTATCTGCGGTAAGGGAGAACACAGCGGTAGATGCATCATTCCACACACCGGCATCTGCCATGTTCAGGTACATGGCAGGAATCCAGGTTGCCCCGTTGGAATCTATGGTAATGGCGGTTGTCGTACCATCTGCACCATATACATCCTTTATGTACACAGGTGTATCGTATGTATCCGGTCTGGCGGCGGTCGTCTCCCAGGCAGCACCCCCATAAAGAGTAATCTTCCCCAGAGCCATTCCGTTGGAAATGACCTTGGCGTTCCTGTGAATCGTCAATGATTCAATTTCCGTTGTATTGCCGCTGAATACCAGCTTACCCCCCTGCACCACCACATTATCCAGGTAGGCACTGCCGGCAAATTCCTGGGTGTTGGCGCCGGTCTTGGTCAGGCTCAGACTGCCGGTTCGCGTGGTGTAGAAATTGGTCTGCTGCACAGCGCCACCCTCCAGCGTGTTTGAAGTGGCAGCCCCACCCAGGTAGTAGTCACCCTTGCCAATGACACCTTCGTAGATATAATGCGCTCCGGCATCAGCATCCCCCAGGGTAAGGACGAAAGAAGACTGGCTGGAAGTCGCAGGGCGGCTTGAAACCACCATTGCATTCTGATCTGTCCCGTGAAGGCCGCGCAGGGTGGTATTTCCCTCTACCGCCAGCACATGGGTGGAATAGGCGCGCGTATCCTCTGCACCGGTAGCGGCATCCTGCATGCCGGTATGGCTCAGGTCTATCACGGTGTTCTTCCACCGGGTGTCACCATTTGCGGCAATATTCACATTACCCACATGAAGCTGCACCACACCACCGGTGGGATCATCAATTTTCAAGGTGCCGGAGAACCAGTCCTCCGGATTGGTCACGCTGGTGAAGATGAACGACGATGCCAGGTTGTTATCATTCACCCGGTCTGCACGCCCGTTATGAGACACCAACACCAGTTCGCCATCGCCACCAAGATGCCCGTAGAGCGTCCACTTCCCCCAATCCCCTATCTGCCCGTGCAGATAAGCCGCCTCGCTCCCGCCGGAAATAGTGATATTGCCGCCGAAATTGCGGTCCGGGCGGTAGTCAATCAGCACCTTTGAGGGATCAGCAGGGTCATAGACAACCGTAAGGTCTTCGCCCAGATACAGGTCTGCACCGCTGGCCAGCGTCACATTACCGAATTTAAGCAATTCAGCAGGCTTTATTTCCTGGCCGCTCCATCCGTTGCTCCAGGAGGCAGACTCATACGCCAGGTGCGGCAGCGCCGGTGCCGTGGCATTCTGCCGCATTTCAATATAGACAAGTTTTCCCTTTTCAACAATGCAGGGCTGCTCCGTCTTGTGCTGGATGGTGGCAATGATATTGCCGCTTTCATCATACCCCAGCAGGCCGTGCCACAGATACCCGCCCTGGTTGAAGCGCACAGAGGCTACAGATGTATCCGTATAGGAGGAATCCATGAACCAGCCGCCCTTTTCTGTAGCAGTGCTGGCCAGGGTAATGATGCTTCCTTCCTGCAGGGAGAAATTCAGGCCGGAAATGATGACGTCTTCACAGAAATCAAGCGTCACGCCATTGAGCTCGAACAAGGCCTGCCCGGCATCGCTCCAGTCGCTCGCGTTGACATCTATCCTCTTGGACAAGGTGAGAATCGTCTCTCCCTTCACCGCCGAAGTCCCTTCCAGATGAACCATGGCATCACCCGTGCCGCCCAC
>JAEIGA010003218.1_pt1 | contig 25662 bp, 19 predicted proteins | sample 9270691 | NCBI WGS metagenome assembly JAEIGA01 (sample SAMN17057246, study PRJNA624740) | gut metagenome | biome: biome; isolation source: fecal sample | host: Bos grunniens | place: China: Xizang | collected 2019
ACTCATGACAAGGCAGTAGCTCCTACATTGGCAATTTGCCCTAACTGTGGTGAGTGGCACGTATATCACACCGTATGCGGTGCGTGTGGTTATTACAGAGGCAAGCTCGCTGTAGAGAAGCAGGCTGCAGTCTAAATAATTAATCTTCCGCATGGCTATTGTGCGTGCGGCAGTTTTGTACGTAAGTAAAAAGCGCACCTAATCATAGTTGTGGGTGCGTTTTTGCTTTTTTAAAAAGAATACTATGCATAAAGCCGGTTTTGTTAATATTGTCGGTAATCCCAACGTCGGAAAATCGACATTGATGAATTTGTTGGTTGGTGAGAGAATCTCTATTGCGACATTCAAGGCGCAGACAACACGTCATCGTATTATGGGTATTCTTAATACCGATGATGCACAGATTGTCTTTTCCGATACTCCGGGAGTGTTGAAGCCGAACTATAAACTGCAGGAGGCAATGTTGCGTTTCTCACGCTCGGCTCTCCGCGATGCCGATGTGCTCCTTTACATGACCGACATGGTGGAGACTCCCGACAAGAACATTGAGTTTATTGAAGAGGTACGCAAACTCGATGTGCCGGTGCTGGTGCTTATAAATAAGATAGACCTTGCCAATCAAGAGGCTCTTGTAAAAAAAGTTGAGCAGTGGCATGAGATTTTGCCCGAAGCGGAGATTCTGCCCATCTCGGCAATTGCAAAATTCAATGTCGATGTGGTTATGAAGCGCATTATGGAGCTTCTTCCGCCGTCTCCACCTTACTTCGATAAGGATCAGCTCACCGATAAACCTGCACGTTTTTTTGTAACAGAGATTATTCGTGAGAAGATTCTCTTGCACTATGACAAGGAGATTCCTTATGTTTGCGAGGCTGCTGTTGAACATTTCAAGGAGACTGATGGCAGCATATATATCAAGGCTCTTATATTTGTTGAGCGCGATTCACAAAAGGGTATTATCATTGGTCATGAGGGTACTGCTTTGAAACGAGTGGCAACGGATGCGCGTCGTGAACTTGAAAAGTTCTTTGGTAAAAAGATATTTCTGGAGATTTATGTAAAGGTCGATAAGGATTGGCGAAACAGCGACCGTCAATTGCGCCGTTTCGGTTACGACCAAAAAGACTAATATATTATGGGAAATTTAGTTGCGATAGTAGGACGCCCTAACGTGGGTAAGTCAACATTGTTTAATCGTCTGACAGAGACAAAGCAGGCTATTATATCGGACGAGGCGGGTACAACACGCGACCGTCAGTATGGCCGTTGTCTTTGGTGCGGTAAGGAGTTCTCTCTTGTAGATACAGGTGGATGGGTTCGTAACTCTGATGATATTTTCGAAGAGGCTATTTGTGACCAGGTGACATTGGCGCTCGAAGAGGCCGATGTAATCCTTTTTGTGGTTGATGCCATGAACGGACTTACCGACCTTGACATGGAGATGGCTTCGATGTTGCGTCGTTCAAAGAAACCTGTACTTGTTGTTGCTAACAAAGTGGATACATATGAGATGCAGTATGCCACTGCTGAGTTTTATAGCCTTGGACTGGGTGATATGCATTGTATATCAGCCGCAAACGGTAGTGGAACAGGTGATCTTCTCGATGAGATTGTCTCAAAGTTTACGAAGGATGCCGAAGAGGCTCCTACTGATGATATTCCACGTTTTGCTGTCGTTGGTCGTCCTAATGCCGGTAAAAGTTCTATCATCAATGTTTTTCTTGGCGAGGAGAGAAATATCGTTACAAATATAGCCGGAACAACACGTGACTCTATTCTTACACGATACACAAAATTCGGTTTCGATTTCTATCTTGTAGATACTGCCGGTATCCGTAAGAAAGGTAAGGTAAGCGAGGATATCGAGTATTATTCAGTGTTGCGCTCCATTCGTGCCATCGAGAATAGCGATGTCTGTATTTTGATGATTGATGCAACACGCGGTATTGAGTCTCAGGATTTGAATATCTTCTCAATTATACAGCGTAATCAAAAGAGCCTTGTGGTAGTTGTAAACAAATGGGATTTGGTTGAGGACAAGAGCGAGAAGGTGCAGAAGTTCTTTGAGAATGCCATCCGCGAGCGTGTCGCTCCATTTGTCGATTTCCCCATAATCTTTACATCGGCAGTGACAAAACAGCGTGTATTCAAGGTGCTTGAGACAGCCAAAGAGGTCTATCTCAACTCAAAGACAAAGATTTCTACTGCCAAGTTCAATGAGGAGATGCTGCCGCTTATCGAGGCATATCCGCCACCCTCAACAAAGGGTAAGTATATCAAGATTAAATACTGTATGCAGCTGCATGAGACACGTGTACCATCGTTCCTCTTCTTCGCTAACCTGCCGCAGTATGTAAAGGAACCTTACAAGCGTTTCCTTGAAAACAAAATCCGTGCCAAGTGGAACTTCCACGGAGTGCCGATGAATATTTTCATCAGGCAGAAGTAGACCGAGTGTAACGAGGTCTACTTCTATCCAGCCAAATATTTTCATCAGGCAGAAATAAAAATAAAAACATCTCAGGCAATGCCTGAGATGTTTTTATTTTTATTTCATTCCCATTTCCTTTACTTTCTTTACAAGGTCGCTCGAGAATAGGAAACTGTTCAGAATCTCGTTGTCGGTATAAAGAATTTCATCCTTATTGCCTTCCCACGAAAGCTTGCCGTTGGCAAGAAAAAGAATGTGGTCGCCGATGCCCATTACAGAGTTCATATCGTGTGTGTTCACGATGGTTGTTATTTGATACTCTTTTGTTATGTCGTGTATCAGTTCGTCGATTTTCAGCGATGTCTGCGGGTCGAGGCCTGAATTCGGTTCGTCGCAGAACAGGTATTTGGGACCAAGGGCAATTGCTCTTGCGATGGCTGCGCGTTTCTGCATACCTCCCGACAGCTCGTCGGGTGATTTGTCCTGTGCCTCGAGTAGGTTTACGCGGTCAAGGCAGAACTGTGCTCGTTTGACACGTTCGTTGTATGTCATGTCAGAGAACATGTCAAGAGGGAACATTACATTTTCGAGTACGCTCATTGAGTCGAACAATGCTGAATTTTGGAACAGCATGCCTATCTCGCGACGCAACAGCATCATCTCTTTTTTGTTGAAAGTGGTGATGTTGCGTCCGTCGTATGCAATTCTTCCTTTCTCGGGAGTTACTAATCCTACGATGCATTTGAGCAAAACTGTCTTTCCGGCACCGCTCTTACCTATAATAAGATTGGTTTTTCCATCTTCGAAGATTGCACTGACATTGTTGAGTACAACCTGCTCGTCGAAACTTTTGTATATTGAAGAGACTTCTATCATTGCATAAGTAGTTGTGTGAGTATCATGTCGGCAAATAGTATGAGCGCGCTGCAGCTGACAACGGCGTTGGTACTTGCTTTACCAACTTCTAATGAACCACCTGAAACCCTGTAGCCATAGAATGATGATACGCTTGTTATTATAAATGCAAATGCTACCGATTTGATAACGCTGCACCATATATACCACTGTTGGAACTCGTATTGCAATCCCACCATAAGGTCTTCAGGGGTCATTATTCCGGTGAACTTTCCTATTGCAAATGCTCCGGCCGTTCCGGCTGCGATGCTGAATATCACAAGCATCGGAATCATTGATATGAGAGCTGTTATCTTTGGTAGAATAAGGAAACTTGCCGAGTTTACACCCATGATTTCGAGTGCGTCAATCTGTTGTGTCACGCGCATGGTGCCAATCTCGGATGTGATGTTTGAGCCAACCTTGCCTGCAAGGATAAGACACATTATCGAAGAGGAGAACTCCAGGATGAGAATCTCGCGTGTTGAGTAACCTACAACCATCTTTGGCATCCAGGGGCTTTCGATGTTCAGCTTCAATTGAATGCAGATGACTGCTCCAATGAAGAATGATATGAGCAGAACGATGGGGATTGAGTTTACACCAAGTTGGTACATCTCGTGCAGCATGCGACGGAAAAAGACTCTCCAGCGTTCCGGTTGTGTCATGACACGCTTCATCAGAAGGAGGTATTCTCCGAATGTCTTTATGGAATCAACAAGTATCATTGTCTTTATTGAATATAGTTGGCTTGTGAAGCCTGATTTTAGGATATGCATGCAAAGGTACTAATTTTTGTTTTATTGCTTGTCAAGAAATAGGACAATATTTTCCCTTTATGCCTTTTAGCCACAGAAAGCGACTGTTTTGTTGTGGGAAAGACAAAAATGCATTATTTTTGTGGTGTAATAAATTGTAATAAGGGGATATGGCAAAAGATTTTGATGAAATGAACCTTAATGAAAGAATGGTGTTGCGCACAGAGAATCTTGTCAAGAGATATGGCAAGCGTACTGTGGTTAACAATGTCTCTTTTGATGTCAAGCAGGGCGAAATTGTAGGTCTGCTTGGTCCTAATGGCGCTGGAAAGACCACGTCGTTTTATATGACAACCGGTTTGGTTGTACCAAACGATGGTCATATCTTCTTGAATGACGAGGAAATTACCAATTTTCCCGTCTATAAGCGTGCGCGTGCCGGTATAGGTTATCTTGCACAGGAAGCAAGCGTTTTTCGCAAAATGACTGTTGAGGATAATATAGCTTCTGTTCTTGAGCTTACAGGCAAACCTAAAGAATATCAGAAAGAGAAACTTGAGAGCCTTATCGAAGAGTTCCGTTTGCAGAAGGTACGCAAGAATTTAGGCGACCGACTTTCGGGTGGTGAAAGACGACGTACGGAGATTGCCCGTTGCCTTGCCATTGATCCTAAATTCATTATGCTCGATGAGCCGTTTGCCGGAGTTGATCCTATTGCGGTTGAGGATATACAGTATATCGTATGGAAACTGAAAGATAAGAATATAGGTATTCTGATAACCGACCACAACGTGCAGGAGACATTGAGTATTACCGATAGAGCATATCTGCTTTTTGAAGGACGTATCTTGTTCGAAGGTACTCCGGAGGAACTTGCCGACAATAGAATTGTACGCGAGAAATATCTTGGTCGCGATTTCGTACTCCGAAAACGAGAATTCCAATTGTAATATTGAATTTGATGTTTTATAAAATGAGTTGTTGATTGTCTTTTCAACAACTCGTTTCTTTTTGTATCGATATATTTTTGTGCAACATTTTGTTGGTTTTTTATACTTTTCATTCCAAAAATGAGTAAAAACTGCTTTTTTTTGGATATGTCCGCAAGAAATTGTAATTTTGCAAGTCTAAATTCGGAGTAGAATAATATTTAAATTTTTATATAAATGGAAATTACACTAAAAAATCAAGACGCTACAAGCGCAATCCTTTCTGTAAATATTCAGGAGGCAGATTATTCAGCATTGGTTGAAAAGCAGTTGAAGAACTTCCGTCAAAAGGCAAATATCCCCGGTTTCCGTCCGGGTATGGTACCTATGGGCTTGATTAAAAAGCAGTATGGTGTTGCTGTTAAGGCAGAGGAAATCAACAAGTTGTTGCAGACTAAGATTTTTGAATATATCAAGGAGAATAAGGTTGATATGCTTGGTGAGCCACTTCCTATCGAAGAACAGCAGGCAGGTATCAATATGGCTGCAGACAAGGAGTTTACTTTTGAGTTCGAGGTTGCTCTTGCTCCTAAGTTCGAGGCTGTTCTTGACAAGAACGATGCTCTTCCATACTACAGAATTGAGCCTACCAAGGAGATGATCGATGGTCAGGCCAATGCTTTCGCTCAGCGTTGTGGTGAGTACAAGCAGGTAGAGTCTTACGAGAATGGTGACATGCTTAAGGGTACTTTGACCGAGTCTGTCGAAGAGGGTATTGTTGTTCGCGAGGCTGTGATGATGCCTTCTTACATGAAGAACGACGAGCAGAAAGCTCTTTTTGCCAATGCAAAGGTGAACGATGTTGTGACATTCAATCCTTCTGTTGCTTTCGGTAACAATGAGGCTGAGTTGGTATCACTTCTTAAGGTTGAGAAGAGTGAGGTTGCTGCTCACGCGGGTGAGTTTACTTTCACTATCTCTGAGATTACACGTTTTGTTGCAAGCGAAATCAATCAGAATGTTTTCGATGCTGCATTCGGTAAGGATGCTGTCAAGACAGAAGAGGAGTTCCGCGCAAAGATTGCTGAGCAGTTTACAAGCCGTTTCGAGGTTGAGAGCGATTACAAACTCTTGATGGATATCCGTACATACTTGATGGAGAAGGTTGGTAAGCTTGAATTCAATGAGTCAATCTTGCGTCGTATCATGGATATGAACAAGGCTGAGGGCGAGACTGTAAGCGAGGAGGAATTCCAGAAGAGCCTTACAGAGCTTTCATGGCACCTCATCAAGGAACAGCTTGCTAAGAAATTCGAGATAAAGATCGATGATAACGATGTTCTTGCTGTTGCTAAGGATGCTACACGCGACCAGTTCGCTCAGTATGGTATGGCTAACGTTCCTGAGGATTTGCTCGAGAACTATGCTAAGGAGATGTTGAAGCAGGACAAGACACGCGAGGCTCTTATCAATCGTGCTGTTGATGTTAAGCTTATATCTTCTATCAAGGCTGTCATCACATTGAACGAGGAGACTGTTTCTGTTGAGGATTTCAACAAAAAGGTTTCTGAGAACGCATAATATAATAAGAATATAATTTTTTAAAAAGGTTTGTTGTATGGAGAGAGATGATTTTAGAAAATATGCAACCAAGCATCTTGGCATGAACAGCATGGTGCTTGACGGTGTTATCAAGGCGCAGTCGCAGTATTTGAACCCATATATCCTTGAGGAGAGACAGCTGAATGTAACTCAGATGGATGTCTTCTCGCGTTTGATGATGGACAGAATCATCTTCCTCGGTACACAAATTGATGACTATACAGCAAATACTCTTCAGGCTCAGCTGTTGTATCTCGATTCTGTTGATAGCGGAAAGGATATATCTATCTATATCAATTCGCCCGGCGGTTCTGTATATGCCGGTCTTGGTATATATGATACCATGCAGTTTATATCAAGTGATGTGGCTACTATCTGTACAGGAATGGCTGCAAGTATGGCGGCTGTGCTTTTGGTGGCAGGTGCCGAGGGCAAACGTTCGGCTCTTACACATAGCAGAGTGATGATACATCAGCCTCTTGGCGGTGTTCAGGGTCAGGCTAGTGATATCGAAATCACTGCACGTGAAATACAGAAACTGAAGACAGAACTTTATACTATTATTTCCGACCATAGCAAACAGCCTTTTGATAAGGTGTGGGCCGATAGCGACCGTGATTATTGGATGACTGCTGCCGAGGCTAAGGAGTATGGTATGATTGACAATGTCCTTATCCGTAAATAATATTTGTAGATAATGGCAGAGAAGGGTAAGAAACGTTGCAGTTTTTGTGGCAGAACAGAGGATCAGGTTGCTTTGCTTATGACCGGTATGACCGGTTATATATGTAACGATTGTGTAGAGCAGGCTCATGCAATCTTGCGCGAGGAGGCGTTGCTTCCAAAAAGCAACTTTGAAATGTCTGAATTGCCAAAGCCAAAGGAGATAAAGGCTTTTCTTGATGAATATGTTATTGGTCAGGATGAGGCAAAATGTGCTTTGGCGGTTTCTGTCTATAACCATTATAAGCGTCTTATGCAACGCGATGCGTGTGATGATGTCGAGATAGAGAAGAGCAATATCATTATGGTGGGTAGCACCGGTACGGGAAAGACGTTGCTCGCCCGCACTATCGCTCGACTTCTGAAAGTTCCTTTTACCATTGTCGATGCTACGGTGCTCACCGAGGCCGGATATGTGGGCGAGGATATTGAAAGCATTCTGACACGTCTGTTGCAAGTTGCGGATTATAAGGTGGAAGAGGCGGAGCGAGGAATCGTATTTATCGATGAGATAGACAAGATTGCCCGTAAGAGCGATAATCCTTCGATAACACGTGACGTGAGTGGTGAAGGTGTACAGCAGGGCTTGCTTAAATTGCTTGAAGGCTCAATAGTGAATGTGCCCCCGCAGGGTGGTCGTAAGCATCCTGACCAGAAAATGATTCCTGTCAATACAAAGCATATTTTGTTTATATGTGGCGGTGCATTCGATGGTATAGAGAAAAAGATTGCTCAGCGTTTGAATACCCATGTTGTGGGCTATAACTCTGTACAGAATAAACAGCAGATTGACAAGGCGGATATGATGCGTTATATTGCGCCACAGGATTTACGCTCGTTCGGACTTATTCCGGAAATTGTAGGTCGTCTGCCTATATTGACCTCTTTGCGTCCTCTTGACCGTGAGACCTTGCGAAATATACTCACAGAACCAAAGAACTCTTTGGTCAAGCAGTATATAAGACTTATGGATATGGATGGCGTTAAGTTGACTTTTGAACCGGAGGCTCTTGATTATATTGTCGATACGGCCGTTGAATATAAACTCGGTGCAAGAGGATTACGCTCTATTGTTGAGACGATAATGATGGAGAAGATGTTTGAAGTTCCTTCAAGCGGAGCAAAAAGCTGCAAGATTACAAAAGAGTATGCTAAAAAGCAGATAGAGAAAAGTACGTCTATTGCAGGCGTATGACAATCCCTTTTGATAAAAACAAAAACCTTTCATCGAAAGGTTTTTGTTTTTATATAGCCTTTAATGTCGTTTTAGAATCCTTTTTAGTTTTTTTCTGAAAAATATCTTTGTAAAAAGTTGTGTGTTTTGTGGAGATATTTATAACTTTGTTTTCAAATGCCGTACTGTAAAATGACTAAGAAGTTCAATTTGACGGAAGTTCTAAAAGAGAATTTCGGTTTTGATACGTTTAAAGGGGATCAGGAGGCAGTCATAAAGAATCTGTTTGAGGGAAATGACGCTTTTGTCCTTATGCCAACGGGTGGTGGTAAATCATTGTGTTACCAGCTTCCCTCTTTGGTTATGGAAGGTACAGCGATAGTTATATCGCCGCTGATTGCATTGATGAAGAATCAGGTCGATGCAATCAGAAATCTCAACGAGGAGGATGGCGTTGCCCATTTCCTTAATTCTTCTTTGACAAGACAGGCTATTGATGTCGTGAAAGAGGATGTGCTTTCGGGAAAGACAAAATTACTCTATGTGGCTCCGGAGTCATTGACTAAGGAGGAGAACGTTGAATTTTTGAAAAGCATAAAGATCTCGTTTTATGCTATCGATGAGGCGCATTGTATATCGGAGTGGGGACATGACTTCCGTCCTGAGTATCGTCGAATACGACCGATAATAAATGAGATTGGCAAGGCGCCTATCATTGCCCTGACTGCTACGGCGACAACAAAAGTACGCGACGATATTAAGAAGAACCTTGGTATTCAGGATGCACCGGATTTCAAATCTTCGTTCAATCGTCCTAATCTTTATTACGAAGTACGTCCTAAGACAAAGAATGTTGACAAGGATATTATAAAATATATTAAATCCAATCCGGGAAAATCGGGTATCATATATTGTCTTAGCCGTAAGAAGGTCGAGGAACTTGCTGAGATTTTACAGGCAAACGAGATTCTGGCAAAACCATATCATGCCGGAATGGACTCTGCCGTACGTTCGCAGACTCAAGACGATTTTATAATGGAAAAAATAGATGTTATCGTTGCTACGATAGCATTTGGTATGGGTATAGACAAACCGGATGTCCGTTATGTTATACATTATGATATTCCCAAGAGTCTCGAAGGCTACTATCAGGAAACCGGTCGTGCCGGTCGCGATGGCGGTGAGGGACAATGTATAACATTCTACAACAACAAGGATTTACAAAAGCTTGAGAAATTCCTTGAAGGTAAGCCGCTTGCCGAACAATACATAGGCCGTCAACTGTTGCACGAGACAACTGCCTATGCGGAATCGGCCGTTTGCCGAAGAAAATTATTGTTACATTATTTTGGAGAGAATTACGACGTGGAAAATTGTGGAAATTGTGACAACTGCCAATCTCCTAAGAAACAGGTAGAGGCAAAAGAATTGCTTGAGACTGTAATTGAGACAGTTCTTGCATTGAAAGAGAATTTTAAGGTTGAATATATAATAGATGTCCTTCTTGGAAAGGAAACTGCTGATATCATATCTCATAAGCACGATGAGCTGGAGTGCTTCGGATGTGGTGATGATGAGGACGCAAAGCGTTGGAATGCTGTGATACGTCAAGCGCTTATTGCGGGCTATCTTGATAAGGACGTTGAGAATTACGGTATAATAAAAGTTACAAAATCGGGTAAGGACTTCCTTAAGAAGCCTGTCTCTTTCAAGATTGTTGAAGATAAGGATTTCGATGAGGAAGAGACTGTAATACAGAGTGGAAATTCCTTTGCGGTTGACCCTGAGTTGTATGCGATGTTGAAAAATCTCCGCAAAAAACTATCAAAACAGTTGGAGTTGCCTCCTTATGTGATATTCCAGGATCCTTCACTTGAGGCTATGGCTACAACATATCCGATAAATATCGAAGAACTTAAGAATATTCCTGGTGTCGGTGAGGGAAAGGCAAAACGTTATGGCGAGGAGTTCTGTGCTTTAATCAAACGTCATTGCGAGGAGAATGAGATAGATCGCCCTGAGGATATCCGTATAAGAACCGTTGCCAATAAGTCAAAACTGAAGGTGGCTATCATTAATGCTATTGACAGAAAGGTGGCGCTCGACGATTTGGCCATAAGCAAAGGAGTTGAGTTTGACGAGTTGCTTGATGATATCGAATCAATAGTATATTCAGGAACAAAACTCAATATTGATTATTTCCTCGAAGAGATTCTTGACGAAGATAATCTGTATGAGATATATGATTATTTCAAGAACTCGGATACTGACAATATAGATGTTGCAATAGAGGAACTTGGAGGAGAGTATAGCGAAGAGGAGATACGTCTTGTGCGTATTAAATTCATTTCGGAAATGGGAAATTAAAAATATAATATATATAGGCTATGAATGATTTTATAAAAGACAAAATTGTGATGGACGGTTTGACATACGACGATGTATTGCTTATTCCTGCATACTCGGCTGTCCTACCTAAAGAGGTTACTTTGAAGACCAAGTTCTCAAGAAATATAGAACTCAATGTTCCTTTTGTTACAGCGGCTATGGATACTGTTACCGAGGCGAAAATGGCTATTGCCATTGCACGCGAAGGTGGTATCGGCGTTATCCATAAGAATATGTCTATTGCTGAACAGGCACACCAGGTTGCTATCGTGAAGCGTGCCGAAAACGGAATGATATATGATCCTATTACAATTAAGGCAAATGCTACTGTAAAGGATGCGCTCGATATTATGGCTGAGTATCACATTGGTGGTATTCCTGTAGTTGACGAGGATAAGAAACTTGTCGGCATTGTTACCAACCGTGATTTGCGTTTCGAGACAAATTTGGTGCGACCTATTTGCGAGATTATGACTACTGCAGACAAGTTGGTTGTGACACATCAGCAGACAGATATGGAGGCCGCAGCTAATATTTTGCGTGAGAACAAGATTGAGAAATTGCCGGTTGTCGATAATGACGGACATTTGATAGGTCTTATAACATTCAAAGATATTACAAAGGCTAAGGATAAACCAATGGCTTGTAAAGACAGCAAGGGACGTTTGCGCGTTGCTGCCGGTGTAGGTGTTACTGTTGATGCAATGGACCGTATAAAGGCGTTGGTTGAAGCCGGTGTAGATGCTATCATAATTGATACAGCTCATGGCCATTCGGCAGGTGTTATAAAGAAACTGAAAGAAGCTAAGGCTGCATTCCCTCAGATAGATATTGTCGTAGGTAACGTTGCAACAGGTGAGGCTGCAAAGATGTTGGCTGAGGCTGGTGCGGATGCCGTTAAGGTTGGTATCGGTCCGGGTTCTATATGTACTACCCGTGTCGTTGCCGGTGTGGGCGTACCACAGCTTTCTGCCGTTTATGATGTTGCCAAAGCACTTGAGGGTACAGGTGTGCCTTTGATTGCCGATGGTGGTTTGCGTTACTCTGGTGACGTTGTCAAGGCATTGGCTGCCGGTGGTTGCAGTGTGATGATTGGCTCTCTTGTTGCCGGAACAGAGGAGTCTCCTGGTGATACAATTATCTTTAACGGACGTAAATTCAAATCTTATCGTGGTATGGGTTCTCTCGAGGCTATGGAGAATGGTTCTAAAGACCGCTATTTCCAGGCGGATACTGCAGATAAGAAAAAACTTGTTCCCGAAGGTATTGCTGCTCGCGTTCCTTACAAGGGTACTTTGTTTGAAGTTATCTATCAGCTCGTTGGCGGTCTCCGTTCCGGTATGGGCTATTGTGGAGCAAAAGATATCGAAGAATTGCATAATGCCAAATTTGTTCGTATAACAAATGCCGGTGTGTTGGAGAGTCATCCTCATGACGTGTCAATCACAAGTGAGGCTCCAAACTACAGCCGTCCTGAATAATTTCATATGAAAAGACTGTATATATTTATACTCTCTTTGGTTGCAGTAGCGGGTTTGTCGGCACAAGTTGCCGATGACCCGGTGCTTATGACTGTCAATGGCAAGGAGATATTGCGCTCTGAATTCGAGTATGCATTCAATAAGAACCGTGGAAATATCGCAGATAGCGCCATGACTGCCGAAGAGTATCTTCAGATGTATATTGATTTCAAACTGAAGGTTGTTGAGGCTGAAGCATTGGGCCTTGATACACTCGAATCATTCAAAACGGAATATGCAAAAGACCGTAGTCAGCTTGCCGAAAGTTATTTGACCGATCCGAACTATGTTGATGATGAGGCTTATAGAATATATGCCAAGGATTCGGCTACAATAGGAAAGGATGGTTTTGTACAGGTTGCACACGTCTTTTTCCCTGCTAACCAGAAAGAGAATCTTGAAATGGTCAGAATGGCTGCGGCAAGAGCCGACTCTGCATATGCGATGATTTGTGCAGGTGCTTCATTCGAAGAGACTGCCGATTTCTTTGCTGTACCAAGACAATCCATTCTGCCTTTTGAGATAATTAAAGGGCAGGCGTATAAGGAGTTTGAAGATGTTGCTTATATGTTGAAGGACGGAGAGTATTCAGAGCCTTTTGAATCACCGGCCGGCTTTCACATTGTAAAACGTTTCTCTTCACGTCCTTTTGGTAATTTTGAGGAGTATCGTCCGGCGATAATCAAGATGCTTGAGCGAGAGAATATCTATCTTAGAGCGCGAATGAAAAGAGGCTTTGACCTTGCAAAGGAATTTGGTGGAAATATGACTCCGCAAGAGGCTTTGGCGCGTGAAGACAGCATGCTGGAAAGTAAATATCCGGAATTCGGTAGCCTTATGCGTGAATATTATGACGGATTACTTTTCTTTGAAGTTTCTACGAGAGAGGTTTGGGATAAATCTTCAAATGATGAGGCCGGATTGAATAAATTCTTTAAAAAGAACAAAAAGAGATATCAGTTTGAATCACCTCGTTATCGTGGCGCTGTAATACATGCCAACTCGCCGGAGAATCTTGACATGATGAAAAATATGTTGGCTGGAAAACATGCAAGTGACTATAAGGCGGTAATAGAAGAGAACTTGCCTAAGGATTCTGCCCATGTTGTCCGTGTCGAGATTGGAGTTTTTGCCATTGGAGATAACGCTTGGATTGACAAATGCGTTTTCAATCAAGGTGATGGCGGCGAATATCGTAAAGGTTACAACTTCGTGGATGTTATAGGTCAGGTGATTCCTGCTCCTGAAACATATAAAGATGTTAAAGTAGCTGTTCAGAATGATTATCAGAAATTTCTCGAGGAGAAATGGGTTAAGGGACTCCGCAAGAAATATAAGGTCAGCGTGGATAAAAAGGTGCTGAAAACAGTTAATAATCATAACTGATAGCTTCTTTGTTCCTCTTTATTTGTTGTGTTTGTTTTTAGAACTATATCTATGTGTTATAAGAATAGCTGTTTTTGCTTTTTTTTAGTAATCTTGCTTTTACTTTCTTGCAAAGGAGAGGATATACATAAAGGCAGAACGGCTATTGCTTGTATAGGTGACACCTATTTATACAAGGATGAAGCGGATCTTATGTATGCTATTTATGGACAGGGTGTCGATAGTGCCCGCTTTGTTGATGACTACATAGAACGATGGGCTGTAGAACATCTTTTTTATAATAAGGCGTCAGAAAATGTTGCATCGACCATCGATATTGAGAGTATGGTTGAGAAATATCGTAAAGGGCTGATACTCAGTGTTTATCAGGATGGTTTGGTAAATCAGCAACTTGTTCCGGATATATCACTTGGCGATATCAAAGAGTTTTACGATGCGAATGAAACAATGTTTGAAATAGAAGAGCCGATATTCAGAGGGTTGCTTCTTAAAGTGTCAGATAAATCTCCTAATATAGGCAGGGTCCGCTCATGGTGCATGAGACGTAACATCGAGGACCTTGAGCGTATAGAAAAATACAGTCTGGTCAATTCTGCTTTTTATAACAGTTTTCTTGAAGAGTGGCGTGCTGTGTCCGATATTGCAGAGCAGACTCCTTTGACCGAATATCAATTGAATGAAAGATTGAAAAAAAAGGAGACGATAGAATTCAAACATGCCGGTTATACATATTTTATATGTGCCGACTCTTTAATACAGAAAGGTGAACGAAAACCGCTCGAAATGGTTGTTCCGGAGATAACGGAGTTACTTATTAATTCGAGGAGAGCCGATTTTATAAAAGAGAAGAAGAAATCTTTATATAATGAGGCGATAAAAACCGGTGAGGTTATTGTTTTTTGAAAATATATGCCATAATGGCAAAATGAGCTTTTAAAGATGAGAAGATTATTGTTTGTTGGTATATTGTTATTGCAATCACTCTGTCTATCGGCACAAGATAATGTTATAGACTGTGTAGAATGGGTGGTTGGAGACAAGTGTATTCTGCGCTCGGATATAGAGGAGGCCATCCGCTTCTGGCAAGGCAATGGCCGTCGATTCGATGGTGACCCTTATTGTGTGGTTGGAGAGGATCTTGCTGTGCAGCAATTATTCTTGCATCAGGCGGCTTTGGATAGCATTGTCGTTGACGAGACCGAGATAATGAGAAAGGTTGAGGCGCAGATGAGTTTTGTGATACAGAAGATTGGCTCTAAGGAGAAAATGGAGGAATATTTTGACAAGAATTCTTCTGAAATCAGAGAAATGTATCGCGAGCAACTTTATAATATGGATATGATGGAGAGAATGAAGCAGAAAATTGTCGGTGACATAAAGGTCTCTCCTGTACTTGTTCGTCGTTTTTATGAATCACTTCCCAAAGACAGTCTGCCATTTATCCAACAGCAGGTTGAAGTGCAGGTTATAACACTTGAGCCTGAGATTGATGTCGAAGAACTAGAACGTGTCAAGGGGGAGTTGCGCGAATATACAGAGCGTATAACAAATGGTGAGACAAGTTTTTCTACATTAGCATTGTTGTATTCAGAGGACCCGGGTTCGGCTCGACGTGGTGGAGAACTCGATTTTATGGGTCGTGGTCAGTTGCAGCCGGAGTTTGCGACTGTTGCTTTCAGCCTGACCGATCCGAACAAGATATCCAAAATTGTTGAAACAGAGTACGGCTTTCATATAATACAACTTATGGAGAAGCGTGGCGACCGTGTGAAAGTTCGACACATATTGCGTAAGCCACAGCATTCTACTGAGAATATAAAGAAGATGCTTCTGCGTCTTGATTCTATAGCGACAGATATAAGAGATGCCAAATTTACATTTGAAGAGGCTGTTGAGGTGATCTCGCACGATAAGGAGACTCGTAACAACTATGGCATAATGTATAATAAGGAGACTGCTTCTTCACATTTTAAGTTGGATGAATTACCGGTAGATGTGGCAAGGGTTATTGACGGTCTCGAAGTCGGTGAAATTTCTCAGCCTTTTACATGGATGCTTGATAATGGCAAAACGGTGTGTGCGATAGTGAAGCTCAGGTCGAAAACCGATGCACATGTTGCAACAATCAATGGTGATTATGAGACATTGCAGTATATGTATCAAGCAAAACTCAGCGATGAACGTATTCAGGAATGGATTAAAGAGAAACAGAAGAGCACGTATGTGAGAATAAACCGCGATAGCAGAGAGTGTGAGTTTATCTATCCCCACTGGAATTTCTTTGAGGAGTGATAAAAAATATTTTAATGTATAGGATATTATCTGTAATATTTATGTTTATGTTGTTGTCTCCCGTATTTGCACAGGAGGCAGTGACAAGCGACAGCTCTTCGGTTCGTTCGAAGAGCTATATACACATGTTGCATACCGATGTCACACGCTTTGATGAGGCTATAAATCCCGATGCATGGATTCTTGTCGGCGATGTGCGTTTTCGTCGTGACAGTATGTATATGTTCTGTGACAGTGCACACTATTTCCAGAAAAAAAATGCCTTTCAGGCGTTTGGCAATGTGCGTATGGAGCAAGGGGATACTCTTTTTCTTTTTGGTGATTACCTTGATTATGATGGTGATACCAATCTCGCCAGAGTACGCCATAACGTACGCCTTGTTGACAAAAATACTACACTTATAACGGATAGTCTTGATTTCGACCGTAATGAGAACTTGGGATATTTTATGGAACACGGTACCTTGTTCGACGGCGAGAGTGATCTGGAATCCCGCTATGGAGAGTACGATGTAGATACCAAAGATGCTTTTTTTCAATATGATGTAATCCTTCAGCATCCCGATTTTAAAATGTTGTCGGATACTTTGTTCTATAACACCGATACTAAAATTGCAACAATACTTGGACCAACCAATATGTATAGCGATGAAAGTGAAGTGTATTCCGAGAAAGGACGTTATAATACAATAGAGCGAGTGGCCTACCTTCTTGAACGTTCTGTATTGTATAACGATAATAAGAATGTGACAGCTGATTCTATCTTTTATGATATGAATAAAGGCTATAGCGAGGTCTTTGGTGATATTGTATATAATGATACTGTCAATCGCAATATGCTGACAGGTGAATATGCCTATCTGAATGAAGTAGTTGATTCTGCATATGTAACAGGCAGAGCAGTTGTAACCGATTATTCTCAACGCGATTCTCTTTTTATGCATGCTGACACGATATGGGCGGTATCGTACAATCTTGATACTGATTCTTTGTATCGTCAAATAAAGGCGTATAATAGAGTACGTGCCTGGGGAGAGGAGATGCAAGCTGTGTGCGATTCTCTTGTATTCGATTCACGTGATAGTTGCATGACAATGTATAAGGATCCTATACTGTGGAACAAAGGCGTTCAGTTGCTTGGTGAGGAGATAAAGGTGTATATGGATACTGCGGCTATCGATTGGGTGCATGTAATTAAGCAGACACTTTATGCAGAGGCTGTCAATTCTGAAAAAGATTATAACCAGATAAAAGGACAGGAGATGAAGTTCTACTTCGATGATGGCAAGTTGAGTGAAATGCAGGTTATAGGCAGTGTCGGAATTGTCTTTTATCCAATAGATGACAGTGACAGTACGTTGGTAGGAATGAATACAACCATTGCCGGCCGTGCAATAGCCTATCTGAATAAAGGCAAAGTAGAAAAAATGGTTATACCAAAGGAGGCTAAAGGAGTGTTCTATCCTATGGGGCAAAGACCGGCAGAGAAGCGTTTCCTTGATAATTTTGCGTGGTTCGACTATGTGCGTCCACAAAGCAAGGATGATATATTCAATTGGCGTGGAAAAGGTTCGGATATGGAACTTAAAGTTATCAGGAGAGAAAATATTCCATTGCCGACATTGGACCGTTTCAAAGAAAAACAGAAGTAGCTATGGGAATGTTCAAGATGCGTGAGCCGCGTAAATTCGACCATAAATATATATATGTTGACGAACGCAAGGAGAAACTTGACAAGATTGTTGAGAATGCCAAGCGTGATTTAGGAATGTTGCCTCCACGTCAGGAAGGTTATAGCGAGAGACTGCAAGGGGCTTTTACTGCGGAAAATTCTCATGTGTCGCGCAGAAAGGCCAATGGTACACGTATAACAACCCGTGTTGCTGTGGCGGCTCTTTTTGTCTGTGCATTCCTGCTTTATTATATTTTGAGAGATATGTTTGTTTTTTAATCAGAACTTAGCATGAAAAATATTATACAATTATTGCCGGATTCGGTTGCCAATCAAATTGCGGCAGGAGAGGTCGTACAGCGTCCGGCCTCTGTTGTTAAGGAACTGATGGAAAACTCTATCGATGCCGGTGCCACAAAAATACAAGTAGTAGTCTCGGATGGCGGAAGAACTTTGGTGCAGGTTATCGATGATGGAAAAGGAATGTCAGAGATTGATGCACGTCTCGCTTTTGAACGTCATGCGACATCAAAAATAAAGTCGGCCGAGGATTTGTTTTCGCTTACAACTATGGGCTTTCGAGGTGAAGCCCTTGCTTCTATAGCAGCGGTTGCTCAGGTGGAACTTCTTACCAAGCGTCCCGAAGATGAATTGGGAACAAGCGTCGTCATATCAGGTTCTGTTCTTGAACAGCAGGAACCGGTCATGCTGCCTTCGGGAAGCAATATGAAGGTGAAGAACCTTTTTTACAATATTCCTGCAAGACGTAAGTTCCTGAAGTCTAATCAGACGGAGTTCAATAATATTGTAACTGAGTTTGAACGTATTGCACTTATCAATTGCGGGATAGAGTTTGCTCTTACACATAATGGTTCCGAGGTCGTGGTGTTGCCTCCTTCTTCATTCAGGCAGAGAATTGTGAATCTGTTCGGAAAGAAAATAAATCAACAATTGGTTGAGGTTGAGGTCACCACTCCTTTGATTAATATAAAGGGATTTGTAGGTACGCCTGAGAGCGCACGCAAGAAAGGGGCTTTGCAATACTTCTTTGTGAATGGGCGTTATATGCGTCATCCTTATTTTGCAAAGGCTGTGAATGGTGCTTTTGAGGATATTATTCCTCAGGGTGAACAAGTGCCATTCTTTTTGTGTATTGATGTTGACCCATCGCGTATAGATGTCAATATTCATCCTACAAAAACAGAAATTAAATTCGAAGACGAATCTGATTTGTGGAAAATAATATCTGCTGCGGTAAGAGAGGCGCTTGGACGTTTCAATGCAGCTCCAACTCTTGATTTTGACGATGACAACATGCCTGAGATTCCGGTCATGGATGTTGCCGGGACAAATAATGCTCCTGTTTCAGCACCACGTGTTTCTTATAATCCGGGATATAATCCTTTTAAGAACAGAATGCCCGATTATAGAAAAAGTGATGCCTCTTGGGAGATTATGTACGAGGATAATCGGGAAGGGAAACCGCTTGACCTGTCGCCTTTTGATGATATAGTTCTCGGTGAAGAACAGTATTCGTTGAGTAAATCAGAGGATGAAACTCCATTGATTGAAGAGTTTGTTCCCATGTCTCAATATAAAGGACAATATATTCTCATGCCTGTTAAATCAGGATTAATGTGGGTGCATCAGCGTAGGGCGCATATAAGAGTTCTGTTTGAGAAATATAAAGAGCAGATTGCTGGAAAACATGCCGTATCGCAAGGGTTGCTCTTTCCTGAAAGGGTAGATGTTACGTTAAACGAAGCTGTTACTATAGAGAATATCCAAGAAGAGTTGTCTGCTTTGGGATTTGATATATCTTCTTTGGGTGGTGGCTCGTTTGCTATTAATGGTGTTCCATCCGGTATAGACGGGCTCTCGCCGGTAAAACTTCTTATGGAGATTGTTCATGGAGTTATGGATGAAACCAATAATGGCAAATCGAAGATTTATGAGCGTATAGCCTTGTCAATGGCAAAAGAGGTTGCCATTGTTGTTGGCCAATTACTCTCTTCTGAAGAGATGGATATGTTGGTTAACGAATTATTCCGTACGACATCCCCGTCTATTGCCCCGGATGGTTCTGTTATTGTATATATAATGCCGGATAAAGAGATTGAACGTAATTTTTCGAGATAAAGTAACTTGCTTACACAATCTCGTTGTTAAATATTGTTAAAAAGGGGATAATAGATTTGTTTGTAAAGTGTTTCTCTGTGAAAATTATATAATTTTGCATGAAATATATTGTTTATTGCCTTTGTTAGACTTTACATGTGTGATAAACAAATTGTAATATTGTCTGTTTTTATATAGACAATCATGTTTTTGGAGGAAAAAAGAATAAATAAATTAAATTGATTTAAGTATGAGAAAGTTTTTAATGTCATTGGCTATTGCCTGTGTTGCGATCTCTTCTTATGCACAAGAGGTTGTCGTAGAGGAAATTGCCGTTCCAACAAAGAAGTATTGCGTTGAAACAAACCGTTTTGGTGCAAACTGGTTTATTGATGTGAATGGTGGTGTGAACCTCTATAATGGTGTTGTGACAAAAGGTGAGTTGCCTTTCAAGCATCTCGCTCCGGATTTGAGTGTTCATTTTGGTAAATGGCATACTCCTGGTTTCGGTTGGAGAATTGGTTATAACGGCTTGAACATGAAATGTTATGAGGATGCTGAGCATACAGCTTTGGCTATATTCCATTTTGACGCTTTGTTCAACTTGACAAATCTATGCTGTGGTTATAAAGAAGACCGTGTTTACAATGCTATACCTTATGTTGGTGTAGGTTGGGCAGGTCGTAATGCTTATAGCTATGAGACTTGGGATGGTCTTTCCGGAACCTTGGTTGCTAACTATGGTCTTTTGAACACATTCCGCGTAGCTAAGCGTTGGGCTATCAATCTTGAGTTGGCTGGTTACTTCTTCCGTAATGGATTTAGTGGAAAGCCCGGTTATATGGGACATGATATGATGTGGACAGCCTCTGTCGGTGTTACATTCCGTCTTGGTAAACCTGATTGGAACCAGGCTGTAGATGTTCCTGCTCTCCAGGCTGTTTATGGTGGTATCATAGCAGGTCTTGAGAATGATTTGAACAATGCAAATGAGCAGAATCAGAAGGCTCAGAACGAGATTGCTAATTTGAGAAATCAGCTCGATGATGTAAATAAGAAGTATGACGAGCTTGCTAGCCAGCCACGCTTTGTGGATGTTAAGCAGTCAACATTCTTCCCATTCGGTACTGCAAATCTCGATTCTAAGAGAGAAGAGTTGAATATCAAGGCTTATGCTGATGCTGCTAAGGCTGCCGGTGCTAAACTACGCGTAATCGGTTATGCTGACGTAATTGGCGCTGAGGAGTATAACCAGAAACTCTCTTTGCAGCGTGCTGAGGCTGTTGCTGAAATCTTGAGAGCAAATGGTGCAGAGGTTGCTTCAGTTGTTGGTCAAGGCGAATCAAGCGAGTACAGCACAAAGTATCTGAACCGTCGCGTTGTTATCGAGGTTGTCAAGTAATAAGAACTTAATATTACAATATGTGCAAGGTGGCGAATGCCATCTTGCACTTTTTTTTGTTTCTGTAATAAAAAAAGTCTTAAAATATTTGGTGGTTGTATTTATTTGCCATACCTTTGCATCGCAAATGAGATTTGCACCTAATTGGAGGTTTAGCTCAGCTGGTTTAGAGCATCTGCCTTACAAGCAGAGGGTCGGCGGTTCGAATCCGTCAACCTCCACAGAAAATAAAATTGAATATCGGAGGTTTAGCTCAGCTGGTTTAGAGCATCTGCCTTACAAGCAGAGGGTCGGCGGTTCGAATCCGTCAACCTCCACGAAGCCAACCTACGCAAAGCGTGGGTTATTTTTTTTGTCTTATTGCGAAAAATTATTCAAAAAATCACATTTTGTGTTTTTTTTGATAAACTTTATGTCCATGATGAATGTTTATGGCTAAAAAGTGCTATTTTTGTAACGAAAAACGTTTTTTATAAATAGTATAATGGAACTTAATATTCTAACAGCAATATCTCCTATAGACGGTCGTTATAGGGGTAAGGCAGAGCCTTTTGCAGGCTATTTTTCTGAGTATGCACTTATCAAGTATCGTGTTTTTGTAGAAATAGAGTATTTCATTGCTCTATGCGAATTGCCAATACCTCAGCTCGAAGGGGTTGACAAGGCTATTTTCCCTCGTCTTCGCAAGATATATCAGGATTTTACCCTTGAAGATGCTACACGTGTAAAGAATATAGAGAAAGTTACAAACCACGATGTTAAGGCTGTAGAATATTTCATAAAAGAGCAGTTCGATGCTATCGGTGGTCTTGATGCATATAAGGAGTTCATACACTTTGGTTTGACATCGCAGGATATCAATAACACTTCTGTTCCTTGTTCAATCAAGGACGCGCTTAACGAAGTGTATTATCCGGCTGTTGAAGAGTTGATAGCACAGCTAAAGGAGTATGCAGCAGCTTGGGAGAATATTCCAATGCTTGCACGTACTCACGGACAGCCTGCTTCTCCTACACGTCTCGGTAAAGAAGTTATGGTGTTTGTCTATCGTCTGGAAACACAACTTGCGGAACTTAAGAGATGCGTGATATCTGCAAAGTTCGGCGGTGCGACAGGTAACTTCAATGCACATCGAGTTGCGTATCCAACAATTGATTGGAAAGCTTTTGCAAATAAATTTGTTAAGGAAAATCTTGGTTTGGAGCGTGAGCAATATACAACACAGATTTCGAATTATGATAATCTTGCAGCATTGTTCGATGCAATGCGCCGCGTGAATATCATCATTATGGATATGGACAAAGATTTCTGGCAGTATATCTCTAACGAGTTCTTCAAGCAAAAGATTAAGGCCGGCGAGGTTGGTTCAAGTGCGATGCCTCATAAGGTTAATCCTATCGACTTTGAGAACAGCGAAGGTAACCTTGGTATTGCAAATGCAATTCTTGACCACCTTTCAATGAAGTTGCCTATCTCTCGTTTGCAGCGCGACCTTACCGACTCAACTGTGTTGCGTAATGTCGGTGTTCCTATGAGCCACATGCTCATTGCCATCAAGAGTTCTCTTGTCGGCTTGCGTAAATTGCTTCTTAACGAGAGTGCAATCTATGATGAGCTTGATAATTGTTGGAGTGTATGTGCCGAGGGAATTCAGACAATCCTTCGCCGTGAGGCATATCCAAACCCATACGAGGCTTTGAAGGCTCTTACACGCACCAATGAGGGTATAAATCAGAATACACTGCTTCAGTTTATTGATGGTCTTGATGTGTCAGAGAGTGTGAAGGAAGAACTTCGTGCAATCACTCCTCATTCTTACACAGGTTTATAAGAATATTTAATTTGGACCGTGAGGTTCGTAAAGATATTTTCAAATGAATAATTTTAGAGAAAAACGCCAGAATGGTGGCGGGTCACGCGGTAAGTCGGAGAGAGCATCTTTCAATCCGAATTTCAATAGCGAAAACAGACTGAAGCGTTCACGCTTTGACCGAAACAACGAGGAACGTCCTCAATATGGACGTACAAACCGTGATGGTGAGTCTCGTGGAATGTATGGTAAGAAACCTTTTGAACGTAATGGAAGAGAGTTTGGCAATGGTCGTTTCGGCGGCGAGAAACCATCTTTCGGACGTTATGGCAACGATTCAAAAAATGCAAATGGCGAGTCACGTTTTGGTGCTCCACGCAAGAACTACAACCGTTTTGCCAATGAGGCATCGGGCGAGTATAGTGCAGAGCGTCGTGCCAACTACGGTAACAAGCCTAATAGAAAAGGAGCATACGATCCTAATGCAAAATATAGTGCAAAGAAGCGTGCAGCATATCGCGAGGCGATGATTGACCCGAATGCACCTTTGCGTCTTAACAAATTCCTCTCAAATGCAGGAATCTGTTCTCGTCGCGAGGCTGATAACTATATCGAGGCAGGTCTTGTAACAGTAAACGGTGTTGTTGTTACAGAGCTTGGCACAAAGGTGTCTCCGTCCGATGATGTCCGTTTCAACAGCGAGCGCATCAATCCCGAACGCAAGGTTTATGTATTGCTTAACAAGCCAAAGGATTGCGTAACAACAGTCGATGACCCACAGGAGCGTAAGACAGTGCTTGACTGCTTGCGTGGAATAGGCAAGGAACGTATCTACCCGGTTGGTCGTCTCGACCGTAACACAACAGGTGTACTCTTGCTTACAAACGATGGTGATATGGCTGCCAAGCTTACACATCCTAAGTTCATGAAAAAGAAGATTTATCATGTAACATGTGACAAGAACGTTGCAATGTCCGATATGGATCTTCTTGTAAACGGTATAGAGCTTGAAGATGGTCATGTATATGCCGATGAAGTAACATACGTGAACGATGCCGACCGTTCTCAGATAGGTATAGAGATACACTCCGGTAAGAACCGTATCGTACGCCGTATGCTTGAACATCTCGGTTACAGAGTGAACAAACTCGACCGCGTTCTCTTTGCCGGCTTGACAAAGAAAAATCTTCGTCGTGGCGATTGGCGTTATTTGACCGATAAAGAGGTGAACATGTTGCGTATGGGTGCATACGAATAATATATCAGAAAGTCATTACAACACAATAAATCGTATGAAAACGATAAAACGAACAAAAATCTCCGACCTCCTGAAGAGCAAGGAAGCCGGTGTTGAAGTAAATGTAAAAGGTTGGGTAAGAACCCGCAGAAGTAGTAAGCAAGTAGCTTTTGTTGCCCTAAACGACGGCTCTACAATAAATAATGTTCAGGTAGTTATCGATGCCGACAAGTTCGACGAAGAACTTGTAAAGCAGTTTACAACAGGCGCATGCTTGAGCGTGAACGGTATGTTGGTCGAGTCTATCGGTGGCGGTCAGTCAGTTGAAATTCAAGCAACAGAGATAGAGTTGCTCGGAGCTTGCGATAGCACATATCCTTTGCAAAAGAAGGGCCAGACAATGGAGTTTATGCGTACAGTGGCGCACCTTCGTCCACGTACAAATACCTTTGGTGCTGTATTCCGCATTCGTCACAATATGGCCTATGCTATTCACAAGTTCTTCCACGATAAGGGCTTCTACTATTTCCACACTCCAATTATCACAGCATCGGACTGTGAGGGTGCAGGACAGATGTTCCAGGTTACGACAATGAACCTCTACGACTTGAAAAAGGACGACGAGGGCAGCATCAAGTACGACAGCGACTTCTTCGGTAAGCAGGCAAGCCTTACTGTTTCGGGTCAGCTCGAGGGAGAGTTGGCGGCTACAGCACTTGGTGCAATATACACATTCGGTCCTACATTCCGTGCCGAGAACTCAAATACTCCACGTCACCTTGCCGAGTTCTGGATGATTGAGCCCGAGGTTGCCTTCAACGATATTTACGACAACATGGAGTTGGCCGAGGAGTTCATCAAGTACTGTGTACAGTGGGCTTTGGACAACTGTATGGAAGATATTACATTCCTCAACAACATGGTTGACAAGGAACTTATCGAGCGTTTGCGTTCTATCGTAAATACCGAGTTCGTTCGTTTGAGCTATACCGACGGTATAAAAATCCTTGAGGATGCCGTTGCTGCAGGCCATAAGTTTGAGTTCCCTGTATATTGGGGTGTTGATTTGGCTTCGGAGCATGAGCGTTATCTCGTTGAGACACACTTCAAGCGTCCTGTAATTCTTACCGACTATCCAAAGGATATCAAGGCGTTCTACATGAAGCAGAACGAGGATGGCAAGACAGTACGTGCTATGGACGTATTGTTCCCAAAGATTGGTGAGATTATCGGTGGTTCAGAGCGTGAAGCAGATTACGATAAACTTCTTGCACGCATCGAGGAGATGAATATCCCAATGAAGGATATGTGGTGGTATCTCGATAC